>OFDC01000235.1_pt1 | contig 50164 bp, 71 predicted proteins | sample 1520941 | NCBI WGS metagenome assembly OFDC01 (sample SAMEA94258168, study PRJEB24077) | hot springs metagenome | biome: Aquatic biome; feature: Water | place: India | collected 2012-12-06 | depth 5 m | reverse complement strand
AAAACGCCTCGACGAATGATAGTCCAGTACTCTTTTGTGTCGTTACAGCATGGACGTTTAGCTGCTTAGTTACAGGGATAGCTTGATGGTGGCATTTAGGTACTTTGGCCCAGAATACACCGTCAAACTCAACGTTTCGAGTACCTCCTTCAACATCATCAAGATGTTGGATAAGTTTAATTCCCTTCATTGCTGCAATGTGCTGAGCACCACGGCAAATGCCAAGCACGGGAATCTTATTCTCTTCCGCAAGATTCCAAAGATCAACACACAGTTTATCCCTCGGGCCTAGTTCCAACTCTTTACATTGATTGTACGGGTGGGGCTCTTCCCCGTAAAGCTTGGGATTAATGTCTCTCCCTCCAGACAGAACAATCAAATCGTTCTTAGTCGGATTAAGGGACTTAGGAATACCCCAAATTGGTACAACCTGTTTTCCAAGAGACTTATAAAAAGGCTTGTTAAGCTCTGATTCTACAATTACTCGATCAAACATATTACTTTTTCTCCCGACGAAGAAACGACGAACGACTATACCGACTGCGAAGCAGATTCATTACAGGTTGAGGTAGTTGCTTTTCACAAGTAACAGGATGAAGCCGTCCTTGGTCAACACGGAAACGTGCCCAATCTTCCCATCCTTGTTCCCCGTAGAAAACATCGAACATGTGCTTAGTAACGTGCTTGATAACAATATTATGAGCCATTTTTAATCCTTTGAACATTCAACGGGAGCACAACGCATAAAGGAGTCGTATTCTTGACCCCAAATTTCAATAATTTCTACTTTCTTGGTAGGTCCTTGGTATCGAACGTTGCTTTGTTCCCGAGGAAGAATCCGAGTAAAAACACGTTCGTTCTTTGGGCCAGATGGATGATATTTGACAAAAATCTTTTGTCCGACTGCGGTAATACCTTTACTGGCCCAGTCTTTAACAGCATCAGCGTATTCTTGTTCGGTTGGTACCATTAAACCTTGACCGGAAATACGAGGGGCAATTGAATCAGAAAACTTTTCAGGTTTTACTTTAGTTGAGGTAGAAGTATGCGTTGTAGAAGATTGATAGGTTGTTTCAGGATGAAGCTTAATTTCAGCGGTAATCACGTTTAAGTTACCTTTTCGCAGATGATAGACCCATTAGAGTCAGTATAGAAAATTTTACGAATTCCAACAGACTTAATCAAATTAAGACAGTGCTCACAAGGTTTGGAAAGAAGATAGTTACCTGCGCGACCAATCCTAGCAACATACAAAGAACACCCATCATAAAAACTATTGGGCCTAATTGCGGCCATTTCAGCATGTACAGAACAAATGTACCTACGGTAACCACGCCTAGAATTATGGACATTAATACGATTAAAGCCTGAAGAGACAATTCGACCTCCTTTAACAATCACACAACCCAACTTGTGTTTCGGATGATTCGATTCGCGGGCTAAAATCGAGCAGATTTTCATTCTCCGAACGGATTTTTGCGACGAAGTCTCGTTCATGAATATTTCCCAATTCAATTACCCAGTGTTTACTCTTCATTCGACCGGCTGCCTTAGCCCGTCCAATCTGTCGGTTAAAGTTATCACGAGGATGACAAAAAGATGAGGCTGACCGGATAACCATTCCGGTATCTGAATCTACTTCATATGCAACTGTTCCACCACCAAGGGGAGAAATAGAACCGTTAGTTTCGTGACGACGAATGTGAATAAATTTAACTTTAAACATGATGATGATTAATCCTTAACAAGATATTTAGGAAAGAAACGAGCTAGCAAAACACGACCGGATTTAAAATGAACTACAGGTTCAAAGCCAATTTTAAGAAAAAAGTTTAAATCTTCTTCTTGGTTAACAGGATCAAGAATGTGAATGTTACCACAATAAGATTCCATTGTCTCTTTGTACTGTGTGTAGAATTCTTTAGGTCCAATCCTTATACCACAAAAATAAGGCACAGACTGATATTCTGGTACAGGTAAGCTATTAAAATGCCTTTCTTCAGAGATCAAATCATCAATTTTTACGTTCTCTCTCCATCCAGCAAAGAAAGAACAACGTGCGGCTCCAGAATTAGGGTTTCTGTAGTGCTGAGGACTGAGTTCAAAACCTCGGTCTAGTAGAACTTGATTATTGTACGTATTACGTCCGTTATGTGTAGCAAGAACTAACTCACACTGAGAAGGAAAAGGGCTGCTCTTTCCGATCGTAACGTCCCACCCTACTAAAAACCCCAGTTCAGGCCATCCGTTAATAGTTGCTAAGTGCATGGTGATTAGTTCCTCTTAGCACGTTCTTGTTTCCACCCGGCTATACGAGCAAAAGCCACCAGATTACTAAATTCTTGGAAAGAAATCTTAACCGTTGTATTAACCGAATTAAGGTTTTCTTCACCATCCGCAGGATTAATTGAGGTTATGTGCGTAGTTTGCACAAGTGTAACACTGTTACCATCAGCGGTAGCACTGGTTGAGTCGGACAACTGAATGTTAAGAGTTAGAGCAGCGGACATTTAGGTTACCTCACAAAGAAAATGATAGACCACAGAACTACACCAAACAGAAGAAAAAGCATCGTTAAACCTTTCGTTCGTATTCTTCTACAACACAATCTCTACCCCATTGCAATGTTACATCAGGTTTATTTTTAGTTCCTGAGCACATTATATAACCCTCTTTATTAAATACTACCCAGAACTTTTGAGGACTGGGGTTTACTCGATAAGCATAATCAATCCAGTTCCATGTAGGGTGGTTTATTTTGCGCCATTCTCCTCCGTATAAGGAACACATTTCAATTTCTTCACCACGTTCAGCCGCTTGCATCACGGCAATCTTTTCAGCAAGAGTCTTAGCCACGTTTTAATCCTTTATACTTAACAAGAAAGGCACGTAACGTACCCCAGAAGTAACCTAGCCCTAGGATACCTAGTGCCGCAGAGAACACAACAAGCATCCACATCAGGACTTGTAGGTAAAACATCCATTCGTTGTTACTCCACATCGTAATAAACTCGATCAGTTAGCCATTTAACAAAGTTTGGATGACTTTTAACGGAAATTTCTGAATAGCCACCAAATCCGTTGTAATCCTTTACAAAACCCGAATCGGCAGTAAAAGTGTATAAATCATTCTTCATGCTCATTAGAGCCACTCGATACCAAGGACGTTCCGGTTTACGGCGATATTTAACGCGGTCTGACCAACTAAGAAAATTAATACAAACAGTCCATTTATCTAAAAAAGGATCAAACCATTCCCATCGTTCCCATGGTTTGTCGGTTTCAGTGGCGTCCTTAGCGTACAACGCCATTAGTTCAGCGTGAGGATGAGCAGGCATCGTGATAGTCCTTAAAACTCTTCGTTCCAAGATTCAGCTACTGGATCAATCCCTTGTTCGTATTCATCTTCTTCAAAAAAATCTATATCATCTTCATACTCTAATATATCTTCATCAGTAAAATCAAAGTCGTGTTCACACATGATGTTTAACTCCGTTAAGGTGAGACTTTAAAAAACAAATCGGAACTTAAGCAACCTTATAAAACAGGTCGCTAATCATCCAATTTTATAAAACAAATCGGAATGCAGATTATACCACTCTACAAACTTTGGAAGGACTTCGTATTGTCGTCCTTGGAACCGTTTGTGCTCGATTCCATCTTGTTTAAAGGTAATGTCTTTTACCGGGGAGATTCTATCCCCCACATGAAACAAAAGAGTTTCCATAGAACTCCTAAAGAATGGCGCCGCGTGAAGGAATCGAACCCTCACCATACGGAATAGAAGTCCGTTGTTCTATCCATTAAACTAACGCGGCTTGGTGCCCGAGGCGAGAGTCGAACTCACACGCCTAACGGCAGCGGGGCTTAAGACCGCTGTGTCTGCCAGTTTCACCACTCGGGCAGGTAACGTGTGATAGTCCGCGTTAAAGTACCCCGGACACTGTGTAATATTTGATAGCGTTAGCCCATTGGATACGCTTTCGCTTAGGCGCTACGTTAAATACAAGATATGTTGCGCGTTGAATGTATCGCCAAAGAGGAAGGGCACCACGTTCAAACTGTTCGTTAAGCAGGGCGATGTGTTTCATTTCGTTTAAACTCCTTAAAAGAAAGAAGCTTGAAGCCGGCTAACAATATAAATCTGTGCTTTGTTTTGCTGGCTTTTGTTTCACTGGAGCATCCAAGCCCAATGTGCATTAGTTTACGTGGAATTATGCGAGAAGCTTTAGCCATTGATTACATCCAGTGTATTTTCTGTGTCCGACAATCAATGACGTGTCCGGTAGAAGTAAAGCGCATCACTTCACTAGGCGCACAGAGTACCATCTTTTTCTCAGGCGGAACGGCACTACAACCCGCTAAAAGAAAGATAAATATAAGAAGAAAAATTAAACTAAGAAACATAGGTTTCATTTCTTAACCTCGTTAAGTACGCGTTGAATAAACGTAGGGTTAGTCAGGCGAAGATAGCGTACAGCACTATATTGACCGTAACGCCTAACGCACTGAACAGCAACAGAGAACAGATTATCTGCATTAATTGTACCATCAGGGTTGCGCATTGTGATAGTCCTTAAGTTTTCTTGACAAAGATAACTTCGCGTTTGTCGACACGCCACCTTGCACTACATGAGGGATCAACACAACAACTCTTTTCCCAAAAATCACAGCCAGTACAAAGACTAATCTTTTTATCAATATCAGTAAACCCTTTAGGCTTACGTGCTACGTATCCTTCAGGAGCTTCTTTAGGATTAATTCGATTCATTATTAATCTCCACTTCTTCTGTGATCCAGTCGGGATCAATCCATCGTATAAAATTAGAATTAGTGACTATATCTTCCGCTTCTGCTCTTGAAGTGCAGATACAAATTCGATAATTATGGAATTTATAAAGATACCGACGATGTTCTATTTTAATTGTTTCGGGTTTAATTCGGTATCGGTTTGGAGGAAGATTAAAAGCAGCCTCTTTTAAACTTTTCCATTCTCCAACGTCATTAAACCATTGAATTGTTTTACCTTCAGCATATGCTTGAATAATGGGCCACAGTTGTTTGGCTTCGTCACGGTTCATGTTAGTTATCCTCTCTTTAGGATTCTTGGAACAGAAGTTGATAAACACTACGACACGCTTCATACGCTGCCGCAGCGTGTTCTTGATAATAAATTGCAGCTTCAATGTCTGGTGAAGGCGCTTCAAACATTTCCCATCTTGCTACATTAGAAAGTTCAGCGGCACATTGCTGGTCTGCATCCAAAGCTTTAACCCAGTTAAGGTTAGGTGTGGGCATGTGGGCCTCCGTTTATAGCGGATGATAGTCCTTTTTAGGACAAAAAAAAAGAGGGGACCGAAGTCCCCATCTTTCTCTTAGTGGATCGCCGGCACGGTCGGAGCGGCCGCTTTCGCCATCGTGGCTGCGGGAGCAGCGAGCATCGCCGCGCCCGGCTTGAAATCACGCAGCACTTCGGCCACGTTGTTAATCGGGCGAACGTCCGCTTGCTTCGCCGCTTCGTGGGCGACCATCGCATTCTGCAAAGCCGTTAGGGCATCTTCGATGCTAAGACCGTTCATATCCGCGTAACCAGCCACGGCCTTGTTGATAGCTTCGTTCTGATTATTGATCGCATCGAGGGAAGCCTGCACCTCTTCGCGCAGCAGTTCGAGAGCCGGCGTATCGTGTTCCTTGATCGCACGGAGTGCTGCTTTCCAGCCCGTGCAGCCATCGGGAATCTTGCCCGAGTTTTCCAGCATACGGCGCAGTTCGCTCTTTTTGGTGTAGATGGATTCTTTCTTGAACCCGGCCGAGGCGAGAGTTACGCCAAACTCCGACGCGACGGCGTTGATATCTTCGTCCGGAAGCTTACCGGCCGTCTTAATCAGGTTAAGCACGTTGCCCCAAGCTTCGGCGCGCTGTTCCTTGATGCTGGTGGAAGCGGCACGCTCGAACGTGAGAAGAGAGGCGGCAGCCTGTGCCAGTTGTTGCTTTGCGGATACTTCAATGTGTTGAGCCATGATGATGATAGTCCTATTAGTAACCGTGCCACATGACACGATCAAGCGCACGGCTACTAGTGCGCGCTTGGTCTTGCCTTAAGCACCAAACAGAAACAAATTACGGACAAGGTAATCCTCGTCACACCTCAGACGCCCATATGGATCAGGCTTCGCTGCCATAAGGGCGTAGTGATGAAACAGGCTGTCAAAGACCGGATAGTAAAACTTACTCCCGTCTTGCTTGGCAAACATATCAATGTCACGGATGAACACGGCAAGTCCCTTTCCTATCAACCTACAAAACCATACAACAGGCCTCAAGCGTATCACGTCAAGCAAGGCGATAGGGAGGATTGTGTAAGTAAATGTAACCAGCAAGGTATGTGTTGTGAATATCCCAAAGCAATACGTACTCCATGCTAGGTAAGTACTTGATTTAATTATGTGGTGGCCATAAGCACTTATTTTACCCTCACTTATGACCTTATCATTTGTATTTATTTGAAGGGGGGAGGGGGGAAAATCTTGTGGGCTTGGGAAAATGCATAAGACACTAGTTAACATTTCTATATATTTTTCAATGAAGCCGTCTCACTTTGGTTTTTTTTTAGGATTGCGGCTCGGTCCTCTAACCCCCCTACTACCCGGACCTCGCAGTCCCCATTTAGATGGGTCCTGTTTATTTTTTTTTTATTTTTTGGGAAACTTTCTGAACTTTTTGTTGTCTAAGGAATGTTATTTATTGTTATGTTTAAAACCTAATAAGAAAAACTAAAACCTAAAATAAAAAAGCACAATAAAAAATTCCTTTATTTGAAGCCAGTGTGTCCGATGTGCGCGGACCAGACCTCGCAGTCTAACAACTATCTTTTCTATAATTTTTATATCTTTTCTAAAAATATTTTATTTATTTTCTCTTTTTGGGGAACTTTTTTAGTTCCCTAATTGTCTAAGTTTAAATTAAAGGATTTCTATGTCTAAATCTAGAGTTATTACTAGATTAGTTTCTTTTGTTTTCTATCCTCTGGATGACCCCGATCACTATACCGAAGGTGGATCTGAAGTCTTTCTTTACGGTGATCGGGGGTTCATGTTCGCTATATCGGGACGAGGTTTCTTTAAATCGTTCGTCCCGTCTTGTGAAGATTTTATGAATTTTTACGGTCTTCGTACTCTTGAAGGCTACATGAGTCGAACGAACGCTCGTTCGGTTCGCATGGTATTTTCTAACAACCCGGACTTTAAAGTGACGTTGGATTCTCCTCGGGAGATAGAAGGTCATCTTGTGCAGTGGGTTACAGTGGAACTTCTCAAAAGGAGAGAATGAATTGGGCGGTTGGGTTTACGTCAAAACAAAAAAGAAAGGCGCGGGTTCTCCGGGCCAATGGCCTGAATCAAAAAAGGTTGAAGTAGTCACCACTTTCCTAGCCACCGGATCATTTAGATTAGCGTGTTCTCTTTGCAAGGTTCCTCTTGCTACCGCTAATCAATGGAAAAAGACCGAGTGGTTTAAAGAGATGGTAGCTTCCATTCAAGCGGAAGAAAACACTCAACTAGACGCCAAGCTATCAAAGATTGTAGATAAATCTCTGGACGTAGTTATGAATAGACTAGAAGAAGGAGATTTTATTCTGGATTCCAAAACTGGTACGATTAAGCGCGTACCTGTCAAAATGCGGGACGCTAAGCAAGTCATGACGGATTTGTTTGATAAGCGTCAACTAATTCGCAAACAACCAACAAAGATTACCGAAGCTCAAACAGTAGACAAACGGCTAGATATGCTGGCTCAACGGTTTGAAAAGTTTGCGGGTTCGGGTTCAACTCAAAAAGAGCTTCCAAACACAATGGACGCCGAACAATACGAGATTATAGAGGAGAATCAAAATTCCCTACATGAAGAACGGCCGACGCGATTACAAACGTGAATATCAGGCGTACCAAGGTAAACCTGAACAAATCAAAAACCGATCAAAACGAAATCAAGCGAGAGCAACTATGGCTAAAGCCGGTAAAGTAAAGAAAGGAGATGGACTCGACGTCGATCATAAACGCGCTCTAAGCAAGAGTGGCCTAAATCAACTTTCTAATCTCCAAGCTATTTCTGCTTCTAAGAATCGTTCGTTTAGTCGTAACAAGGATAGCTCAATGAAATCGCAACGAAGCAAACGAGAACGATGAAATTAACTAAAGACATTATCTACGGATTTTCCGGATCGTGTCTTGTAGATCAGTTTGATGGTTCACTCAAAACCCCAGATTGTCACCTAGAGTGGTGGGACCTTTGTTGCAGTCCAAATAAGTTTGTAGCGCTAAGCGCGCCACGCGGACACGCAAAATCAACCGCAGTTACTTTTACGTACGGATTAGCAGAACTTCTGTTCCGCAGTTCAAAGTTTATGGTAATTATTTCGGACACCGAAACTCAAGCGTGCATGTTCGTGGCAGCTATCAAACAGGCGTTACAAGACAACGAACACATTATTGAACTCTTTGGCATCAAACGAGATGCTGAAGGTAAAGTAAAATTTCTTAAAGATTCTGAATCAGACTTCATTTGTCAATTTGATGATGGAGAACGATTCCGAGTTATTGCTAAAGGTTCTGAACAAAAACTTCGGGGCTTGCTGTGGGACGGACAACGTCCTGATCTTCTTCTGTGTGATGACCTTGAAAACGATGAAATCGTTATGAACAAGGATCGTCGAGAGAAGTTCAAACGGTGGTTTTATGGTGCTGTACTTCCTTGTATGGCATCCAAGGGTAAGATTAGATACGTTGGTACTATTCTGCACATGGATTCTCTTCTTGAGAACCTTATGCCCAAGGATAACGACCGACAAACTGTAGAAGATGGCTTAAAAACTTATACGACTAAGCGTATGGTTTGGAAGTCAGTCAAATACAAAGCCCACAACGAAGATTTTTCTCTTATTTTGTGGCCTGAAAAGTTTATTAATCCTGAACTTGGGTGGAACTCTCCCGAGCAAGGATTAAAAATGATTCGTCAAGACTACATTGATCGAGGTATTCCAGATGTTTATTCTCAAGAATACCTTAACGTACCTCTAGACGAAGCAAACACTTATTTCAAAAAAGCAGATTTTCTTACTCTTCGAGAAGAAGATCGTAAAAAGACTCTAAACTACTACATGACGGTTGATCTTGCTATCTCTGAAAAGGAGAGAGCAGACTGGTCAGTGTTCTGTATAGGTGGAGTTGATGAAAATAACTACCTTCACGTTGTCAACGTTATCCGAGATCGCTTAGATGCTCGGGAAATTGTAGATACTCTTATTGCTTTACACAAAGTTTACAACTTCCAAGCAGTAGGAATCGAAGAAATGATGATTTCCAAGTCAATTGGACCGTTTCTTCGAGAGGAAATGATTAAAACTAATCAGTTTCTTCCTCTAATTTCTCTAAAACCTCACAAAACAGACAAACAAATGCGAGCTAGATCGATGCAAGCTCGTATGAGGGCCGGAGGAGTTAAGTTTGACAAAGATGCGGACTGGTATCCGACCTTTGAAGACGAGCTTATGAAGTTTCCACGAGCAAAACACGACGACCAAGTCGATGCTCTTGCTTATCTTGGGTTAATGATTGACGAATACATTCCAGCTTTAACAGCAAAAGAACAAAAGAAGATAGCTGAAGAAGAAGAGATGGAAGAATCAGGATTATTTGAGAGCGGTCGCTCAGAAATTTGCGGATATTAAATTGAACATTCAAGAAATCGTACAAAATACTAACGTTGCTGCTTCTCTTGATGAGGACACCCTTACTAAGATTGGTAACGACGTAGTAGAAGGGTACAATGACGACAAGCAATCTCGCTCAGAATGGGAAAAGAAAGCCAAGGAGTATTTTGAACTGGCTCTTCAAGTAGCCAAAGAAAAATCTTTCCCTTGGCCAAAAGCTTCTAACGTTAAGTTCCCACTTGTTTCAATTGCAGCTATGCAATTTGGAGCACGAGCTTATCCTACTCTAGTTCCGTCAACTGGAAAAATCGTACAAATGCGCGTGCTTGGGAAAGACCCGGACGGTCAAAAATTCCAACGCGCTCAGCGTGTTTCTACGCACATGAATTACCAGCTTACCGTGCAAATGGAAGATTGGGAAGAAGATTACGACAAACTTCTTATCATGCTTCCTATTATTGGTGTAGCTTTCAAAAAGACTTACTACGATTCCTCGTTACGTCGTAACAAGTCTTGTTTAGTCCTTCCACAGAACCTCGTAGTCAACTACTGGACAAAGTCCCTAGAAGAGTCGTTTCGTATTACTGAGGTTCTGTACCTTACACGTAACCAAGTAAAAGAACGACAACTCCAAGAGATTTATCTGGAAGATGTTGACCTTGGTGACCCAGTTCTAGAAGTTGATACGGATAATGAAAAACGTGATCTTAAACCTGTCAAGGTGGATCAATCAACTCCGTACAAGATTTTAGAGCAGCACACTTACCTTGATCTAGATGATGATGGTTATTTTGAACCATACATTGTCACAGTAGATTATCACACGGCTAAAGTTCTACGTATTGTTCCACGCTTTAAGCAAGAGAACATTGATACAAACGTAGATGGTGATGTGGTTTCTATTAAAGCAGATCAATACTACACTAAATTCCCATTCTTTCCTAACCCAGACGGATCGTTTTACGATCTAGGATTTGGCCACCTTCTTGGCCCAATCAACGAAGCTGTTAATACTCTAATTAACCAACTAGTTGATGCCGGTACTATTCGTAACCTGCAAGCTGGCTTTGTTGGTAAAGGTATTCAGATTCGTAAGGGAGAACAACGATTCCAACCCGGCGAATGGAAGCAAGTAAACGCCATTGGAGACGATCTACGCAAGCAAATTGTTCCCCTACCTAGTAACGAGCCTTCAAAGGTTCTTTTTGAGCTTCTAGGGCTTCTAATTCAGTCTGGTAAGGAGCTGGCTTCTATTGCAGAAATCTTTGTTGGAAAAATGCCAGGACAGAACACTCCGGCTTACACCACAAAAGAAACAGTTGAGCAAGGTATGAAACTGTTTACTGCAATTTATAAGCGTGTATATCGTGCTCAAGCAAAAGAACTCAAAAAACTGTATGAACTAAATCGGTACTACCTTGATCCACAAGAATATGTCTCAGTGCTTGATGAACCGATTCAGCAAAGTGATTATGATGCTCCACCTGACGATCTAATCCCCGCTGCTGATCCTTCTGCATCAAGTAACACAGAGAAAATGGCTAAAGTAGAAGCCCTTGCACAACTACTGCCACTTGGAACAATTAATCCAATGGCTCTAACAATGCGATGGCTAGAAGCTCTAGACGAAACACAACCTGAACAACTTATTATTCCTCCAGAGCAACAACAGCAAAAACCTGATCCAAAGGTTGAAGCTGAAATGGCTAAGACTCAAATTAAACAGGCTGAGTCTCAGCACAAGATGCAAATGGAAGAACTTAAGATGCAGCTTGAACAGCAAAAGCAAACCATGCAAATGCAACTAGAAAAGCAACGCATGGAAATGCAAATGCAGTTTGAAGCAATGAAGCAACAGTTAGAGCTTACAAAAGCTCGTAACGAAACGATGGTTGATGGTATGAAACATCAACAAAAGATGCAACAAGATGATGAGAAACATCAACAACAAATGAAAATGCAGGCTGAAAAGCCAAAGCCCGAGGCTAAGAAGCCAGCATCAACTAAGGAGAAATAATCTAAGTGATTAACGCTGAAGATGTACAAGTCTGGTTAGCAGACCCAATTACTAAGAAGTTTTTTGAAGCGATTGAAGATCGAATTGAAGAAGTAAAAGAACTTGTTATTAAACAAGCAGGACAAGACTCTGTTCAAGACTCTTTTTATCGCGGATATGCAGTTGCTTGTAATGATATTCTAAACACTCAATTTGGAGATGAAGACTAATGAATATCATTCCTTGTGGACACCGGGTTGTAATTCAACCTTATGAACTTGAAAAAGTAGATGAAGTATTTGCCAAAGCTAAAAAGATGGGCCTTGAAATCCCTGATCTAGATGAACACAAGCGCGAAAAGAACGCGGTTAATCGTGGCATCTTAGTTAGCATTGGTGTAAATGCTTGGAAAGCTTTTGATGATGGCACCCCTTGGGCAACAGTTGGAGACCACGTTCTCTATGCCCGATATGCCGGAACTAAAGTAAAAGACGGCGATGTAGAGTACATCGTTTGCTCAGATGAAGATATTGTTTGTATTTTAAAGGACTCAAAAGATGAGTGAAGAGAACGTCTCTCAAGAGGGAGACAACGTAGTTGATACTCCAAAGGATGAACCACAACTTTCTCCAGTAGAACAAAAAGCCCTAGAAATGGGCTGGCGTCCAAAGGAAGAGTGGGAAGGAGATGAGGCAGAATTCATTTCTGCTGAAACTTTTGTAGCACGTAAGCCTCTGTTTGATCGTATTGAACATCAAAACAAACGAATCAAAGAACTTGATCGCGCACTTTCTGCGCTTCAAGAGCACCATCTCAAGGTCAAAGAAGTAGCCTATAAAGATGCACTAGAAACCCTAAAGCAAGAAAAGCGTGATGCTCTTGTTGAAGGTGATGCAGATAAGGTAATTGAACTTGATGATAAAATTGCAGAACTTCGTTCCCAAAAGGACATTGAAGCTCGGCAAGTTGCGGCTCCTAGCCAAACTGTTAACGAAGACTTTGCTGAATGGGTCAAAGATAATGGTTGGTACATGGATAACTCTAAGAAGGAATTGCGAGAATTTGCGGATACCGCAGGCTTGCTAGTTGCACAAAAGAATCCGGGATACTCGGCTTCACAAATTCTTAAGGAAGTTGAAAAACAAGTAAAAAAGGTGTTTAAAGAACACTTTACTAATGACCGAAAGAATCAGCCATCCGCAGTGGATGGTCCTTCTTCACGAAGCTCACAAAAATCTTCAAAAAATGTAGAAGACTCTCTTACAGAAGACGAACGTCGCGTAATGCAACGTTTTATTCGTACTGGAGTAATGACTAAAGAAGAATATCTTCGTGATCTAAAAACTATTAAGGAAAAGGAATAATCATGGCTAGAGAAGCTGTAAATCGCCCACGTCGGGCGCCTGTTGATGGGTATCGTTCTAAACTTGCAGTTCGGGGTAAAGACCCTAACTACGAATACTACATCGCCACTGATAAAGATGGCCGCATCCAAGACCTGCAAGATCGTGGATGGGAAATTGTTGATGATAAGTCTGTAACTCTTGGGGATCGACGTGTTTCACGCCCCAGTTCTGAAGGCACGGCTATTACCGTAGATGTTGGTAATGGAGATACTGGCTACCTAATGCGCATCAAGCGTGAATGGTACGAAGAAGATCAAGCCGTTAAACAGAACATTGCTAATGAACGAGTTGCAGCTTTGAAAGCAGAAGCTCAAGAATTTAAGGACGGCATTCGTAATGCCAAACTCGAAATCAGTCGTGATTAACCTTTTTTCTCTTGACCTCCTGCTAAATTTAAAATTTAAATTGGAGGTTTAATCCTTATGGCAAACTATCTTGGGGGTGCTTCCCCTGTTGGCTCAAATGGCCAAAGCAATCTCGAAGGTAAAGCTAGCCGCTATATTGCGGGTGGCAACCTTTGGCCGGGCGACTTTGTAAAAATGAACGGCTCAGTTACTCAAGTTTCAATTGGTAACAACCCAATCACCCTAAAGCAAGTTGTTTCTGCTGCTGATAACACTAACGAAGGTTATGTTGGTGTAGTTATTGGTAAGCTAGTTTCAACTTCTCGTAGTGGTTCTAGCCCTGTGCTAGACACTCCAGTTGGCACCGCGGCTCCTATTGCCTCTGGTGAAGTTGTTCTAGTTCTTGATGACCCAGCTCTTCGCTTTTCAATTCCCTGTACCGGTACTGTAACTGTGGCCAACCTTGGCCTCAACGCACAAATTGATGTGCCTGCTACTGGTTCAAATGGTCGTTCAGCAATGAAAGTTGATTCTACTTACCTAAACGCTGGCACTAACGCTGCTACCGCTCCAGTAAAAGTTCTAGACATTGTTGATTCACCAGATAACGATGGTACTGGTGCCACTTCAGGAACTGTTGTGATTGTTCAAATTAACAACCATCAACTCAATCCTGCAACTGGTATTGCTGGTACTTAATTTTAAAGGAGAATAAATAATGTCAGTTCAAACTACTTCCCAGTGGGCAAAATCGCTTTGGCCCGGTATCAATAAGTGGTACGGCGATGCCTACAATGAATATCCTGTTGAATGGGATAAGATTTTTGATAAAGAAACTTCAAGCCGTGCTTATGAAGAAGACGTTGGAGTTTCAGGTTACGGCCTACTCCGCGTTAAGCCTGAAGGCGCTGCAATTGAGTATGATTCAGCCCGTCAAGGTTTCACGACTCGTTACAACCATGTAGTGTATTCTCTTGGTTTTATCATCACTCGTGAAATCTTTGATGACGACCAGTATGATGTAGTTGGTAAGCGTCGTGCTCAAGCACTAGCTTTCTCAGTGCGTCAAACCAAGGAAATCATTGGTGCTAATGTTCTAAACAACGCTTTCTCAGGTTCATACACTGGTGGTGATGGTGTAGCTCTAATTTCTAATGCTCACCCCAACGTTTCAGGTGGCACTTGGAGTAACCGTCCAACGACTTATGCTGATCTAAGTGAAGCTTCACTAGAACAAGCTTATATTGATATTGCTGGCTTTACTGATGACCGCGGTCTCCGTATTGCTGTAATTCCCAACAAGCTGATTGTTCCAGTTACTCTAACTTTTGAAGCAGAGCGTATTCTAAAGACTGCTCGTCGTGTTGGTACTGCCAACAACGATATTAACGTAATCAACCAAATGGGTATGTTCCCTGGCGGTGTTCACGTTAATCACTACCTAACTGACACCGATGCTTGGTTTATCAAGACCAACGCTAAAAACGGCCTCAAGTACTTTGAGCGTCGTGGTGATGAGTTTGGTATGGATAATGATTGGGATACTGAGAACGCTAAGTTCAAGGCTTCTTTCCGTGCCTCTTGGGGCTGGACCGATGCTCGTGGTGCTTACGCTTCACAGGGCGCTTGATAATTAACTAATCTAAGCCACCCCTTAATTGGGGTGGTTTTCTTTATTGTGGAGATTTAAATGTCTTTCAAATATGATTTAACTGCTAATCAACAAACTCCAACTAGTGATTCAAAAGTTGTCCTGTGCAAGTCTTTTAAAATTGATATTGCAAACGGATCGGGGTTTTTAACCGCCACTACATATGATCTTGGTTGGCTTCCTAACGATGCTCAAGTTGTACATGTAGCTGTTATTGCAACTACGGCTGTTTCAGGTGGAACTGTTTCTGTAGCTACCATGTCTGTTCAAGTTGGTGGAGGTACTGTAGTAACTGGTGCTAACGTTTTTACACAAAGTTATACAAATGCAAATAGTTTTGCATACAATAATGTAGCTTTAAATCAAACAGCAGATCAAAAAGTTGTTTATATTCCAACTTTAACTGGTGCTGGAGCTACTGCTGGTGTTATTTATGTAACTATTTTTTACGTGGTTTAATTATGGCACATCCAAGTATTGTTACTCAAACTGGAACGGGAACCTCTGCTTGGATTCCCGTTGACCACACTCAAAATGCTTTTGCTATTGGATTTGGTTGTGTAGTGTCTGGAACTGTTACTTATGATGTTCAACACACTTTTGATGATATTAATAACTCTTCTGTAGTTCCTACTGCATTTAATAATAGTATTGTATCTGGACAAACATCAAATAAAGATGGAAATTATGCTTTTCCAATACGAGCAGTTCGTTTAAATATAACTGCTGGAACTGGTTCTGTAACATTAACTGTTTTACAAGGACGAAAATAATGTCAGTATCTATTGGAGGCGGAGTTTCTTCTGTTAATGTTTTATCTACATTAGGGGCTACTTCTGTTTTACAAGCTGGAGGTGGTTCTTCTGTTATATATCGTCAAATTACTCCCACTATTAATCAATCAACAGTGGGTAATACTTTAGTTCCTTTAAGACTTAATAGGTGTCTTGTACCGAAACAAAGACTTTCAAAAAATGGGGATGTAGTTCGACTATATTGGACATTAAGTAAAAATGGGGTTACAGACAATGCTTTTGTTTTATTTTATGTCGGATTAAATGGAGAAACTTCAGATACAGCTGTCAATAGTGCTTCTACTACAGCTTTGTCTGGAGCTACCGATACTGCGGCATCTTATATAGAATTTATGCGGGTAGGTGCTACTACTTTAAAAAGACGTTTTGGTGGAGCTTTAGTTACAAACCCAGTTGGAAACTCTTCTGCTGATATCCCTGCAAATTTTACAGTACCAAATATGGATACTAATGATCTATATTTTACTGTTGCAAGCTATACAGCAACAGCAGGTGGAGCTATTTCAGCTGAAATAGCTACATTAAATGATTTTGAGGTAGAATGTCGCCCTTTCCCATCGGTGGTGAGTTAAAATGGTCCGGATTCACCACCGTTCCTTCAGATTTTTTTGGGGCTAATTTTCACGCTTGGCCTAATGGGTATCCTACAACAAATCCCGAGCCATCTTTTTCTTTTAGTACGTATAGACTTTGGGATCATCGAGCAAGTGATGGGGTGTATATTTTATGGGCAAATTTAAATCCATCTGCTGGTGTTTATAATTGGACACAATTAGATTCAATTGTTTTAGAATTAGAGTCTAGAGGAAAAAGAGGTTGGTTTACTTTGGCAGGAACACCACAATGGGCGGCAATTGGTGCAGCATTTGCTGATCCTTATGGTAATCCATATGGAGCAAGCCCTGCTGATCCCAGTGCTGTTTCTACTTTTATAACAGCTTTATTAACACGATATAATTCTAATGGTAGAAATTTTTGGAAATACATTGAACCATGGAATGAACCGGCTTATGATGGAACCTCTGGATTTTATAAAGGAACTGCTGCGCAAATGGCTGCCATAGCTAAAGCAGTTTATCAATCAGCTAAAGCTGTGGACCCCACAATTATTGTAACTACTCCTAGTGATTATAGTGCTGGTGGTTATCTTGCCCCATTTTTTAGTGCATCTGATGGAAGCACTGGAACTGGAAAAGACTGGTTTGATGTAATTTGTGTGCATCCTTATTATCGTTATTGGGATACCGATCTTTATTTAGAAAGAGGAAGAGGCACTAATGTAGGAGTATATATGAGAGCTTTACGTTCAAACTTAACTGCTGCTGGTGTTTCTTCTTCTACAATTATTTGGGGAGAATCCGGTTATGCATCTTCTCCTAGTTCCTCCGAACATCTTTCTATACAGGCAAACCCAAATAAAGAGTTTTTATACGCTCTTTGGGCAAAGAGACAAGCATTGGGATGCATAATTGAAGGGGTTTCTGCAATGTTGTTGTACGATTATGATGGCCCTCTATCTTTATCGGGTAATCCTGTAACTTCAACTATAATTTCAAAAGCTTGGAATGATATAGCTTCTTTACAAGGAAAATCTATTTATAAAATAGAATTTTTAAATAATCAATATATTATTCACACTAATTCTGGAATTATTACAATATGAATAAAAATTATTTTGTATCCGGACAATGGAATGCAATCTGTGACCGTTGTGCAAGAAAATATAAATCTAGCGAATTAAGAGAAGAATGGACTGGGCTTATGGTTTGCAAAGAATGTTGGGAACCTCGCCAGCCCCAAGATTTTGTGCAAACAAAAGAAGATAAAATTACAGTAGAATGGGCACGAGTTGAACCAGATGATCAATTTATTTCTGTGCCATATGTATTTACTCCCGATCCCCCTCCGAACGGAACATTTAATTAAAATAGGTGTCTAATGTCAAATGAATTACTATTTCTTATTGAAATTCTCACCGGAGCGGTGATTGCTATGTTAGGATGGTATGCTAAAGAAATTAAACAAGAACTCGATGATGCACGAAAAGAAATTACAAATGTTCAGATTAACTACGTGCACAAAGAGGAACTCAAGCAGTTCCGTACAGAGGTAATTGATCTTCTAAAAGAAGTTCGACAAGATATTAAAGAATTAAAGGATAAATAAAATTGGCTACAAGCGGAACCACTGACTTTGCAAGTTCTCGGGATACTATTATCAAAGGCGCGCTTCGTAAAGTCGGTGCGCTAGCCCAAGGACAAACTCCAACTACAAATGATGTAAATGATGCAGCAGAGGCACTCAATAATCTTGTAAAGGCTTGGATGGCTGATGGAATGCCTCTTTGGAAAATCTCTACCTATAATTTTAACCTTACTAACGGTAACAATACTTATCGTATTGGACTGGGTCAAACACTCGCCACCGCAAAGCCTCTTAAAATTATTCAAGCGTGGACAAGAAACTCAGATGGGATTGATATTCCCCTCCGTATTGAAACTCTCTACGATTATAACCGTCTGTCAAATAAGTCTGCTGTGGGTATGCCTATTCAGCTTACTTATCACCCTCAAAGAGTGTTTGGGGACATTTATGTTTATCCTACACCGGACACTACAATAGCGGCTGAGTACGACGTCTATATTCGTTATCAAGCTCCTTATGAAGACTTTGATGCAGCCAATGATGAACCAGATTTTCCACAAGAATGGTTTCAAGCTCTAATTTACGGCTTAGCTTATGTGCTAGCTCCAGAGTATGGTATTCCTCTTGAAGAACGGATGGTTTTAAAATCTGATATGCAGATGTTTAAAGCCGAAGCACTTTCTGCTGGCAGTGAAGAAGGCTCCATGTTTATTCAACCTAATAACTTACAGAAATAATTATGGCACGGCCACGTTCGACTGACACAATTAAAAATAAATCCCTTGAAGCAAAAGATTTTGCAAAGCTTGATCTTACTTTGCGGCCGGGAATTAAAAACACTCTTTTTGTGAATGAAAATGACAGAGTGTATATTGGAGACCCTTTAGCAGTTGGACTTCCTTATGATGAAGCCGCCGACGACCTAAGAATTGCTGCCTCTTCTATAACTCGAAATACTGGCTCGTTTTTGTTTGAATTAGATGCAAAAAAAGAAATTTGTATCATCAAAAACGGAACAAATATTTTATTTTATCAAATAAACACGGGAGGGGGGCCAATGACTTACCTTTCTTCTCTTGGTATTGTAACTCTTGCTGAAAATAAAGAGGTATATTTAGAAGCTAATTTTGGATCAACAGCAAAAGCTGCTACTACTGGATATATCAAATATGTGTTTCTTAGTCTTCCCAGAGAAGCTTGGGTAGTCGCCTACAATACGCGAAATGGTGACTGGCAAGTTGAGAGGGTTGCCTCTACTTACCCTAACTGGGCAGCCGCTTCGGTAAGAAATCTTGGAGATAGGCGTGTTCCGACTGTAGCAAATGGATACTACTATGAGGTTACTGTTGCGGGTACTACAGCAGGTGTGCAACCAACTTGGCCAACCACAATCGGAAATACTGTAGTAGATGGTACAGTTACTTGGGTTTGTCGCGGACGTTATAACAATTACCCAACTACAACTTCTGCTTCTGCTCGTATCTTAAATGGATACGTTTTTGTTTGTGTTGGCGGAGATATTTATAATTCAGATTTAGATTTACCAGATTCTTGGAATACCTCTGATTTTATCTCTACAGAAATCTATCCAGATGATGTAGTAGCTTTAGCTAAATATAAAAATTATTTAGTAGCTTTTGGAACAAACACAATTGAATTTTTCTATGATGCTGCTAATACTTCTGGAACTCCTCTAGCACGTCAAGAAGGTATCTTACATAATATTGGATGTATTGGACAAGGCACTGTTACAGATTCTGAAGATGTTATTTATTGGATTAGTCAAACAAGTTCTGGAACCTATTCTATCTGGACGTTAGAAAAATTTGAAGCAAAGAAAGTATCAACCCCAGAAATAGACGTATTTTTAACGCGACGTATTAATAATGTAGCAATTCTAAATCCAGAATATCTTAATTATTATTATATGTTTGTTACTCGAATTAACGGAAGTTTAATTCTGTGTATTCCGCTTTTTATAACAGATTCACCAAATCCAACTTATATCTCTTCAATTCTAGCTGTTGATTTTGAAAAGCAAGCTTTTTATGAGTGGGAATTAACTAGTGAAGGACAAGATTATATTGCTAAACCAGTAAAATTTAAATCTTATTATGTATATTGCACTACTACTGGTACAGATATTATTTTTGTGGTGCTTGGATTACCAAGATATGAGCCCACATTAGGAGGAAACCCTCAAGATTTAATTTTACAATCTCCATCTTTTGAAACTAATCCATTAGATTTTGGTACAAATAATTATAAAGTACTAAACGAAATTTCTTTTAATTGTTTTGCTTCTATTGGAACAAGTTCAGTTTCTATTTCAAGAGATCGTGCTGGTGAAGTAAATTATGCAACTCCAGTAGGAGTATATAAAATTACTCGTTTAGGCCGAGCGCGAGAGTTCAGAATTAGATTTCAAGATACTAAAATTCTTTCTAAAATTGAATGTAAATATACGGAGCACACAAATTGATTGAAATTCCTCCGGTTACAATTGGTTCCGATAACATTTTTCAAAACACTTGGTTTCTTGAGCAAGTTCGTAGAGCCGTTCAAGAACTCCAAGGGAATTTAACTGAGCAAGCTGGAGCCGCGCAAGCGGCTGTTACTCTTGGTAACACTGATAATGAAATTGGTGGTTTAACAATTAGCGTTGGGTATTCCCAAGCTGAAGTACAAGCTTTACGAAACAAATGTGAAGAATTGGCAGACGATGTTCGTAACCTGTCAACGTTAGTTCACGCTCTTAGAACAGCGTTAATAAACGCGAACATTATAAAAGGAAGTGCCTAAATGAGTTTAATAAATTTATATGAAATGCTAAATACAACCGCTCCGGGGGCTGACGGGTACGGAAATGATCTTCTTTCTCGTTTGAAAGCAGGACAAACTCCAAAAACCACTCCGACGGCTTCTTCTGTGTACGGAGATTGGTTAACTGGTGGTATCAAAGACCCAAATTATTTTACTAACGAGTATATTAACCAAGCAGGATTGGGTGGGCCGCCGGGTGCAGACGGTGGTCCAAACACCTTAGTTCAGAATATTATGGGGAAGAACACATGGGATCGTTACCAAAAAGTTGTATCTGCTCCTGAAAAGATTTCTATACAAGAATTACTAACTAAACACCCAGATGCTAAATACTGGTCTGATGAAACAATTCAAGCTTTTGCAGATAATTACCGTTTAGGATTAGCTTCTTTAAATAAAAACATTTCTTCAGAAGATCTACAAGCCAAAGGATATATTCCAGCAGTTGAAGGTAATAAATACTCCATTGATTACGCTTATACTGGAGATAAGTATAATGCAATTATAGACCCAAAAAAGATTATTTTTGATCCTGTTTATGGTTTAATTACTCCTAAAAATAATAGAACTGCTGCTAAAAAAGGATCAACTGGCTTAATCGGAGGCATTGTAGATCAGTTTGGTTCCGGTCCTCTTCCAACATTAGCTCTTTTAGCTGCTGTAACAGCTCCGGCCTTGTTGGGGGGTCAAGCAGCTGCTGGTAGTACCGCAGGGGCTACCACTGGTGGAGCTACTGGTCTTTCTTCTTTACCAACGGCTGGAACTTGGGCACAAACAGCAACTCCAGCTCTCGGCGCTGGCGCGGGTTCTTGGACCCTTCCTTCAGCTCTTACAGGAGTTTCTGGAGCTACTACAGCAGCTGGTGGTTTAACTCTTGCTGACGCTATTGCAGCGGCTCCGGGAAGTGGAACAACTACAGCAGGGGCTGTTGGAGCCGGAAGCGCAACTTCAGGTGGCTTACCAAACTTTGATCTTCCTTTCCAATCTCCCGGATCAATTCAACCTATTGGAGAATCCACTGGACTAGGTTCTGTTGGTTCTACTGCTCCGGATCTTGGCACTGGAATGATCACTTCTCCAGAAGGATTGTCTGGTCTTGTTAATGGACAACCCATTGGCACTGCCCTTGGTGCAGCTACTCCGGGAACTACTGGTGGATACCTTGTTCCATCTCTCGGTGGAGAAGCCCTTGCCACTACGGCTGCTGCCGGTGGGCTGGCTAGTTCATCTTCTGTAACTGACTGGCTTGGTAACGTATTTAATCAAGGTGTAGATAAGTTTATGAGTGATCCTCTTAAGAATACTCTTAATTTAGTTAGTGGTATTTCTTCTTACTTAGGAAATAACGCACAAGCCAAGGCTCTAGAAGATTACCTAAAACAAGGACTATCACAATCCGATCCGTTTGGTTCTCAACGAGCCTATTACATGGATCGGCTTAAGAGCACTTATACTAATCCAGAAGGCTACCTAAAGTCTCCGGAGTACTCTGCTATCTCTAAGCGTCGTTTAGAAGCTCTAGAACGTGCTGATGCAGCCCAAGGACGTCGTTCTCAATATGGTGCTCGTACTGAAAAGATGCACGAGTTTGATCTAGAGAATCTAAACAAAGAACGAGCCATGCTAGCTCAACTAGCCGGATCAGGAATTAACCCAAGTCAAGTGGCAAGCCTGCTAGGCTCTCTGGGCACCGGTTCAGCTACAGCCCAAGCAAATGCTCCGGGCAATCTACTATTTATGCTTAATCAAATTTTTGGAGGTAAGTAAAAATGCCAGTACCTAATGATTTTCGTTTATCAGGTGCTTTAGGTGGTTTAGTTGCCTCTCAAGAATATCAAGCTGAACAAGAGCGTCAAGCGTTACAGAATCTTCAAACTCAAGCCGCTACAGCCCAAACTCAACAGGCTACTACCCAAGCTCAGCAACTACTACCTTTTCTTCTTCAACAACGAGAACAAGAAAATCAGATTCGAGCTAAGGAAGCACTAGCTGCTCAACTTGGAATGAGTAATGTTCCACTTGAGCAACAACTCTCTGGAATGCAAACACAAGGTAAGATTGATTCGTTTGCTGGAGAGCAGGAACTAGCTGGAAAAGAACGTCAAGGAAAAGGAATGGCCCTTGACCAAGCTAATCAACTATCTGCTCTCCGTAAAGTTCACTACATTATGCAAACTCAAGGACCACTTGCTGCTTCTTCAGTTGCAGGTGAATTGGGAATGAATCCTAAAGTGTTAATGGAAAATCCAGAGATGATTCCTCGCGCTATTTCGATGATTGAAAACCAGATGATGCGTACTCCTCAACATCTTGGTAAGATGCAAGAGAAAGAACTTGACACTGTAACTGATCTAGAAAAAGCACGTATTGGAGCTAACGCAACAATTCGTTCGGCTGAAATTGGAGCAGAATCTCGTAAATATGAAGCGGATATTAAAGCTAAAGAACGGGCTGCTAAACAAGAACAAATCAAAAACACCGATCAACTGCTTGGTCGTTATACGGATGAGTATAACAACATTGCCAACGATCCAAATGCAACTCCTGAGCAAAAAGAACAGGCGTATCAAAAAGCAGAATCTCTAAGACAAACAGTTGTTTCAATCAAACGTGATCCTGCGGTAGTATATGATCCAGAGTTGGGCAAGCTAAGTACAGTGGCCCCCAATCAATCACAACCAATTAAGCGTATTCACGGATCAGCTAGCAACCCAGCACCAAAGGGTTCTGGTGGAGCACAAGTCTTATCTCCTGAACAACGAGCAGAATTAATTAGACGTCTAAAAGAAAGCAAATAATGGATTACGATAAACTCTCTGATGAAGAACTACTTAACCTGTACAATCAAAAAGTATCGGGGGGTTCTTCTGTCGATTATGATTCAATGTCAGATGAGGAATTGTTACAAGCATATGCTCAAAAAAGTAAACCTGAAGCTACTTGGGGAGAAACTGTAAAAGGCGCAGGTTCTGAGCTACTCAACATGGTTGGAACTGGCCTTTCTCGCGCGGCAGTTGGGGCTGAGGTAGTTCGTGGAGCTTCTCCCATTAACCAACTACTAGCTGGACTGGGAGTAGAAGCTGCTAAACCCAATCAAGAACTGATTGATAAAATTATCTCTTTTGATAAGAATGCTCAACTAGAAGACCCAACCCAAGGTAAGCAACTGTCTGGTCCTCAGCGTGGAGTTAAAGCCGGTATTCAATTAGCTGGTGCTCTAACTGGAGGCCCTGCTAGTATTGCTGGTATGATGGCTGGTGGAACCGGAGTAGAAACAGACCGAATGCTTGAAGAGGGAATGTCTCTTGAAAAAGCTCAACAATTTGCAGCTGCTGACGCTGCCCTTAATACCGCTTCTTTTGCTGTAGGTGGTTTAGGTAAAAGAGCTTTAACCCAAGGCGTAACTACTGGTCTGGGTAACATGGCTGGTGATGAGGCTTCTCATCTATTAGCTAATGCTTTCCGAGAATCAGAGGGACTTCGTCAAAACGAAAGAGATAACGTAGATCGTGCAATCTCTTTTGGATTCGGCTTTGGTCCGGGTTATATCGCCAAACGTGCTGAGAATGCTACTCAAGTTGATCAAGTTAAAAATGTAGAAGCCGATGCTAAAGCAAAGATTGAAGAGTTCCTTGCTACGAAGGAAGCTCAAGACCCTCTTAACAAATCAAGCACTCTCGAACTTCTTCCTAAAGAAAGTTATCCAGAGCCTCTTGGTAATCGCAGCATTGATCCTGATACTAAGACTGTTACGACTGGGATGGCTGAAGACGTTCCAACGATTGATTTCCCGCTTCGTCCAGAAGCTATGGAACGGGATCGTAAGTTTCAGCGGCTTCAAAAAGACCTCTTAGCTGAACGCCAAATTCTAGACGACTATAAAGAACGTGGTCTAGGTCCTGAGGATATTAAACAGCAAGAAACTGCTGTTGAATCTGCACGTCAATCGTTTGCTAAATATCTTGATGAAGGCTACGGAATCAAAGAAGCTGGTGATGCTTATCGTGGTTTATATGAGTCTGGTAAAGAAACTTCGTTAAAGGTTGAACGTGGATTTGATCCAAAGTCTCTGGCTGCACAGAAAAAGGAGTTGGGTCTTGTTGATTACTATAAAGGAAACAGCACTGAGTTTGTTGGTAGGGTTAAAGAACTGGTTGATGCTGGGGATTATAATGGTGCTCTTGATTATATCGCTAAAACTCAACCCCAGACTATTGAAGGTAAAGTAGCCCGAACACTACGTCGTCTAAACGATACTGATCTGTTCCTGTCTAAAGACCCTTCGTTTGGATCAGGAGACAATTTATCAAAGAGTAGATATTCTCTACAAGATCACGAGATTGTTATGTCTCCGTGGCAAAGTGGTAACTATCGTACGTTCCTTCACGAAGCTGTACACAGTGCTACTTCTGTGGCCATGTATCGTCAAGAGATTGGACAAACCAAGGGAATGTCGGTTAACGAGATTAATGCCGCTAAACGAGTCTCTGATTTATATAGCCAAGTAAAGTCTCTTTCTAAATACCCAGATTTATATGGATTTAAAAATGCTAGAGAGTTTATTGCTGAAGCGCTCTCTAGTAAATCATTCCAAGATGAACTGCGCTCTATTAAAATCAATGAAGGGACTTTTAAGAACGCTTGGCAAAAGGTTGTAGATGTTGTCCGTCAAATGATGGGCCTCGATAAGAAATATGCTACAGCCCTTGACCGTGCTCTAGATGCAGGTAACAAACTAATTAAAGAATCTTCTGCTGATACTCGTATGAGTGGTGTTAATACGTTTAAAGCAAAAGTATCTGAAGATTTTAGCGGAGGAAATAAACTAGATCGTTATACAAAGTTTGAAGACTTTAAAAATGATCTTCCTCCAGAACTAAAAGAACACGCTGCTAAGTATTGGACTGAAGCTGGACGAGAACTTCCAGCACCCGAACAAACAGCTTTACGTAATCAAGCTGAAGCTAAGGTGGTTGAAAAACTTCTTAAGGGTGATGATCGAGTTAAATATCTGACTCAAGATACTCGTTCAGCCGATGAAATTAAAGGAGTACTTGAATCCTACAAAGATAAAGATGGAAAGTATAAAGATATTTCTGACAACGCATTTCGTAACGAACTGTCGTCTGGCGGATATGCTCTATCCAATCTAACTCAGCACCCTTTAGTGCATTGGGTAACTTCTAAAACAATGCGAGCACTTAAGGAAGCTGAAATTAAATCTGAAACAGCAATCTCTGAAAAAGGTCGAGGATTCCTAGCTATTCTAAAGGCTGGCTCTGCGGATCAAATTCGTGATCTGTCAGCTAAATTACTAGCAGCCGAAGGCAAAGATGTTGATGTAACTAAAGCCTTTGAGTTTAATGGTTGGGAAAAGCGTGTTTTAGAATCTTGGAATCGTGCTAAAGACCAAGCTCTAGATGATTTTAATCAGATGCGCCAAGCTAAAGGGCTTGAACCAGTTGAACCTCGTCTAAACTATCTAGCCTCGATGTTTACAGGTAATTTTAGAATGCTTGTAAAGAAAGATGGTAAAACAGTTGGATGGATTAACGGTAACTCTAAGGCTGAACTTCAAGATGCAATGAAGCACTTTGAGGGCCAAGGATATGAGTTTGGTAATCCTTCTCGTATTCCGTATGCCCGTTCTAAAGATTTCCAAAAGATGCTAGCCCGTCGTATGGCTGCATTTGATGAAGTAATTAATATCTTTGGAAAAAGTGACCCAGAAGTTGCTGAGTTTTCTTCTCGCATGGAGAACTTAATTTCTAAGCAAGCTTATGATTACCTAGACTTCAAGCAACACTTTAAAGAAAAGAGTGGTGTGTTTGGAGCGGAGGGTATGAAGAAGTGGAAAGATGCTCACGCTAATGCCTATGATCTGTGGAACGCTCAAGCTGAGTACATCCGTATGGTTAATCAGTGGGTAGCTCAACAGAAAGTAGAACCAGACATTAAAAAGGTTCTGGTAGACTCAAACATTCGAGATACGATGCCGAATGCTGCAAAGCTTTCTGAGAATATATATAACAATGCTTTTGGTCGGTTAGAAAGTATTCAAGTTCTAGAGAAATTTGCGGATGCTTACGTTGCGGCTGTTAACTCAGATTTTGTAAACGCAGTCCCCGGAGGTAAACAACTACAAAAGATTAATCCGTTTGAAGCAATGCGTGGAATTAAGAACTGGGCTTTGTACTCTGCTCTAGCTCTTAACCCTGGATTTATGGCCTCACAGGTAATCCAAGTACCTTCAGCTACTTCTACAATGATGCAATACTTTGCTGATTTAGGTATTCAAGGAAATAAAGGTCAATCCCTATCTTTTGGTCTATGGGATACAGCAAACCACTCACCAAAGATGCGAGCCCTTGCTCAGATGGCCGCAAAGAACCTAGGAGAGTCTCTGCCAGATGGTTTTGTTTCAGATGTGGGTCAATACTTTAATAAGTATGCTGAAGAAAACCACATCATTAATCCACACATTCTAGAAAAGACTGACCTATATTCTAAGAATCCAGCTTTACGTCTTGTTCAACAAGCAGATGAAAAGCTTGGTGGAACAATCTCTAGACCAGAAGAGATGACTCGTCGATGGGCTTTTAACACACTAGCTCATTATCTATACTCAGCGGGATTTCCAAAAGAGAAAGCTGCTGAGATGGCAGAAGTAGCTACTAGTGTTTCTATGGTAGATTACTCTCGTCAAAGCCGCCCGATGATTTACAATCGTCTAGGAATGCTTGGAGATATGGCCTCTACGGTTACTACCTTCAAGCACAACGCTTACACTCAACTAGCAACCTATGGGTTTAACAAAGCTCCTAAGACGTTGATGACCATGATGGGTATTCAACTACTTCTTGGTGGATTAGTTGGAATGTATGCTCTGGATGATGCTGATGATGTGTGGTCCATAATTCGTAGCATTGCTCCAGAGACATTCAAAGATACTCCGGGTATTAAAGAATTTATTATGCGTAATGCTGATGAATTCTGGGCGTTTGGTGGATTAGCTGCTGGTAGTCGTTTTATTATGCCTGAAGGAATCGACATTGGAACCAAGTTCTCTATGGATAATCTCTTCCCAGACTCTGCTGCTGAAGCAATGTTTCCACTTCTCTCTGCTCTAGTGCAAACTGGAGAAGGGATTGGCAAGTTTGCCTTGGCTCCTACTGCTACTAATGCAGCCGGGATTGTTTATCCTATGATGCCGGCCCCAATTAAGGGTGTAATGGAAAGTACAGTATTTGCTAACGAGGAAGGAGGATACATTCCAAGCAAGACGGATCAATTAAAAACTAAACGATCTTTTAACGAACAGATGCTCCGTTCTACAACGGGTATGCGTTCGCTAGATGAACGGAAAGAATCAGAGATTGTGTTCCGTACTAAAAATTCACGGCTTCGTGATGAACAACTTCAACAACGTTATCTTGATCAAGCTAAAACGTACAGCCGTGATGGAGATAAAAAGAAAACTGCACAAGCTATTGTCAAGTATATGTCTAATGGTGGAGAATGGCGTAACGTTAACTCTTTCCTAGAACGTACCTATCGAGGGTTTGTTCTGGATGAGATTCAGCGGTTAAGTCCAAAAACTCTAAAAACTATTAGACAGCAACAGCAACAACTAGATTTGATGGAGTTCCAGAAAGATATGGAGAATTAATTGTGAAAACTGTGCTTGAAGTGTGGAAAGCACACCTCTATGACTCAGAGGCAAAGGTGCCGTATGCGTACCAAGACTCGCTTGGGTACTGGACCATAGGTGTTGGACGTTTGATTGACAAACGATTGGGAGGAGGATTGTCTGACGATGAGATTGAGTATCTCTTGTCAAATGATATGAAGAAAGCAGAAATTACTGCTCGTAAATTAGTGAAGAACTTTGATGCTCTAACTGATAACCGAAAGGTGGTGATCCTTGATCTCGCTTTCAACTTAGGCGAAACTAAGTTGGCCAAGTTTATTAATACTCTTAAAGCAATTAATGAAGGACGTTGGGAAGATGCAGCTAAAGGAATGGAGAATTCTCTTTGGTACAAACAAGTAGGACGACGAAGTAAAAAACTTGTTCAGATGATGAGACAAGGTTGAAATGAAAAAGCCCGCTTTAGCGGGCTTTTTTTCGTCTATTATTTTAGTTTGTCTTGTTTAGGATAAGCCATTACGATCCACAAGTTCCGCCACGATTTGTAATGTCACAGACGTCGTGCTCACTAAAGATTACTCCACGATGCTGAACGGCTTCTTCGTAACTTACTTCTGTAATGGGTTGGCCTCCTCGACTTCCATCTGGATAACAGGTAAATCCACGTAGCCGTGGGGCGTATTTAGCAAGAGTCTCGGCAAAACGTGAGACGTCGGACTCTGAGTTTCCTTTTGAACCCCAAGAAGGTAAGTTAATAGTAGATGAGATTGACATATCAACGTAACTTTGAACATCTGCTTGGAATTTGATTCGTCGTTCAAAGTCATGGCTTAGTTTGTAGGCGGTGTCGATTTGTTCAGGTTTGAGACCGTATTCTCGAATGAGGAGGTCTGCGGTAGAATCAACGACGAATTCATACTTCCATTTTGTTCCATCTGTGAGATAACGCCGTTTGTAAGCCACAGCGAATAGTGGCTCAATTCCCGTTGTAGTGCCTGCAAGAATTCCAATTGAGCCAGTGGGTGCGATAGCTCGATATGCGACTGGCTTGCTGATATACAGTCGCTCACAATGCGCGTTAGCAGATCGTTCGGACTCTGATTCATATACTTTTAACCATTCATGTAGTTCAGGGGTTACTTCGTAGGAGTATCCTCGCTTGAGTAGCCATTCGTGGATACCCATAAGGCCCAATCCAAGACGACGGTTCTTTTCTCGTACTTTATAGACTTTTTCATAAGGTAACTCAGCACGGAGTGTTCCACATACAAGGAATTTGGAAGCAAGATTAACAATGTCTCGGAATTCTTCAATTGATCCAATGTTTCCAAGATTGATTGAACCGAGGTTACACACATCGCTGTCATCTTCTGAGGTAACTTCAGTACAAGCATTTCTAAGGGTTTCATTCTGCTTATCTCCAAAATTAAAACTAAAACCGGGTTCCCCGGTTTCCATTGCTTGACGACAATTCTGAAGGAACACTGGATTATTGGCAAGATCAGTTGAAACATTTGGCCAGTTATCCCCATGATAAATTACTTGACCTAAAGCAGCATCATCATAATTAACAGAAATGTTAGTCATGTCCAGCGGAGCCGGAAAATTAAAGTCTTTGCTCTTTAATTCTCGGACTTCAGGTGACCAATTCTTTGCTTCAAGGAACAGGGGGATATCCTCGTGTGCCCAATTGAGGGAGGCGTAGATAGCTGAACGACGTGAACCGCCCTGCATAACATTTCGTCCAATTTCGTTAATTGCTGACATGAGAGGTAGTGGCCCCGAAGCCGTACCTCCAGTTCTCGCAAGAGGCTTACCACTCGCGCGAAGTCTAGAGTAGTCAATTCCGATACCTCCACCAGTCATTAAACAAGACATTGCTCGCCAAGTTACGTTGCTCCATTCTTCTCGTGTATCTTCTTCTGCTCGGAGAAGGTAGCAATTATTGAAAAACTTCGCAGTCCTACCTGCATAATAGAGATACCGTCCACCCGGTACGAACTTGAATTCTTTAATCCACTGAGCAAGTTGTTTACAATCGTCTGAAGACATGAGTGGTCGATCTGTTCCCCATCGACTACCACAGACATCTTCAACAAGGCGCTCGGCGAGGGCATCCCAAGTGTCGTTAGGTCCTTGTGCATATTTAAATTTAAAAATATTTTCTGCGAATTGTGTTTTAAACCGATTTATTTGCATTCTTTTCTTTATATTCTTTTACTTGTTGTTTCCAATCTTTATTCTGCTCACGAAAAATAACGCCCTTACGAGAAGGGCGGGAATCTTTCTTATCTTTTATAACGTCTTTTTTAAGCGTCATTGTTTTCTAGATATTTAGAACTTTTTTGCTGCTCCGGTGTCACTTAAAAGACCCTTTGAAACTTTGCCACATCCGCTCACCAAAAATAAAAAAGAAAGGAGACCCAGCTGTTTCTAATCCAGCAGCAAAAATACTAGCCTCTTTTAAAGAAGCACCATAACCTGCAATAATTAATCCAGCAAGTATAAGAACAGCAGCAGCAATATAACGAAATGAGGCGCGTAAATCAATAACCCACTGAGAAGGTGTTCCATACGGATTGTCTAGTTCAGCAATAGCTTTTAAACGAGTTACTCCAGATTCTTCTAGTTTGATTTGATCATCTACAGATACTCCAGCTACTTTTCTACCAAGAGCACCAAAAAAAGATTTAATTAAATCTACACCAGCAGGAAGTAGAGTAGTTGCAAGAATTGTTTCAAGAGCCATTAACTTTCTCCTACGCCTTTCATACACTTGTGCAGAACTTCATTAAATACATCATCCGGAGCCTTTTTATTGTGGTAAGCAATAACAGCTTGGACTTCTAGCTGGGCTTTTTCACTAGGACTTAAGTTAATGTATTCTGGACGCTGTAAAACCTTTTTAACAGCTTCTTGGACTTCTTGAAGAGTCCATCCCATATATTTAGCGTTTGCTACTTGCTTGCTAAACATGGCTTTGCTAGAGCAATCCTTTAGTTCAGGATTAGCATTAGCGGTAGTCGCCGTTGCCAGAAATAGTACCGCGAGCGAGGCGCGAAGAAAGTTTTTCATAATTTTGTTGAAGAATAGTTTCAGGATTAAGGTTTAGTTCATCACACAGGCGACAAATATAATAGAATACGTCTCCTAATTCAGCTTCTGCTGCTGTACGATCCCAAGAATTATCTCGAATAAGTTTCTTTACTTTACCAGCAAACTCACCAGCTTCACTACACAGACCAAGAGCAAGATACTCTAGCGCCTGTTTTTCTGGATAGATTGCTGTAGTACGAGTAAAAAACGTGTAATCAGTTAGATTCATTTTTAATTAGTTCGATAAGAAGTTCAATTGAATGTTTTGCTTTTTCTAGGTCTTCAATTTGTTTAGCTACGTTGTCTTTCCATTTAAAAGGATACCGAGCAACATAAGAAATAACTTCAGATTGAAGATTGTTTAGGTTGTTCTCATAACAAAACTGATAAGGCTGAATCTTGAAATGTTTATAGTGGCTGCCGCCTACTTGAGTTTCACTTGCTTTTGTCAAAATCCCTTCTTCCCAAAATTGTTTGTTTTGTTCCCAATTATCCATATTTCTTTCTTAGATAAGAAAGGCTAATTGGGAGTTCGTCAAACGAACCATTCTTTACATCGTGAAGCATCCAAATACCGTTCCAGTGATTATTAGTCTGAGGGTTTAGATAATCTTCATCGTGAAGATAAAAAGACCCTGAAATAATTGCTGTCATGTTCTTTCCATCAGCACGCTGGCTGTAAGCAATATCCCGTCCTTGTTGGTGCCCTGCAAAGCACGACATATGTTTCTTAGTTAGAATAGCCCGTGCAGATATGCAAGGACGACCAAGCTGACCAGAACTGAAATAGTGGGAATAACACACACCATCCACCACCACAGGTTCGAGAAAGTCATATACTTCCCAATCTTGGTACGGAAGATCAGAGATAGATATAAGACCTTCAAGTTTTCGATCGTCGTTGATAGCACGTAAAATACGTTGTTCATGATTACCAAGCGTTAAGATTAAACGTGGACGATAAATCTTCTCTTTGTTACGGCGCTGTTGAGCTTGTAGTTCTCGAATGGGATCAAGAAACATCCTCATTCCTTCCGCAGCGGCTTCAATATCAGCTTTGTAACTTCTTCCTTCAAAGGATTTCTTACCAACATCGTAAGAAGATAAGGAAGACATATCGGCAAAGTCTCCGATGCAAATAACTACATCAGGTTTCTTGGAGGCCGCATAGCGACCAGCCCAAGTAAGGTGATCTAATGGAACTCCCGGTTTTACTTGACAATCAGGTAGAACTAGGTGTTTTGTCATTTTTAGTGTAGTTTGTTTGAGTCATGGACTGGTTGGAGCATAAATTCATCTTCTTCTTCAGGGATTCCTGTAATCTCTTGCTGAGCATTTAGCTGAGATTCAAGGTACATATGAAACAGAGCTTCTTGAATTACTCGGAAGTTGTTCTCAATCTCTTGATATGATTCGTAGAACTCGTCTGATACTTCTAGTTCAGGATCGGTCAGATTGACCATCTCGTCTTCTAGAAAGAATAGGGGTGTGCGTTCTAGTACAAGGTATAGTTTCTTACTCATTTTTGTTGTTATTCTCCTGTAAAATAGATAAAACTAATTGTGCAATTCTACGTTCCCCATCAGAAAATCCACCTTGATACGCATTATCAATATTACCATTAAAATGGGTTTTAACATTAAAAGGTAATTCAAGGGGAATACTAGGATGACACCTACTTAAAAATTGTAGGTATTTAATCATAGTATGAGGAGTTAGAAATCTAGTTTTCATCTTTTATTAGCCACTCTTTTGGAATTTCTCCTCGGGTTTGTTGCCAACACGCGGCTTCAAATCCGTTCTTCTTTGCCCACTCAAGGTAGGTAGTCTTAGACCCCCGTCGGACTTTGTTGTTCCCTTTTTGGAACAAAATATAAATCTTTTTATCGGGGTTTTGCTCTTTGACAAGAAGCATCTTTTCAATAGTTTCTCGATCAAGCTTACCTTTACTCTCAATAAATACTCCGTCTCGCACGGTCCAATCAGGATTGTACGTCCGTTTCTTTGCTGGTACGGTATAGATCAACTTGTCTTGTTCGTAACTTAGTTCTGGATACTTACGAGCAATTTCTTCCTCAAATTTTGATCTCAAGTTTTTTCCAATTTTTCTCCGGTTCTTTAAGAAGCCACAAGCAATCCGCAATGTCGTGAAAAAGATACTCTCGTCCGTGGTGGTTATATAAATCCCACACAAACTTTAACCCCTCTTCAAAATCTGTTTCACTGTTAATAGTGTCTTCAATATACTTAAATTTCTTTGGATAAGCTGGCCGTATTAAACCATCAAATCCTTGAACGTTATCTACTTTATCTCCAAGCACCATTTGGTGAAGAAAGAATTGCTTGGCTTGAGTCTCACTTACTTCGTAGAAATCTTTTTTGTTATAGTTATAATGTAGTCCTGGAAACTGATTAAGGTCCTTATCAATGTGAGCAATAAGTACCTCACAATTAGGTTCACGGAAAACTTCAATTCCGATATCGTCATCAGCCTCTTGGTTAACGGACCACGTTGCCCCAAATTCTTTTTCAAGAAACCGCTTTGCTTCCGTTAGATGTGTTGGTCTAGGTGTATTAGCTCGATTAGCTTTGTACCACTCATATGAGGTTTTTCTAAAGTTATCCGAACCAGTTAAATAAAACTTTGTAAAGTCACATTCTGGTAATTCACTTAGCAGTTGTTGACAACTGTTGTACAGATCATCTAACACATTATCTAGAAGTTCATCATCCTTTCCAACTACAGCACGATAAGCAAGAGTGTCTGCATCAATTAGGAGTTTCGTTAACAACCTTTCTCCCATGTGTTAAAGTTTTTGTTGTATTTGGTTCTACATCAACCCACGTTTTTTGCCATGGTCCTCTAAAAGAAACTACCCAATTATTCTTAAAAATTCCATATACTTTATGCGGAGGGTCTTTTTTAATTATGATTGGTTTAATGTTTGGAACATAAAGAACAGAATCTTTAACTAAAAATGTTTCTTTTAACGCTCCACTAAATAACCAACTAATGCTATTAAATGCGTGTGAATGAAATGCTTCACGTGATCCTTGTTTAAAATTTAAAACAAGGATACTAAATAAAGACTTAATTTCAATTCCCCAACACACTACATTACTCTCTGGACCACCGTCTTTTTTATTCCATAGGAGTTTAATCATAAGTTAAAAGAGCCTTTGTTGAAACGGGGAAAAGATTATCTAGGTGATACTTAATACCGTGAGCCACAAGGCTTGTTTCATATTGGCTGTGAGGATCGGTACGGAGTTTAACAACTCGTGCAAAAGCGGCTAAAGAACCCGACCAAACCCAATCAGTCATTGTGTTCTGTGGGAGAATCATGCGTGCTTGCTCTGGAGCAATTTTTTCTTTTAACATGTGATTATATGCTTCAAGACACATACTAATTGCTGCTAAATTTGCTTCTCCAAACATAAAGTTTGGGTGTATTCCAGCACTCCCTTGTTTTATATTATCTGCCTTATATCGCCAAAAATCTGGGTAATAAAACTCAGGTTCAGAATCAACGTACCGTCGAGAGACTTCGTTCCAAGCAAGACCGACAGTGTGCTTCTGAAGCTGTCGAGCTACAAAGATTGGAGCCTTGATTCTAAACTTTAGATAACAATGAGAAAACGGACTCCAGTGCTTGTGTTTGGCAAGGTAGTCAATAAGTTTTTGGTCTTGATCAGACAGCTTTTTTAAATAGGCATTATTGTCATCAAACTCTAGTTGCCAATTTTCTGGAATATTAAAAATATCTTGACAATCTTGTGTTTCCCATTTACTTTCCTTATCAAAGGAAACTCGTGCTGCATTTACTACGTCTAGGTCTGAGCCTAGGTGATTAATATATTTAACTGTTATTGGTGCTGTTTTCATGTTTCCAAATTTTTTTGCAATTAGGAGGAGCATCTTGAAACATTGGTTCAATATCTTCTAATTTATATCCAGCTAAACCTGTTCCAATTGGAGTAACTAAAAAATCTAGTTCAGGGTGCTCTTTTGCATATAAAATAAACTGCTTTACAAAAGTATTAATTTGATCTAGTGGTAATGTTTCATATGGATGGCGTTTAGTTGGAATAGCATAAGCATTTCCTGTTCGACCTGCCCCGCAGCCGGGCTTAGCTCCATAATGTTTTGCAGCATGTTTTGCTGCTCCAGCACCATGAATGCCCATTAAATTTGATCCAAAAACAAATATTTCCAAGATAATCCTTTAGTGGAGCGGGTAGAGGGAATCGAACCCTACTCTGCACAGCTTGGAAGGCTGGCGACACGCCTTGTGCTTACCCGCTCGTCCTACTTAAAACTCAATATCGTCGTCTGGTAGATCAGCAACAGATGCTGGAGCTTTTACTACATCTTCAGCGCCAACATTAGTGTCAAAAACATATCCTTCGTACAGTCGTGCTACTTTGATTACGTCTTCAGGTGCTGGAGGAGTCTTTACACCTACTGACAGGGTCGCAACAGCATTTGCCAGAGAGCTTTGACGAACGATGTAAACTTGCTTCTTAGCACGCTCTTCTGGAGTCTCAAAACCTCGTCCACCACTAGAAGCACCAGTGTTTGTCTGAGGCTTAGATGAGGCTTGAGCGGCGGAAACTGTAGAGGTGCTTCCCAGTTGTTCGGTGGTAATCCGTGCATCAGTCCAATCCCAATAGCCTGCGTTATTCTTTACTGCGGTAACTTTATATACTTGTCCGGGAGAAGCTTCTTCTAGAATTTCTCCGGTACGTTTTTGAGCGCCAAAAACATTAATCGTCTTGGAACTTAGTTTGTTTGAGTCATCTCGGAAATCAACGGTAAGAGCCTTATAAGAAGTGCCCTTAGCATTGGTCTTCATTTCAGTTGAAACAGCAACGATTTTAATTAGCAATTAGTAGTTCCTTTGTAATATCCTGCATATACTTATAATTATACCCTATTTGTACTTCACCTGTCAAGGGAAGATCGAAATCTACACCAAAAATTTCTGAGAAACGCTTTGGTGTGTCTCGCACCGCTTGAAGAATGATAGACCCTACTTGTCGAGCTTCCTCTTCTGGAGCATCATAAACAATAGAATCATGTACAGTTGAAACGGGTAAAGCTTTAAGACCTTGGTCTTTAATCCGTCGCCATGCAATTTGTCTGGCCAACGATACTAAGTCGGCTCCAGTGCCTTGTCAGTTATGTTACGAGATTATCGCTTCCATAATCTCTCTATATATTCCTATATAGCTCAGACTATATCATCAACTTGAGTTAAGTTGCCATGCGCTTCGAGAACGCTGTTCTCTACGAGCTTTTGCTCTAGTCGTTGCACCTTACGGATTTCTGAGTGTAATTTCATATGATCTGAGATAGAAAGCAATTGAAGATTTTCAATTGTATTATTATCTTTATTCAAATCTATATGATGAATACAAAACTTTTTTGGAATAGCAACTTGATTGTAGTTACTAGCCCATACAAAATGATGCTCAAACATTCGGCCACTCTTTATTTTAGAGCCTTGCCACCAAGTAGGAGCAAAAACTGTTTTGTATCCTAAAACTCGTACATCATGTGTTACAGAATTATGATGTAAAGTGCCTGTTCTATTTTTCATAGGATTTTTATTTCCTAATTTACTTTGAGAACAGGAATATTTATAACGAGCTTTTAGTAGTTCTTTAGGCAAAAACTTGTTTGCAATTTGCCCAACTAACCACGTTGATATATTTAACTCAGAAGAAATTTTAGTATAAGAATTTGTAACTTCTTCTAATAAAGATATTGTTTTATTTATAACTTCATCAGAAGTTTTATTCCATACCATAAAGTTCTCCGTCTTGGCTCAGGATTATCCGGTCTGGACTTCCCCTGAATTCACATGGTTTTCAAGATGTGTCACCACATCAGGCCGCTAATTTAACGGGATAGTTAAGAATTTCTGTTCGGGGCCACTCACCAAACTTATTACGTTCGTATTCAAACTCTCGGCCGTGTGGCATCACTAATCGTCCAGTTTCTGCTACTTCTTTACAAATAGCTACGTGCCAAGCGGCCCATCCTTGGTATTTCTCATAGAAAGCATCAATAGCTTTTTGCCAAAAGTGAATGGAGCCTTTTACATCAGCAAAGTCTGGGTCAACAGAATAAGCGTAAGCTGAACCGCCATAAACAAGACGGAAAACAAACACTTTTGCAATCAACCGTGATGGAAGATTGAATTTTAATTGATTATCTGTATGCTGATCAGCACCAGCTATGATTTCTTTATATGCTATTTTGTCTTTAGATAACCACGTTCCTGTCACCCATTCCAGACCTTTCACATCAAAATTAATTAACATACTAAAATCTGGTAATAAAGCACGGTTTCATATCTGGTGGAATATTTTGAGTATTTGGTTTATCGGAAGATAATCTACCTGTCGCTACTTTACATTGATTTAGCGTCGAATGGATTAGATTGTCTTCCCAACCAATACGTTCAAGAATGTTAGGGAAACCTTGAAAATATGTGCCAGATAGTTTTTGTAGTTTTTGTCTAGAAAGAATTAGTTGAATAACTTTCTTTGCTGGTCCCTTGGGTTTAAGGGAATTTAGAGCCTTGTCATTGGTTGCGTAGTACCCTTCTTTAGCAAGTTCTGATTTTGGTAAAGGATCAACCAATCTAGGTAAGTCATGGTGAAACTCTGTTTTTTTGTATTTGACTTGTCCAGCGCGAGCACCTGTTTTAAACACGCCTACTGCAACTTGCATTGAGTCTTTGATTGACCCGCCGTAAATCAAAGCAGACTTGTGATCATTTGAATCAAAATTAAATGGAATACCTTTAATGTAAGGACAAAGATTAGTTATCTGTTCTTCTATTTCTTGTATTTTATTTTGAGTTTCTTTGTCAAACTCTACACACTTCTTAACATCAAGAAGCATTCCATTATATTCCATCTCAAGTAAAACTTTCTGATCTTCTTGTTGAACTCTAAACAGTTTAAACTTGTTTGGGCTGTTCATACGTTCGGCAAACTGCTTCAGAAAGCAAAACTCGGTTACATCTAAGTCTTGGTCAGCATAAGTTATAAGTTCGTCTTTAGGAATGTCTAGTGTATCTATCCCTTTGCTCCAGTAGTTTTCGTATATGTGGTCAAACTTTTGAGGACCACCATAAAACTCAGCTACTCCGTTTAAGGACGGATAGGGATTTTTTTGGTTTGTGTGTAGAAAGTGATACAATTGCACATCCCATAACTTAATATTATACCAAGTCTCAGGTGGGATGTCAATACGTAGAAGCCATCCTAGATCAAATTTTCCGTTGAACGTAACTAGGAATTCGTGTTCTTGGATGAGTCGGATGATAGTATCCCGATCAAACTCCCGATACATGCGACAATAACCATGAACACTAGACTTAAAACCACAATAAACCAGTGAATTATATTTTGAGTAAGGGTTACCTTTTTCGTGCGTAGTGGATTCAACATCAAAGATTAGGTACGAGTTTTTTATATTTACTTCTAATCTCCTCAAAATCAATCGGTGTAAAATTAATTTGTTCACAAGATACATTTACATATCTTGGATCAAGTGATTTTATTCCATTTAAAGAAATACATACATTATTTGCATGTAAATGCCCATGAATATTAGCTGTCCATCTATATAAAGACTCTATATGAAGGGGAATGTGACTAAGAACAAACTTATCTAAAACATGGTAGGCTCTAACATCTTTAAAAATTTGTGCATACACACTTAATTTTAGATTATCATGGTTTCCTTTAATAAGAATCTTAGTGCCATTTAATCTGTTTAAAATTTTAATGGCTGAGGTCGCATTAAAAAATCCTACATCTCCTAAATGATATACTTTATCTCCACAAGATACAACAGAATTCCAGCGATCAATTAAAAATTCATCGTGTTCTTGAATAGAAGAAAACCCGGGTCTGAGAAGTGTTCCATCTTCTTTTGTAAATTTTAAAATATTAGAGTGACAAAAATGAGTGTCACCAATTAAAAATGTTTTACTCATTTCATATCCTCATATCGTGCTATATCTGGACGAATTAGGCACTCAAAGCGTCCGTGCCGAAGTTTAGGATCAGAATCTTCATCACCTTGAAGTTTGTTCTTAGAAATGTTGATAAACCGAACAAACTCGAACACTGGATCATGAACACACCCAATACCAATGATAAAGTCAGCCTCGGCTTGTTTAGCTGTCTTAGCGTTGGCTACGTGATCCATTGTAAGCCACTTTACTCCTTCCGCTGTGCCATCCGCTTGGCAAACTCCAATTGTCGGACAATATTGCTTTGCAAGCTCTCTAGCCCAGATATATATAGCTCCCAAACGTAAGTCTTCTCGGTCGGCTGCAAAGCCTTTGATTTTGTCAATCTGGTCAAAGATAATAAGAGATGGTTTAAGCTCTTTGCACAATTGTTCAACATAACGTTTATGAATTTCTGCACTGTCGATAAGGAGAAGTTTTCCATTAGTCAAGTCCAGATACTTTTGTTGATTTTCTTTACGATTAGACATAAGAGATGGAAGATCAGCACCAAGCATAGCTTGATACATTCTAATTTTTACTTGTTTACCCTCTTGCTCATTATTAAACCAAAGAATTGGGCCGGATTCTTTAGTTAATTGTTGGGCCATAAAAGTAACTTCAGAGGAAAGAAAAGTTGTCTTACCTGTATTTCCACAAACTGCCACTGCTCCATTGCGTCTAACAAGAAGCATCCCTGTTGGAACTTCAAAACAATAGGTAGTGTCACTAAAAGGAATTCTATCTTTTTTAATACACTGCCCATCCACAGGTTGATAATTAGTACGTATCGAGAGAGAGTAAACATCTTTGTAAGACTCTTTTCGATTATCTACAAACTTAGTCATTAGGCAGTTATACCCTGCCATCACAGCAATAGCTTGTACCGTATCTGCTACCTGTTTGTTGGTAGTATCAAATTTAAATCTAGTTTTGGTTCTTCTGGTAGCATCCCAATAAGAAAGCTCCTCGATAAATTCTTGACACCATTCAACAGACTTACAATCTAATTCTACCCAAGAAAAATCTTTAAGGAGAGGACGAAGCGCTTTTATATAAAATCCAAGGTTTCCTCTATTTCCATCCTTATACTCTGAATATTCCCATCCAAGTTTGTCTAGAATGGACCTTAGTCTTTCTATTTTTCTTTCTTTTTTAAGAGAGAAAGTATATCCGTAATCTTTATAGCTTCTACTATGCCCGTCTGCTTGATATGCAATAGCAAGACGTTCCATATAGTTTAAATTTCTAGACTGTGAGCTTGTTTTTGCTGCTACATGATGTTTAACCCCCTGTTTGTATACAACTGTATCTGCTCTTTCTTTTGTAAGGACTCCATTAATATCCACAACCATTCCGTGACCTTCTGTGACAATTAAATCCACTCGACCAAGAGTGTCATGAATATGGTAACAGTATTGTTGCTCATGTGGATGCACTGCTGACGGTTGAACAAAGGTCAGAGTTAAGTCTTTATCTACTTGTGCAATCTCAGTCTCTGTTGTGACTTTGTCAACTGTTATCCATCCTTTAGGTGTAAGAACTTCTGTATCTCGTGAATATGACTCGGGTCGAGCAAAGATAAAACCAAAGTCACCTTTTCTTAGAGAACCTAATCTCTTGTTAAGAGAATCTAATCTCCATCGAAGGCCGGGAGATTTCCAGGTTTCGTTGTAGATTTCTTCAAGGTCGTCTGTGACGAACTCAGAGGACTCGTTATCGTCACTACTCGTTGATTCTTGGAGTTGTGAGAACAACTCAAAAAGACTTGATTCATCGGAGCGTCCTTCAACCACTGCGAGACTTGCGAGAGCAAGTTCACGAGCAATTTCTCGTTTCCTGAGACTTGAGAAGAAATCTCCAAGAACATTGTCTCTAACATCTGATTCACTGGCTTTTGAGAAGATGTTAGATAACAAGTCTCGTTCTTGTTCTTTAAGACCATAGGTGGTTTCAACCAGAAGTTGTAGTTCAGAAAGAGAAACATCATTTTCATAAGAAGAATGTAAGATATCAAGCTGTTCAAAGATAAGCTTGATAAGTTTATCTTCATTTTCTAATGAAATATTATTTATATATTTATTATAATTTTCTTTTTTAAGAAGATTTTTAAGTATATTAATATATATATTTATCTCCTTGTTGTTGTGTTCATACTTACCATTCTAGCACGGATTTTAGAGCTTGTCAACACTTGAGGCTGCCCCATCGCTCATCATCTCGTTTAAAAGCCATGCACTTAACTATATTAATGGCTGGAGTATCTCTAGTTGTTTCAATTACTGGAAAAGAGTGAAAAGGAAGTTTGCTACAATCTTCAGTCTTTTTTACACAAGCTACGCACATAATTCCTTTTGGAGTATAAGTGATGCTCAAAACGGTACTTTATCCTCTACTTTAGCTCTTAGTGCTTCCATATATTCTTTTTTCTCTAGTTCGATTTTTGTACGAGCTTTAACAGCTTTAGAAAGAATTGAAAGAATATATTTCATTTGATCTTTAATATACTCCAGTTCATCTTCTTCTGGATGATTGGCAATCAGTTTTTGAATTACTTTAAACTGTGCTTTAATCTCATTAAAGTGCTCGATACTTAGTCCAAGTTTAGGATCAACTTTTATTTTAATATTAAGATTACGAGCCAGTTCGGCCGCTTCCCGAGAAAGACAACCAAGTTCTTGTACAAAGGTAGTATAGTTTGTTTTAGCCTTTAAATCTTCCTCAAACGGGTCTGCTAGTTCTAAACAATCGTTAGGAATCCAATAATCATACTCATTCTGATCCTTAATATTTATTTTTGTACCACAAGAATTACTGGCACAACTGACAACAGTTAATTTTTTTCCGGTACGAAAAGCAAAACTACCCGGATCAACATAAAAATTTTTATTTTCTGTTGGGTATCGTACCCATTTTACAATATCACCTACTTTAAATTTAGGCATCTTTGGTTTTCCTGCTGGGGCGGAAGTGGTAGTGGCGTTAATTCCATACGTTGTAAAGATTGTAATCGGCAAATTTAATCTCCTTGGGGTCAACTTCTGTTATGATAGTCGAGGATGTAAAGCCTAGTGACTCAGCTTGCTTAGCAAATTTAATTGCTTGAGAAGCTTTATCTCGATCTAGCCAGATAGTTACCGTCGAATTGTCGTGAAATAAGAGTAAACATCGGCTGAGACGGAGTTGACTAATGTGCGAACCAAAGATAGGCATCGCAACCCAGCCATCCAACTCTTTTTTAGAATCAAAATGTTTTCCTAACTTGATAGCGGAAACAATATCTTCGACGAAAAAGATTCGAGTAATTCTTTGCTTGTTTCGGGGGAAAAATACAAACGTATCCTCAAGTTGGCCTCTCCCGAACCATTTAGTTCTATAGACCGTTCCAAAGTTACGTCCTTGCCAAGCAATAATTCTCCCTTCACCATCTGAGAAAGAGAAGATAAGTAATCGACGACTCTCTGACCATAGCACTCGATTGATAAGGAGGTCGGATCGGGTGAGTTCATATTTAGCAATCCATTCTAAGGCTTCACTATGGTAGTTCACATCTACATCGTGGGGTAGTACCACCACTTTAGTTTTAGAAGCTTGTGGGGCTTCTCCTAGCTTCTGAGCTACTTGTTTAAGTGCGTCAGGAGGCATATAGTATCCGCAAGACCAGCAAATACAATGCCCATCACTATATACTCCTAGGTTATCGCCATTTCTGTCTCTGTTAAGTTTTCTGCATTGTGGGCAAGCTTCATTTCTGAGAAATTCACTAGTTGTTTGCATAGATCATAAACATCTTTATCTGAATACTGTTGTTTTGTTACATTATACCACCAACAAACTACACGAGTATTCTGAGTTGTGTAGCCTAATTCTGGCACAATTCGATCTAGGGACGGACTTAATGGATGTCGATGCTTTATATTTTTACCAATAGAATTAAATTCAAATGGTACTCCTAACATCATACAACCTTTAAATAATTCCCAAAATACCCAATCAACTGAGATATCAATCGGCAGATTTAATTTATTAGCTCTATATCTAGCTGCACTATACAAATTAACTGCACGTCGATGAAATGGATAACAAGAACTACAGATTTTACTTTTACGTTTAGTATTTCCTTTAATTTGATGTTCTATACCACAATATGTACAAGTAGTTGTTTGGATCGGATTTTTACGTAAACTTCTTTGTTTATAGTTTTTTATATAATCTTCTTTATTTTTATAAGGCATAATTTATTACCACTGTTGCCCGGTATCATATGTAGCAAGGTTATCTTTACTTCCACACGACGGACACGGGCCATTAGACAACCAATTACTCATTAGATATCTTCAGAAGAGAGTTCCCATCCCTTGTTTTTAAATATTGTTTTCCAAGGAGATTTATTTTGAGATATTACCATATGTGCATCATAAATACCATGAGTATCAGAACAATCAGAACAGTTAAACCCAATATTAACATCATATTCTTTTAATAGTTCTTTTAGTTTAATTAAAAACTCAGTCTGTTGACTCATCAAATAATCCTCCATAGAGGTGCTGGTTTAGATCATCTTCGTGGTACGAAGGTTCCTCGTTTTCTTCATAAGCTTCATCTAGATTTTTATCATCAATAAAAGACAGACTCAAGCACCTTGAGCACAGTTCTTCAGGTGTTCCCCAAGGAGTTGTCTTTTTTACTTCAAATTCATTTAGTAGTTTATCACAACTTTTGCAGTGCATAGCGATTACCAAGCCTCCCCAGCGTCATCTTCGTGATCTTCTTCAGAAGAATCGACTTCTTCTTCAATTGCTTGGGGCACATCTTCCATAAAGTTAAGTCCAACTTTAGAAACTTGCTTTGCTTTTAGAAAATCAAAGTTAGATTTAGTTTTTGTAGTAATATTTGCTTCTTCATCAACATACACAATTTTTCCAGCAATAATTAAACCAAAATCTGGAGGAAGATACTTAAGAATTTCCTCGGTAGAGAGTGGAGTAAAACTAAACGGAACAGGAATTTCTACGGCTTTAGCAAGAGTTCCAAAAATACGGCGAAGAATTAGTGGCTCTTCAGAACCATATACTTTATCTGAAAACTGTGCAAAGAACCCTGTGTTGTTGTGTACAAAAGAAATGTTTGATTTTTTATCTTGTAAGTACGTAAATCCAAATCGTCCAACAGCGTAGTCAATAATGCCCGGTACAAAGGCAGCAAAAGTTTGAGGAGATACTCGACTAATATAGTTTGCTTCTTTTCCGGGGAAAGCTTCTATATATAATTTTAGAAAGAGTTCTACATTACGACTAAGCACAGCATCATATACTTTCTTGTTTTGTTCAATGGGCTTTGCTGCAATCTTGAACAGCCAAGTAAGTAGTGATAGTCCTACTGGACTAATGTTACGACCAAAACTAACAATTAGTTGGTTGTCAGGAAGGTTAAGAGAATTAATTACTACGTAAGACAGACTAATACCAAAACAATAAAGAAGAGGGTTTACATTATTTTCAAAACTCTTTTTAGATTCAGGAGAAGGAAAAGTCAAAACAAGAGACAGCTCATTACGGAATTCTTTTCCTTTTTGGTTTTGTACATCAACACTAAAACCATAAATAGAAGATTTAAGGTTGAATTGAAGCGACACAGCCACATCACCTAGAAAATCCCGGCAAATAACTGGACCGTGGATAATCTTATAAGTTCCACGAGACTTATCGGGAAAAGCAGACTGAAACTTTACAGGAAAATCTTGATGTTCTTCAGCATAATGTGGATAAGACGGTTCAGTAGTAATTACATCAATATATTCTACTAGTTCAGATTGCATCATCATAGAGATTTCAGAGCCTCAATAAAATTGTTAAGAGTTTCGCCTTCCATACCTGGGGCAGAGTTTACTTCAAGAACGTAATACTGATTATAATGCTGATTGTAAATAATATCTACCGCACCAAAATCAAGGCCCAAATAATGAATACTATTCAAAGCCAAGTGTCTAAGCTGTTCATTATCTTTATCTACGCCTTCTGAACAGTATACCCAACCATTATCGTGAGTACGACACAGATTATTAACTTCACCATCAAAGTCTTTACGACGACGTTTCTGTCGGATATTAATTACTTTACCAAACGCTACGTTAACTCGATACTCTGCTGCTTTCTTTACATACTTAGTATAAAGCGGAGCATTAGGTAAATCATCAGGACTACTACTAAATACCGCACCTCGTCCCTCTGAAGCACGCGTAAGAGTGCGAGCAACAACCATTGCTTTGTCGACTTTAATCCAGTTAAGGGCTTCATCTTTGTCTGTTGTCCAAGGTACAGTCGGAATTCCTGCTTCAGTTAGAAGTTTAAAAGTTGAAATCTTATCTGAGGAATTCCGTACAGATTGAGGATGATTAAGGTATTTACCAGCAAATCGTGGAAGTTCTACTGTTGAACCATAGTTAAGTAGAACCCTTGGTTTAGATTTTCTAAGAATACGATGTACGGCTCCAGCTTTAACAAGAGCTATTGCTGTATCACTAGGTCTAGTTTTGAACAGATAGATTTTATCCATTAATGGGTTACCTTACCTTTAGTAGTTGCATACTTCTTTGTACAATCTGGGCACATAATATGATGAGTCACGAGATTGCCTTGAGCATCATGTTGTAGTTGGAATGTAGATTTTTCCCAGTCGTCTTTTGGAATGAAATTGTAACACTGATCTTCACAACAATAAATCAATTCTTCACCACCAATTTCTTCAATAGACTCATAAGAGACAAGCTTACCACCAGCTTCTAGGAAATAGTAGGGAATCCGAAGAGTATTAGGATCAAGTTCCAGTTCAAATGTTGAAGATGGAGCATAAGATTTAATCTTAGTTACAACTCCTTTAAAGAATTTAATCTTATGTGGAATATTTTCTAGTTGTTTTATAAACGAATCGGGAACTTTTTCGCACGTTGCGGTGGTGCTTTCGTTAAAAAAGGCTTCAATATAACTGCAATCGTGGAAATGAGGCTCTTCAACATAATCAACAAGACGAAACAAAACACTTTGATTAAGAAGAGGCTCAAGGCTTTGAAAGGTGACAGGATTGGAGCCTTTCTTTTTCTTATTAGATGTTAAGAGCGCCACTGTCCCCTTTGTTTCGCTAGGCGTTGTTTTCTTCTCTGTTGTTTTTGTCGTCGAGACAGCCGGGGTGTCGTCGTTTGCTGAGTAGTCGTCGTCCCCTTGACCGAAGTACCACGAACTATAGTACGTGCTTTTAGGATACTCCTTTTTAACTTTTGGAATGTCTGTGCTAACCCATCCAAGAGTCTTAGCTTCCATATCAAGTTCATGCAACATGTCTGGAGCTAGTTCATAAATAGTCTTTTCTGGATCAGAAATTGTTACACCGGCTCTAGCGCACGCGGAAGCAAGAATACTACGTTCCGAACTAAAATAAGTCATAGGTTGTTCCGCTGTATTAATAATAGCGTGGAACATAGGACGAAGATCATTACGCCAAAATCGTAGTTTCTTAGATTGTGCGTTATACCACACTACAGAAAAAGCACCATCAAGTTTAGAGATAGCTTCAACTAGATTTGCATCGTGTTCTTCGAGATACTTACAAAGAGCTTCAGAATCTACTTCAGTTTCATGATGCTTACGATGGTTGTCTAGCTTACCATTGTGCACCATAACAACGTTGCCAGAGATAAACGGGTGCGCAGTTTCATCGGTAATCTTACCGACAGTCGCTTTTCGATTGTGTCCGACAACAATGTTAAACTTGTGCATCATTTTCTTTTCAAACTCTTTGTATTCATCCGAGTAGACAAACACACCAGCCGGTAGCACAGATTTAAGCATTTGTACGTTACCCTCTTTAGTAACACCAAACACGCCTGTACCATCCTCACCACGGAAAGCATCTAGATAAAGAAGATTCTTAAAAGCTTTTTGTTGAGCGTTCCAAAAAGCGTTTCGTCCCATTGAAATGATGCCGACAATACCACACATATAGAAAAACTCCAGAGTTAAAAGTTATTTAGAAGGACGAACGTAGTTTTTAGTGTAAAAAGAACTCTTGTAAAATGCTTCAGAATCATCTACAAAATTCGCTGCAATTTTTGATGATAGTCCCGGAGCTACAAGATAACGGAAGTACTCAATTCCTGAAGCAATAGATTGTTCAATCTGAGTATTAGAAAAGAAAGGACTAAAGGTTTTTTGAATAATCTCTGAAGCAATTACTGGAATCTTTACCTCTCGTTTGAAGTCGAGACCAACCGGCATGTTTTGAGCATACCGCTGAAAGGATTCAATAAAAGAAATCCAAGTTAGAATCTTTTCAATATCATATGTACCCTCAAGCATCCTAAACTCTACCGTGCCGTGTGCAAATAAGGATGCTAGATTAAATCCGGCGTACTTATATGTATTGTTTGTCTGTAAAACTTCATTGACAAAACAATTACGAAGGTAGTCAGTTTCTTTTGTTTTTACACAAAAGATATTTTTACGACGGTGAGGTTCAATAAATGAATACATCAAATCTTCAGAAAGAAGATAGATAAAAAGTAGCGGAACTACTTGTTGCATTGAACTCATCCACAAAGCATTGCTATGAATGTGAATGGATGTTCGAGGACCAAATGTTGCAGTTTGCTCGACAAAGGGAGACATCTCAAACAAAGAGTTCAAAGCAGTTTCTACTTCGTTTCGATCCAGAATTCTAGAAACAAACTCAACACCACTAACTTTAAGGCTAGAATCAGTAGTAACTCCCCAAAATCTGTTAGGGAGTTCTTCTTCATTATACTTAAAATTTTCTACTTCAATCTCAATACCAAACCGATTTGGATTACCGGATTGAGTATTAAAAGGTACGCTATTTTGTAACAAAAGCACAGTGTTAATCCTTTATTTTAGGTTAAAGGTTCGGCCGTATCGTACATTCTTAAACAGACATGTTGGTAGCCGGTGCCAAGAATTAAACATAAAAATTTCTTGCTTATGATTGTTATACATTCCAATACATACATTTAGATAATACAAAGCTTTCCATGTATTATTGAAAGGAGCTAAAAGATATTTACGTCTGATAATCTGAACGTTATCTAACGTATCTACTGGATTAAGCGTGAGATTTAAAATTCCTTGGCTGACATGAACCTTAGACAGATTCCGATCAATGTACGAAGAAATCGGCGCCACAAGAATCTTCATATTGTCTCGGTTAGGTGCCCGGCGCCATTGCTTTGCGGGAACTCTGGTAATGAGATACACGCATCGCTGTTCTAGGTCAATATACCAACCTTCTTCGGGGAACTTAACTACAATTTCTAGCTCGGATTTGATAGTCCCGTTCTTGATTGAAAAAGATTTACCTGAAGCATTATAAAAATGGACAGTTTGACCTGAATTATCCTCTGTTTCAATGCACCAATGTTCAAGAGGAATTTTTGGATGTTGCAAGAGAACATAGCAGTTATTAAACTTTGCCCGAAACTCGTTCTCAACTACCGATTGGTCAAAGTACCCGATCACACGAGGATTAGCCATACTTACACCACAAGGTTAAATTGACGAATAAGGAACTCTTGAGCCGACTTATCGTTCTCGTTAATGGCTTTCTGAAGATCATCGTAATACGGAGTAAGATCAAACCCCGAACGATAATGCTTAACTGCCTGCTGTGTTGCGTAATACACCCACTTAATTAGATCAGTGTGGAAAATCCAGAAATTACTAAGAGTACGGTACTCAAACCCGTAGGGCTTAACTCGGAAAGCACCTGCCTTGCCATAACGTTCTCGACGCTTGGTATCCTTGTCAAAGAACATGGACGGGATACCTAGATGAAGATCGCAAAACGCTACCGCTCGACAAACTTCTTCAAATGGAGCTTCCTTTAGTTCTTCTACACCAACATGAACGTGCCCACCACAAGTACGGAATTCCGGATCAGATTCTACACTAGGACTAGGATTCTTCTTTTGAGTGTAAGCGTTGTAATCAGGATCACAACCAAAGACCCAAGAACGCCAATCCTCAAGCTCAGAAAGACTAAAGTGACCTGAAGCTAGAGTAGAAAGATCATAACCCATAGCGTTAGCTTTCTGTTCAATCTTGTTAAGACTCTTTTGAATGTGCTCAACAAAACGATCAGCGGTAAAAGCCGGGGGAATGTTGAACTCCACCATAACGTTATCTTCTAGTACGTTGTAACCATCGCCGATACCAAGAGATACTGGAATTTCTTTGGTACCACCAAACTTATCAATAGCAGAAACAAGGGTATTGTTGTCCGGGTTGATAAGAAACAACTCAGGATCAGCGCCAATAGTAATTTCTGAAGTATACATTTTAGTCCTTAACTTGATTAAGAAGAAAGATATGAAGCAAACTTGTTACGAATCCACGAGGGAAAGTTATCGTTAGGATTGTTACACCATTCTGGATGCCCTTGTACGCCAATTACACGCCCGTTGTCAAGAGAAAACGCCTCGACGAATGAT
>OFDC01000234.1_pt1 | contig 50223 bp, 43 predicted proteins | sample 1520941 | NCBI WGS metagenome assembly OFDC01 (sample SAMEA94258168, study PRJEB24077) | hot springs metagenome | biome: Aquatic biome; feature: Water | place: India | collected 2012-12-06 | depth 5 m | reverse complement strand
CGCCCATGCGCGACGCGGCGGGGCCGATCTTGTCCTGCGGTTCCAGCGCAATGCCCTGCGCCTGCAAGGATCGGTGATCGACCCGTGCATCGATATCGAGTTCGGCAAGGCGTTGGTTGACGTGATCGGCCCAGCGCTCGCGCCATTGCTCGACCAGCTCAGCCTTGTTCCACTCGCGCACCTTCGGGCCGAAGCCATCTTTGCCAACCTCGCGCATGGTGAGCATGACATGCGCGTGGGGCTTGGGCTGGCCGTCCGCGCCAATATCCCAATGGACATTGAGGTCGGCGATCATGCCTTTTTCGACGAACTCGGCTTCGGCAAACTCCCGCGCCAGCTCGATGCCCTGTTCCCTGGTCAGCTCGCGCGGAATGGCGAATTCGACCTCGCGGGCAAGCTGCGCGTCCTTGCGCTTCTCGGCGGCCTCGACCGCGTTCCAGAGCTTTTCGCGGTCGGCAAATTCTTCCGGCGCGCCTTCGGGCAGCAGCACTTCGGAATGGACGACGCCGTCCTTGTTGGTGAAGTCATGGTCGCGGTCGAGCCGTTCGTCGTGCAGCCGCTCGGCTCCGCGATAGGCCGCTGCCGCCACGGCGCTGCGCCCGCTCGACCGGCTGATGACTTTGACGGAGAGGTGGAAGATCGCCATGACGGCAATCCATTTACGCCATGAGCGCCACGTCGGCACGACGTATAAGCGCGCCCTCCCATGATAAAATCCTGCTCGGGACTATCCAGTATCAGGCCGTCTCGACGACTCTACAGCATTGGGAGAACATCGATATTATCATCGGCGCATCACCTCTCAATGGAGAACTTCGATGCGCAAACCCCGTGACTTTGATTCAGAACTTAAGGCGCTCGCCGACAAGGCGAAGCAATTGAAGGAACGCCGCGTGCAGCAACTCGGCGAACTGGTGATCGCCACCGGGGCCGATGCGACCGATGCAGAAACGTTGGCCGGTGCGCTGCTCGTTATCGCGGAAACCAGCGAAGCCCAAAGGAAGGAGGCATGGCGCAAGCGGGGTGCGGCCTTCTTTCAGGGCAAGGCGCGCAAGCGTGGCGATGGACCTCAAAGCCAACCGGATGGCACTCTCCCGCTTGACGGCGGCGCGGCATCGGATTGAGGCACAAAGGGCACGAACTGACATGCGCGAATGGCAGGTCAAACGCCGCGAACGCACGCGGCAACTGATCGAACTGGGCGGCCTGGTCCTGAAGGCCGGGCTGGTCGAACTCGCGGACGATGATCGCGCCACGCTCTATGGCGCGTTCCTCACCGTTGCGGCCAAGCTGCGGGGCGAAGAACGGGAGCAGGCGCTGGTGCTGTGGAAACGGAAGGGTAAGCGGGCGTTCGATGCAGAGATGACGCATGGAACGGCTGCGCCGCAGTAGTTCGATCCGGACAGAATGCCAGACAGTGTCGAACTTGCTTGCTTCATTTGTAACTGGGCTATAACCAGAGCAAAAGAGGGGGAGCGGTGGGCCAAGCTAAGTCACAAACTTTGAACCATAAAATGGTTCATGTCCGGCTTGATCCGGAGCTGCATCGTCGGCTCCGCATTGTTGTGGCCTCGGAAGAAACCTCAATCCAGGACTGGCTTTCTGACGCGGTCGAACGCGCCGTGGACAGGGCTTGGCCATCGATTACCCAAGGGTCAGATAGCAAATGAGTACTGCTGCATTGCGAGCGCCAAGCGGTGCGCAGATTCCAGTGATTGTGCAGCAGGGGAAAATTCTCGATTTCATCGATGGCCTGACGCAGCGTAACGAGACCCCGGAAGAATACGTCAGGCAGGAGATCGCGAAGTCCCTTGTGCGCGAGTATGATTACGCGAAGGCTGATGTCGCGGTGGAATTCACACTGCGCCTCGGTTCACAAAAGCCTCGCGCTGATCTTGTCATCTTTGATGAAGGGGATGATCACAAGCAAGACCGCGCGCGGATCATCATCGAATGCAAATCGCAAAAGGTGAAGTCGAGCGACCGCAAGGAGGGGATCGGTCAGCTCCACGCATATATGTCAGCCTGCCCGAACGTGCAGTACGGGATGTGGACCAATGGGCTCGAACGCTATTGCTTCCGCCGGGTCGAAAAGGACGGATTGGTCTCGTTCGACGAAATTCCAGATATTCCCGGCAAGGGATGCAGCGAAGAGGATGTGGAGCGTCCCCGGTTCGACCAGCTAAAGGCAGCATCGTCCGACGCGCTCCTGTTCGCGTTCCGGCGCTGCCATAACTACATTGCGGGGAACCAAGGGCTTCAGAAGCCTGATGCCTTTTGGGAGCTGCTGAAGATCATCTTCTGCAAAATTCATGACGAGCGTAGCTCCGACGAGGTCGAGTTCTACGCCACCTCGAAAGAGCGCCATAATCTGAATGGGCGGCTCAAGGTCAAGGCGAGGATTGATGCTCTCTACGCGGCAGTGAAGGCCGAGTACGACACCATCTTCCGGGAAAATGAAGAGATTGAGCTTGAGCCAGGCGTTCTGGCCTACATCGTGAGCCAGTTGCAGATGTATTCGCTTCTCGAAAGCGACATTGACGTAAAGGGCCGGGCTTACGAAGAGATTGTCGGCTCGAACCTTCGCGGTGACCGGGGCGAGTTCTTCACCCCGCGCAATATCTGCCAGATGGCCGTGACAATGCTCGATCCAAATGAGCGGCAGCTCATCATGGATCCGGCATGTGGGACGGGCGGCTTCCTCATCACGGCGATGAACTACGTCATCGAGAAAATTCGGACTGCCGAACTTGCGAAGTGGGGGGAAGTGGCGCGGGCAGAAGATGCCATTCGCGCACGCGTCCAGCGTTTTGCCGAGAAGTTCATCATTGGGATGGACCTGAATCCGAGCCTTGTGAAGGCATCGAAGATGAACATGGTCATGAACAATGATGGAGCAGGCGGGCTATTCCAAGGCAATTCGCTAAAGGCCCCGGCAACGTGGGATGAAGTCCTTCGCGCGCGGAATGTAATGGGCACAGTTGATTTGCTATTCACGAACCCGCCGTTCGGATCGAAAATCCCTATCGATGATCCCGCCATTCTGGAAAAATACGATCTTGGTCATGCATGGTCCTACGATGCCCAGACCGACGCATGGACCATGCGCCCGGACATACAGAAGTCCCAGCCCCCAGAAATCCTTTTCATTGAACGGTGTGTCCGGCTCCTGAAGCCTGGCACTGGGCGCTGCGCCATCGTTCTCCCGGACGGCATTCTCGGCTCACCAGGCGCGGGTTATGTTCGCGAGTGGATTCTTCGGAATACTCGCATCTTGGCAAGCATCGACCTGCACCCCGATACGTTTCAGCCGCACGTGAGCGTCCAGACCAGCGTTCTGATCCTTCAAAGGAAGACGGACGAGGAAATGGCGGTCGAAAAGGCTGCAGGACGGTTCAATGACTACCAGGTGTTCATGGCTGTCGCCAATCACATTGGCCACGATAAACGTGGCAATGTGACCTACGTCCGAGATCGGCAAGGCAATGAAATTGTGGAGGAAATTGAAGAGCAAACAAAGGATTATGAGGATGGTAGACCTGTATACAAGCGTCAGCTGACACAGCGCAAAGTTGTCGATGACAACACTCTCCAGATTGCTCAGGCGTTCCGTACGTGGCTATCCGAGCAAGACTGACTGCGCCCCGCGAGGCTCGCGAAGAATGGCCATGGCACGAGGTTGCCTCACTCTCACTTCCTGCCTCAGCCATTTTTTCTGGCGACAGACGGATGGAGGCCGAGAACTTCTTGGCACCTGGCTTTGCAATACGCCATTCGATTCATTCGAAGCAAGAAGGCTGGCGACCTCTCGCTGAAGTAGCAAAGACATGGCAACCTTCCCGACTCAAAGGTATCCAAGTGTCACCAGATGCTGGAACTCCCTTTCTGGCAGCAACACAAGTCTTTGACTTCAAGCCTCAGCCTCGCAAATGGCTCGCGCTAGCGCGCACTGAAAATCATGCACAGCGCTTCGTCGCATCCGGCACCATACTGCTTACTTGCTCAGGAAGTGTTGGGCGCGCAACGCTTGCCGACCAAAGCCTATCTGGTACTCTTATCTCCCATGATTTGTTGCGGATAGAAGCGATCAAACCACCGCACAGAGGTTGGCTTTATGCCTATCTCAGAGCACCAACAGTTCGAGCAATGATGACTTCGGCGCAATACGGGCACATGATCAAGCATCTCGAAGTCGGACATCTTGATAGTCTTCCGTTTGTTGAGCCTCCATTTGAAGCATATGAGCATTTCGAAAAAATAGCTCAGCAGATCATTAGCTGTCGAGATGAAGCACTTGACCTAACCAACCGCGCACTGGGTCTGTACGGTGGTGCAATAGGCGAACCTACCGAAATTGAGGGCAGCACAAATGGCTTCACGCAGCAAGCCAGTGCGATATTTGGAGGACAGCGCAGACTTGAAGGGCATTTTCACAATCCAGTTGCTAGAGCTGCTGAAAGGGCAATTCGGAAATCTGGTCGTCCAACGCAGTTATTGTTTGATCTAGTCCAAGATGTATTCATTCCAGGAAGGTTCAAGCATATCTATGGACCTGACGGGTTTCCTTACCTCGACAGTGCGCAGATATTGGAAGTCTCTCCGGACGTTGAAAAATATGTCTTATCCTTGGAAAACGAAAAAAAGGCAGGATATCTGGTGGAGGCCGGAACATTGCTCTTGCCATGTTCAGGTCAACTGCACGGCATAATTGGAAGTGTAGTTCTCGCGGGCCATTGGCATGAGAACAAGGTACTAACCAATCACATACTGCGAATTGTTCCGAAGGCGAGACCTCCGATACGGATTGGATACCTTCAAGCTGTCTTGGCTCATCCAACGCTTGGAAGACCCCGTGTACTTCGGGGTGCGTATGGCTCGAGTGTCCCGGAACTGTCGGTTGAAGACATGAAAAGCATGACGATTCCGAGACTTGCGGATTCTGAGGAGGCGCGCATAGCCGACGATATGGAGAGAGCTGCAAAGTTGCATTCTGAAGCGAACGAGTTGGAAGATCAAATTTCAGGAGAGGCGGACACAATCGTTCGCACCTTTCTTCGGACTAGGCATCGTGGACAAAGGGTATCCACAGTTTGATTGACGCAAGCGCGACGAAGCCGAGGTAGGATTCTCTGGTTTTGTCATAGCGGGTGGCGACGCGCCGCCAGTTCTTGAGTTTGCTGAACAAGCGCTCGACGAGATTGCGCCAACGGTATTTCACGCGGTCGTACGGAATGGGGATGCGGCGGTTGCTTTTGGCGGGGATGACCGCCTCGACGCCCGCTGCGGCGATCTCTGCGCGGATGGCGTCGGCATCATAGCCTTTGTCGGCGAGCAGCGCCTCGATCCGGTCGCCGAGCATGCGGAACAGCGGGCCGAAGCCCTGCACATCATGCGCCTGGCCCGGCGTCAGGACGAAGCCGAGCGGGCGGCCCTGCCCGTCGCAACGAGCGTGCAGCTTGGTGGTGAAGCCGCCGCGCGACCGGCCAAGCCCCTCGTGCTCCTGATCCCCTTTTTTAGCCCGACGGCGCAGTGATGCGCCCGGACCACCGTGCTGTCGATCATGTCGGCGCTGGTATCGCGCTCCACCATCTCGGCCAGCGTCTCCAGCATGGCGTCGAACACCCCGGTCTCGACCCAGCGCCGGTAGCGCCGGAACACGCTGTTCCACTTGCCATATTCGTCGGGCAGGTGCCGCCACTGCGCGCCCGTCCGCGCCATCCACATCATGCCCTCGAAATAGGGCCGGTTGTCACCGGCAGGTCGACAGCCGCGACCGTCTTCGGGCGGCAGTAACGGACCAATCAGCGCCCACTCTTCATCCGATACCCCGATCCGCTCGCCCAACGCTGCCTCCAAAAGGCAGCCTTGAATCAACCTCCAAGTCTCAGGTCAAGCTTTGTCCACGATGCCTAGCTATAACGCGGCGGGGCAAACCAGCGTCTCGGTGGGCCGAGTTGGCACACCGATTGGCTTTGTAAATGGTGGTGTGGCTGCGGGATTTAACACTGCAAAAACCAATTCTTTGGGATGCAAGTGAGGTGAGTAAGTACCGTATAGCTCAATTGATGAGGCCATTATTTATCGTAATGATACCTGGGCTATTTATCTTCGGGTATGTTCTGCAAAATTTCTGGGCTGCGCTAATTTGGTTGGCGGTTTATCAGCCGTTTATTTGGTTTTTGCGCTGCCGGGTCTGTCGAATGAGCATTTATTTTGATAAGGATCATCCGTGGAAAACAATGCTGGCTAAACCGCATAGGCAGTGCACAAACTGCAACGCTAACTACCTATGCTGACGGCGGCCAGGTCGCGGGCGAGCTCGACTACATCAGCCCCGCGCAGTTCGAACGAACCGCGTCACGATGAGCAAATGCCTCTCCATTTTTCCGAAGCAAGTCCACTTGGCCTCCGACACTTCCATCCTGCCAAACTTCGATTTCTACTTGAAAAACGTCGCAGGGCTAATCCCATGGCGGCGGCATACCTCCACCGTCGACATGCCCGCCTCCAGCTCCTTCAATACCCCGATAATCTGCTCTTCGCTGAACCTGTTGCGCTTCATGCGTCCGACTCCTTGCGCGTCGGACTCTACTCATTTCTGGTCACATTTCATAGGAGCACGTCAATATCAGCGGCGCCTCAGCGCGGTGTGTGTCGGCAACCGACGTGTTTCAGCGGTGCTATAGTAGTGCAAACGGCGACACATATTCGTTATGTTTATCCAGTGCGGGGCGCCATTTCGGTTCAAAGGCACGAACGCCTGGCACCGGCCCCTCGATGATCGAGGCATAACTTGTCGCTGCGGCGCCGAGCCTTTATCAATGGCCTGGTGAGGAGACGCCCGCATTTCCTGAGCGACGGCGATCGGTCGTGAGCGGGCCGGGCGGTCTTGAAGTCACGATCCGGCTTGCGTGTTTCGGCGCTGTGCTCGCTTCGGTGATGGCGCTTGAATGGGCGCTGCCGCGCCGCGCGTTGTTGCTGCGACGGGGACAGCGCTGGCCGGCCAATATCGCAATGGTGGGGATTGCGACCGTAGCTGCGCGGTTGATCATTCCCTTTACCGTGATCGGCGTGGCGGCGACCGCCGAAGCGCAGCATTGGGGGCTGTTCAACCAACTGGCGCTGCCCGGCTGGGTGGAAGTCTTGCTCGCGGTGGTTCTGCTCGATCTGGTGATTTACGGCCAGCATGTCGCGTTCCACGCCCAGCCTTGGCTGTGGCGGATCCACCGGATGCACCATAGCGACCTTGATCTTGACGTTTCAACTGCGCTGCGCTTTCACCCGGTAGAAATCCTGCTCTCGGTGCTGCTGAAATGTGGCGCCGTCCTCGTGTTGGGGGCGTCGCCGCTGGCGGTGCTGATCTTCGAGATTTTGCTGAACGCAACCGCGATGTTCAACCATGGTAATATCGCCGTTCCGCCATCGATCGACGCCGTATTGCGGCGCGTGCTCGTGACACCCGACATGCACCGGGTCCATCATTCGATCGACCCATTAGAAACCAACAGCAATTACGGGTTCAACCTGCCATGGTGGGACCGGCTGTTCGGCACCTATCGCGCGCAACCGGCGGCGGGCCACCACGGCATGACGATCGGGCTGTGCGAATTTCGCGAGATGCGCGATCAGCGGCTCGACCAATTGCTGGTCCAGCCATTAAGGCGCGATGCTATGAAAAGGGGAACGCCATGAATGAACCAACATCACCGGACGCGCGCGTCAAAAAGCCTGGGCGGTGGGCCGGGCGCGCCTTGGCCTTAAGCGGCGGCGGGTTGCTGATCGCGATTATCGGCGCCCTGGGCACCGGATCGGGAAGCTTTGATTTCAAGATCGGCCTGCTGCTGTTGGTGCTGGGCTTTCTTGCGAGCGCAATCGGGGGCGTGGTCGCGATCGTCGCCTGGGTGGCGGGCCGCCGCCGGGGCACCGCGAATGGCCCGGTGACATTGGCAACACTGGCGATCGCGCTGGTCTTCGGCGGTTATTTCGTTGCGCAACTCTCCGCCGGTATGCGCGTCCCGCCCATTCATGACGTGACGACCAATCTCGCCGATGTGCCGCAATTCACGACCTTGCCGGTGCGCGCCGACAATTTCGCCGACATCCCCGCAGGCAGTGATGCAGCCCTTAGTGCGATGCCGCCGTTCGCGCGGTGGCAGGCGATCCACCGCAAGGCCTATGGCGATCTGGCGACGCTGCACCTGCCGCTCGATACGGCCAAGGCGATGGAGCGCGCCACGCAGTTGGTGCAGGCGCGCGGCTGGACGATCGCCAAGGTCGATGCCGCGACCGGCACGATCGAGGCGACCGACACCTCGCTCTTCTTTCGCTTCAAGGATGATGTCGTCGTGCGCGTGCGCCCCGATCTGTCGCCGGCGGGTGGGGCGATCGTCGATATGCGCTCGATCAGCCGGGTGGGCTTAAGCGATGTCGGGGTCAATGCGAAGCGGATCCGCGCCTTTCTGGCCGATATGAAAATAGGTTAAATTCTTCTCGTGCACGGTAACTTTCTACCTCTTATCGACGTATTGATGCGCAAGAGCCGAACAACTGGATGGAGATGCCTCGTGAGCACGCCTTTACCCGTTCGCCGCTACGCTGCCGCCCTTGGCGGGATATCGCTGCTAGCAATTGCTAGCCTGACGGCTGCAAGCCCCGCGACTGTCGCCGCTGATCCCGTGCCGCTGGCCCGGTTTGAAACATCGAACGCCCAGAGCAGGGAAGTAATCGATTATAAGGTGATCGACGGCGTGCTCGGCTCGCTTGTGATCGAAGCCGGCAACACAACTGAAGTGCGTTATGACGCGATCAAGGGCGACGGCGTCCGTATCATAACGCAGCTTGTTTCGGGTTTTGCCACAATCGACCCGACGGCACTCAACGCCGACGAGCAACTCGCTTACTGGCTCAACTTGCGCATGCTGATGGTGATGCGATCGGCTTGCCAGGCCTATCCGGCCACCAAGCCCGAAGGGCTGCTCGAACCTGGCAGCGGCTTCTACACGGCCAAGGGTGCGAAGATTGCCGGGGTTGATCTTTCAATCGCCGATATCGACGCCATCATCCTGAAACGCGCGGCAAGCAATCCCAATGTCGTTTACGGGCTGGTCTTGCCGGTTCGCGAAGCGCCCGCCTTCCCGCGCACAGCCTATCGTGGTGACAGTGTGAACACCACGCTTGCCACAGCGGCGCGTACTTTCATCAACCGCTCGGGTACGGTTAAGGCCGAGGCTGATACCGCAAAAGTTCCGCAATTTTTGGCCAGCCACCGCGATCGGCTTGGCGGCGACGACACCGCCGTACTCGCGCATATTCGCGGGCTTGCGACGCCGAAACTGGGGCAGAAATTGTCGGCGGTTACGCGCCTGTCTGCCGATCGACGGTTGAACGCCAACGCCTTTGCCGAACGCAGCTTTGATGATCGTATCGCGGCGGGCAGCCTCAGCGCGGGCAACAGCGGCGGCGGTGCTGCCGGATCCTGATCGCGGGTGACGATCGGCCGCGTCAAGCTCGCGCCAAGCCCCGTGGTTGCCGGGGCGCTCATCCCGATCGCAACAGCGCTGTTTCTGGCGGCAATGGCGCCGCGCTTTGTCTGGGAGATCAGGCTCGGCGATCGCCCGATCGCGCTGTTCGCGATCGGCATGGCGATCGCCTCGATCGCGTTTCTCGGCTGGGCACTGTGGCTGGTTGGGACGATTTTCGATCGTTCAGATCCGTTCGCCATGAGCGAAGTCGAAGGACGGGGATGGGCTTCGACTTCGCTCAGCGTGAACGGGGACTGTAATCGCAAAAAAAGCCGCTTTGGTGCCCGCACCGGACCTGCGCGGTCAGGCGGGGCGCTGTGGCTGATCTTTACGGTTGGGCTCATCGCACGGATCGCGCTTATCCCGAGCACGCCGATTCTGGAGGATGATTTCTACCGCTATCAGTGGGACGGTGCGGTGACGGCGGCGGGCAAGAATCCGTTCGTCTATCCGCCCGCACGCTTTGTGTCGGCGCCGGATATCGATCGTCTGCTCGTCACCGTGGGCCTTGAACCCACGCCACTGCCCAAGGGCTATGAAGCGCTTGCGCGCGCGGGCCGCGCGACGTTGCGGCGCGTGAACAACCCGCATATCGCGACCATCTATCCCCCGCTGGCGCAATTGGGCTTTGCCGCCGGTCATCTGCTGACGCCGTGGCACCTTACGGGGTGGAAGATCATTGTCCTGATCGCTGAGATGCTGACGTTTTCGCTGCTGCTGGGCGCGTTGCGGGCGGGGCAATTGCCGCTTGCCTGGTCGGCGCTTTATTGGTGGCACCCGCTGGCGCTGAAGGAATTCGCCAATAGCGCGCATATGGACGCGCTACTGCTGCCGTTTCTGGGGGGGGCGCTGTGGATGGTGATGGCCGGGCGCACGCGGCTGATGGCGGGGCTGATGGCAGGCGCGGCCGCAGTAAAGTTCTGGCCGTTGCTGATCGTACCCACCTTGCTGCGGCGCGGCCGCGCGGCGATCGTGACCGGGGCTGTGGTTGGCCTGATCGCGCTGCTGCTGGTGCTGCCTCAGCTGGTTTCGGCGACGATCGATTCAGGGCTCAACCGCTATGCCGCCGATTGGCAGCGCAATGCACTGGCCTTTCCCGGGCTGGTCGCGGTGATCGGCTTGGCCGCAAGCGATCCAGCACCACTGGCGCGCGTGCTGGTGGCCGTGATCGTGATCGGCTGGGTGATCTGGGCCTGGCGGCAGGACCGCGCCCGGCCGCTTGATCGGATCCATGCGGCGAGCACCGCGATTTTGCTGCTGATGTTGCTCGGGCCAACGGGCTATCCTTGGTACGCGCTGTGGCTGGCGCCGTTTGCGGTGGTGCAGCCGCGGCTGCCGGTGTTGGTGCTGCTGGCCGGGGCTCCCGCCTATTATCTCGATTTCTGGTTTCAGGTGCGCGCCAGCCCCCAAGACTGGCGGTGGATCGCACCCCTGCTCTCGGCTGGACCGGCCTGGCTCGCGCTTGTTGCCGAGCGCCGGTGGAGGCGCGCTGCGTGACCCCGCCGGTGATCGCTGTCGTCATACCCGCGCGCAACGAAGCGCAGGCACTGCCGCATGTGCTGCGCGCGATTCCCGATCGCATCGACCACATCATCGTCGCCGACAATGGCTCGACCGACGGCAGCGCTGCGGTGGCGCGGGCGCACGGAGCGGTGACCGTGGACGTGCCCGTTGCCGGCTATGGCCGCGCCTGCCTTGCCGCGATTGCCGAGGCCGAGCGGCGCGGCGCCGACATCATCGTTTTCCTCGACGGCGATCATAGCGATTATCCCGAACAGATGCCGCGCCTGATCGATCCGATTATCGCCGGGGACGCCGATATGGTGATCGGATCGCGCACCCGGGGCACGCGCACCGCGCGCGCGCTGACACCGCAGCAGATTTTCGGCAATGCGCTTGCGTGCTGGCTGATCGCGCGGATCTGGGGCTTTCGCTATACCGATCTTGGCCCCTTTCGCGCCATTCGGGCCGAGGCGCTGCGCGCGCTGGCGCTGGGGCAACTAACCTATGGCTGGACCGTGGAAATGCAGATCCGCGCGGTTCAGCACGGCTTGCGGATTATCGAGGTGCCGATCGATTATCGCGCGCGGATCGGGAAATCGAAAGTGTCGGGCACAGTGCGCGGGGTGATCCTGGCGGGCTATCACATCTTGGCGATGATCGCGCGCGCGGCGATCAGCCCGCCGCGCAGCTTGCCCCGCCCAGCACACAAAAGCGCGCGCAATGGGGGTGATTGAGCGCGATCGGCACTGATGCTTCCGCCAAGGTCGCGCCCATATCAAAGCCTGGATCATCGGGCAGGAGCGTGCAGGCAACGACGCGGGGGGCCGCCGCGTCCTTGCGGTGGACCACCATCCGGCTAGTTGCGCACATCACATCGCCGGGGTGTTTCCCCAGGATATCCCAGCAATCCGTCGTGATTTCGGCGACATCGGCGGCGGCGTCCATCTCCGGGAACAACACCAGCGCGGCCGGGTCATCGACCTCAAGGCCAATACCCTGATCGGCGAACAGCGAACGGTAACCGTCGCGCAAGTCGCGATCTTCGGCGCCCGGCGGGCGACGCCCCGCCACGGCTATAGTGATCCCGTTCGCGACCAGCCAGCGCATACCCTCCAGCGCCGCTCGCCAGCTGCCGCGCCCGCGCTCGGCGTCGTGCACCGCCTCGGTCGGGTGATCGAGGCTGACCCGCAGCATCAGGCGATCGCCGTAAAGCACAGCCAGCCGCTTCAGCGCTGCCGCATGCCGCCGCATCGGCTTCATGGCATTGGTGAGCACGAGCACCTTGAAGCCACGGCCGAGCGCTTCCTCGATCATCGCGATGATATCGGGGTTCATGAACGGTTCGCCGCCCGTAAAGCCGATTTCGCGGGTTGGGAGGCTGGCGGCCGCAATCTCATCAAAGAACGGGCGCACGTTCGCGAGCGTCAGATAGGCGAGCCGGTCATTGGTCGGGCTGCTCTCGATATAGCAATGCGCGCACGCCAGATTGCACAAGGTGCCGGTGTTGAGCCACAGCGTCGAAAGCGCGCTCAGGCTGACGCGCGCGCGCGCAGCACCGCTTGCCGTCCGTTCAGGATCGGCGAATTTGGCGGCGGGGAGCGGCGGTGCCCCGGTCAGCGCGAAGGGCGATCGCGGCGCCATCAGCTGCGGCCAGCGCGCCAGATCCTCAGGCCGGTCGAGATCGGCCAACTCGGGCAGCAGCACCGGCGCAATCGCGCGCGCGCGCAGCCGCGCCAGCGTTTCGCCGAGCACGCGCTCGGTTCCCCACGGCATGTCGGCGAACAGGAAATCGGCGCGATGCGGCAGGCCGATCAGATAATAGCCGCCATCCTCGGCTGGCCCCAGCGCGATCTGCCCCGCTGCCACTGCCGCAGCCGCTGCGTGCAGATGATCAGCGCGCAAATCGGGGATATCGGCGCCGATGATGATGGCGGGCGGCGCAACGCGTGCCATCCGATCGCCCAGATCACCCTCGCCCTGGTCGATCAGCGGCACATCATCCCCCAGCCAGCGCGCGAACCGGGCGGCACTCGCACCCGTAGTCCGAATGTGGAACGGCAAGCCGCTGGCGCGCATCATCGCCAGGCTTTGCTCGACCAGCCGGGCGTGCAGCCGCGCGGCGGCGGCGGCATCGAGCACCGGCAGCAGCCGCGTTTTGGCGCGGCCTGGGGTCGGGAAGCGCGCGAACAGCACGACCTCTACCCTAGCCATTGTTATTGCTCAGCTTTGAACAGGTGACGCGCGGCCAGGCTGCGCTGGAGCACCGTGATCATGCAAAGCACTGACAAAATGCTCGCCAATAATGGAAAGCCGTCCGGCCACAGGCACATGACAACGAAGAAAGCGATCGTCTCCGCCCCTTCCGCCACGCCGGTATTGTAGAAAAAGCTCTTTTCGCCATGCGCGCGCGTTTCCAGCCCGCGTTGCGCAGCAAGCACGGCGAAGGCAAGAAAGCTGATTCCCGTGACGGTAAAACACGCGACCAGCACCAGTGCGAACGGCAAATTCGCGGGATCGGCAAAGCCAAAGCCTACCGGCACCGACACGTAAAAGGCAAAATCACAAACGATATCGAGATAGCCGCCGAAATCGGATTTAGTAGTGGCACGCGCCACCGCGCCGTCAAGCCCGTCGAGCAGCCGGCTGACGATCACCAGCCCCAGCGCCAGCCAGAACCGCCGGTCCGCAATGGCCGCCGACGCGCCCAATCCCACCGCCATCCCGGCGAGCGTCACCTGATTGGCCGTGATCCCCGACCGCGCCAATATGCGCCCCATGGCGTTGAGCGGTGGGTCGATCAGCGGGCGCAGGCGAGCGTCGAACATCGCTCAGCCAAAGGTCACCAGGCCGATCACGGCCCCGGTCATCGCCGAGGCGCAATTGCCCGCGATCCACGACTTGAACCCCAGCGCCGATGCCTCCGCCCGCCGTTCGGGGCACAGGGTCCCGATGGTCGATACCAGCAGGCCAATGCTGGCGAGATTGGCGACGCCGCACAGCGCATAGGTGATGATCAGCTTGCTGCGCAGATCGAACGTCCCGACCGGGAGTGCTGCGAGGTCGACATAGGCGACATATTCGTTGAGCACCGCCTTGGTGCCCATCAGCCCGCCCGCCGCGCCGGCCTGATCCCAGGGAATGCCCAGCGTCCACATGAGCGGCGCGAGCAGCCAGCCCAGCGTCCGCCGCAACGTGACCGGCGCACCCTCCACCAGCGGAAGCGCGCTCAGCATCTGGTCAACCAGCGCCACCAGCGCAAACACCACGATGATCACCGCGATCACCGCCAGAAACAATTGCAACCCGTCCATCGTCCCGCGCAGGATCGCGTCGATGCTGCTGTCATAGCGCAGCACCGGCGCGTCCTTGTCCTCCGCCGTCTTTCCCGTGCCCGGCACCATCAGCCGCGCGATCAACAGCCCTGCGGGCAATGATATCAGCGAGGCCGCAATCATATGGCTAACCGCGTTGGGCACCGTCTTCGCGAGTGTCTGCGCATAAAGGATCAGGATCGCGCCCGAAATCGTCGCCATGGTCAGCGTCATCACCGCGAACAGCTCTGACCGGCTCATCCGCGCGAAATAGCCGCGCAGCACCAGCGGCGATTCGACCACCCCCAGAAACACCGTCGCCCCTGCACCGAGCCCAACCACGCCGCTGACGCCCAATGTGCGCTGCAACGCCCAGGACAGGGCGCGCACGATGATGCTCAGCACGCGCCAATGCCAGAGCAGCGCCGACAGCGCCGAAAAGACGATGACCAGCGGCAAAATCTGAAAGGCGATGACGACCGGTGCGGCTGCCCCCGGCGCAAGTGCGAAGGGCAAGGGCGCCCCACCCAAATAGCCGAACATATAGCTCGACCCGACCTTGGTCGCCTGCTCCACCGCCGAGACGGCGGTGTTGGCAAGGCCAATCGCAGCCCAGATCAGCGGCACCCGCACCACCACCAGCGCAATACCGATCTGCATCGCCAGTGCACCCGCGATCCAGCGCCAGCTGGGCCGCGCGGCGCGGTCTTCGGACAACAGCCAGGCGATCGTCATCAGCAGCGTGATGCCGATCACTCCCTGAAAATGCGCCAGCCCCTCAATCACGCGATGCACTCATCAGAATTTCCACGACGCGCCGAATTGGAACTGGCGCGGCGCCCCGGCATTGCGCTGAACCAAGGGCGCGCCGCCACCGAACTGCACCTGGTTCGACGTGCTGGCGGCATTGGCAAAGCCCGAGAGGTTATTGGCATTGAACAGGTTGAACACATCCAGGCTGAACTCGATCGCCCCGGCCGGCAGTTTCAGCGCGTAGCGCGCGCCGATATCCACCTGGGTCGACCAGGGCAAGCGCCCGGTATTGCGGGGAACGCCTGGGAAGCGGTCGGAGTTGCCGACAAACGCCTCGCCAAAGGATTGGCCGTCGCCGTTAAGGTCCTGCGTTCCGAAAATGCTCGCATCGGGAATGAAGTTGATCGGCTGGCCCGACTGGAACAGCCCGGCAGCGGTCAGCGTCAAGCCCTTCACCGGATAGAGCGACCCGACGGCGGAAATCACATGCCGCCGGTCGTTCGCCGACGCGCCGAAATCAGCCGCGAAATTGTTGGCGTTCGACGCGCGGAAATTGAGATCGTCGGTGTCATTCGTCAGCCGCGACAGCGTGTATGACAGGCGGAACGAATAGATATCGTCGCCGCGCAGCTTGTTGATCTGCACATTGAGCGCGGCATAGACCGACCGCCCCGCCGTCTCCGACACGGTAATCTGCCGCCCGCCGCCGGCGACCAGCGCCACCGGCCGTGTTGCATCAGCAGCAGCCTGGGTACGGACCAGCCCAAGGCTCGACGCGAGCGCAATCCGCGCCGTGTTGTTCGGCAGTGCACGCAGCGCCGCAATATTCGCCGCCGTCAGATTGGCGAGATTGGGCGTAAAGGGTGTCGGCGCATTCAAATCACGCAATCTCAATAGGTTATAAGACCGATTGTAGATCAGATCGACCGCGATCGAGAGCGTGCTGCTCGCCTGATATTGATAGCCTGCGCTGAATTGCAGGCTGTAGGGGCTGTCATAGCCATTGGGATTGAGGATGCGCACCTCGTTGATCAGCGCGGTGTTGCGCAACGCCTGCACATTGGCGGCGGGCGGGCATGCGCTCACCGTTGCGCAGGCGGGTGACACCGTCAGGTTGCCGTCGAACGTCAGCGGCGCCAGCGCGACCCCTGCCGGAATAGCGCCCAGCCGCTGCAACTGCGCCAGCTGGCCCTGCAATGCCGTCGAGGTCGTATTGCGCTGCAATGCGTCGGAGATGACGGTGTAGGGGATCTTCCCGTAAAACAGCCCCGCGCCAAAGCGGATCGCCGAGCGCGCATCGGGCTTGTAATTTAGCGCGAGCCGCGGGGCGATGTTATCGGTATCGCCGCCCCTGCCCCCTTGCGCGGTCAACGTATCATAATCCCAGCGCAGGCCGAGCGTGGCGGTAAGCTTGGGGCCAAGCTGCCACTCATCCTCAACATAGAGCGCCGCCAGCGTCTGGCCAGTGCCGAAGGTTTGCGGGCGCAACTCCACCGAATAATCGAGAACGCGCGGGTTCAGCGTCAGCACATCGGCGGCGCCCAGCCCCAGCCCCAAATTGCGGCCGCGCAGCGTGGTGATTTGGGCGGGGCTGAGTTCGACCGTGAAATTGCCATTCACATTGCCGCCGCCCAGCAGGCCAAATTCGGAATGAATCACATCCACCCCTCCGGTCAGCCGGTGCGCGCCAAAGCGGCGTTGCAGCTTGTGCCGCGTCTGCCAGGTTTCCTCCAGGTCATCGAAGACAAAGCCCGGATGGCCGACCACGCCGATCGTCAAGCCGGTCTGGTCGCGGATTGCAACCTGTGGCCCCGGCCCGTTGCGCGGCCGGCCATAATCCCAGCGAAAGCGGCTATATTGCAGTGCGCCTTCATAGGTCCAGACATCGCCCGAATAACTTGCGGACAAGGCCACCAGGGTAGACTGGCGCTCCTCGGTCGAGCCCGCCGAGGGAAAGGTTGCATTGCCTCCGCCCAGCGAGCCGCCGGGCCGCGCGATCGACACATTGCCGAAATTGCCACGCAGCGCCAGGTTCCAATCATCGGTCAGCCGGTGGTCGATGCGGAACGACCCCAGATAGAATTGGTTCGTGCCGGTGACATTGCCAACCGTGCCCAGCACCGGCGCGTCGACGATATTGGTGTTGATGTCGCGGGTATATTCGAGATTGGCATAGAAAAATGTCTTGTCGCGGATCAGCGCCCCGCCGATCGATCCCCCGCCCTGATAACGCTGGAAACTCTCGCCAACCGGGTTGCCAGTCAGGTCGCGGCGCGGGAAAGCGGAAGGGGCATCGATCGGCCGACCGGGCCGGATCAGCGTATAGACCTCACCATGTAAATCGTTGCTGCCCGATGGCGTGGTATAGTTGACGATGCCATTGGCGGTGCGGCCAAAAGCGACCGAATAGCTATTGGCCAGCACTGTCACTTCGCGGGTAAAACCCAGCGGCACCGGGAATTTCAGCCCGCCGAGAAAATTCTCATTATTGTCGAGCCCGTCGACCAAATAGTTCGTAAAGAGGCCATTGGCGCCGTTGATCGAAACGACGGGCGCTTCGGGGAAAAAGCCGGTCGATGCGACAACATTGGGCAGCCGCACCAGCGCGGTCACGACATCGCGCCCCTCGATCGGCAAGGCTTTGAGCGTTTCGGCGGGCAGCGACGACGAGATTTCGGCATTGACGGTGTTGATGCCGGTGACGGTGCGGCGTCCGCGCACCACCACTTCGCTGGCCCCGGCGCCTACGGCTAGCGTAATGCCGCGCACGAAATCGGACCGCAGCACAACACCATCCGCCGATTGCGCGTCATAATCGCTGCCCGCCGCTACCGATATGCGATAGCGCCCGCCGGTCGTGAGACCGTCGGCGCGAACCTGGCCATTCGCGTCCGTCGTCAACACGCGCGACAGGCCGATATCGGGGTTGGTGATGGTGACTTCGGCCGAGGCCACGGGAGCGCCGCCATCCGCGCGCACGATCGTGATCTGAAGGCCCGCCTGTTGGGCATAGGCTGAAATAGGCGCCCCCAGCATGATGGCGGGGATGAACGAGGAGGCAAGTAAGCGGTTCAATTTCACTATATTTCCCAATCAAATTGGCCGGAAACGACCGGCAGGTTACGCCAACAACTAATTCAAGGTTGAAACTGGCACGGCGCGCCGCGCCGCACGAGGTGGAGATCGGCATAGCTGGCGTGCGCCATGCCGCCGGTATTGTCGGTATCAGTCGCGAGTGCGATCAGCGTCACTCGCCCGGCGGCCGTGCCGAATTGGCTCTGCATATCAGCCACGAGATCGCGCCGTTCGCTCACCCAGCCGCCCGCATGGGCATTGCCGGACTGTATGATGATCATCCGCGCGCGATCGGTATAGGCATTGGGCAGGATCGCGCCCACCGGCGCCTTATTATCCCACACATAGTTAAGCGCACCATCGGGGAGCAGCTTCCCAAAGCGAGCCCGACCCGCCGCCAGCTTGATCCGGGTGCCGAGCGACAGCGAGCCACGCGGTAAACTCAGCCCCACCAATATCCGCGCGACCTGATCATCACCCTTTTTGGTGCGGATATCGGCCCGATCGATCACCCGCTCGATGCGCCAGCGCCAGCACAGGATCGGCGTCTGGTCGAGTGCCAGATTGACATCGCGCACGAACAGCGCCTGGCTGTGGTCGGCGCGCGCCTCCACCACCGTCATGTGGCCGTTGCGCACCAGCGTGTAGCGGGTTTGCGGCACTTTCTTGTCGATGGATACAGTAGCCCAGGCGCCATTGTCGAAACGGCCGAGTGGCACGCTGTCGCCGACACCCGCTGGCGCCTCGGCCCGCGCGGGGATCAGCGCCAGTACGGCCAGATAGGGCAGCGACACCAGCACAAGCAACGCGCGCGGCCAGCGGCGCTTCGCCCGCATGCCCAGCCGCACGGCGATCCCCAAGCCAATCAGTGCTTCAAAGACCATGAAAATCCGCCCGAAATGCGCTGGATCATAATAGGAAACCGGCGAGACAAAGCGCCAATCCGACAGTGGCCAGAAATGCATATGCGCATCCTCGCGGTGGCAGAGAAAGTCGATAACGGCATGCACCAAACCGCCCGCGGCAAAGGCAATGCCAAGCGCGGGCCAGGTCCTCGCTGGGCCAGCCCGGCGTGCTGCCAATGCGATGACCAGCGCCAGCAACCACAGGATGAAGCTGTGGCTCACGCCATTGACCTCCTGCCACCAGGGCTGGAAATAATCATGTCCGAAAATCTGCCGTCCAGGACGCCCCGCCGCCATAAGCCCCGCGACAATCGCAAACATGGGCAGGTCCGGCAGCAAACCGCCGAACGCGCCTGCCGCGAGCAGCAACGGGTTGCGCCGACCAAAGCAATAGGCACCGATCAGCGCATGGGTTTGGGTGTGCATTGGCGTGACCGAACAAACAAACTGGCGTGGCGATTACCCGGCCTTGTTGAGTTGCCAGTCATAATCGAGGAAGCTGATGCTTAGCTGCCCTCCCTTCGCGCTTGCCGCCGCCGCCGGGTTCAGCCCCAGGCTGTTCGCATAAAGCGCAAAGAACGCAGGCAAAGTGCTGGCGCCACGCCAGCCCTTTTCAAAATCGCCGCGATACCATTTGAAGATGCTCGACACCGCAACGCCATTGCCCTGCGGCCGGTTACGGGTCCGGTCGCTCAAAAAGCCACGGGTCGCGGCATCAAGCTGGGCATCGAGCGTGGCCCCGCGAAATGCGGTGCGCGCCAGCGCCGGGCAGCCGATGCTCGCACAATTAACGGCGAAATGAACGCGCGGGTCATTATAGCGGCCGCTCCCCCGGATCATCCCATGTTCGATCATATCGAGCGACACCGGCTTGCCAAACAGCATGATGAACGGCTTGGCCCAGGGTCCTTGCAGAAAACTGCCCAAATCCTTGATCGACTTTACATTGGGATAGGCGGTCAGGATCAGCTCGACCGTCGCGGCATTGTAAACGTTGATGAGAAAGGCGAGCTGATCGGGCTTGGACCAGCCATCAAAGGTCGCGCGGCCCACTTTGCTCGCATCAGCCAGATAGGCTTTCAACGCCGCGCGGTCGCGCGCCATGCCGTCATAACGCACTTGCGAGGCCACGCCGCCGCGCACCAGCACGACATTGCGGCTTAGCAGCGTTTCCCAGCGGCTGTGGTCAAACGCCTGCGCCGTTGCCGAAACGGGGGCAAGCAGCAGCAACAGGCCAAGGAGTATTCGGAGCATCGCTTAACCTCTCATCCACGCGTGATAACGTTCAAGCCAGCCCAACACCCGTTGCGGAGCATGCGCCCTTTTCCATTCCCCCGCCACATATTTATTGGCCTCGGCCAGCGTGGGATAGGTGTGGATCGTGCCCAGCAATTTGTTGAGGCCCAGCCCGTGCTTCATCGCCAGCACATATTCGGCGAGAAGGTCGCCGGCATGCTCGCCCACGATCGTCACGCCCAGGATGCTGTCCTTGCCGGGCGGCGTCAGGACCTTGATAAAGCCCGTTGTCGCGCCATCGGCGATCGCGCGGTCAAGCTCGTGCAAGGGATAGGTCGCCACTTCATAAGCCACGCCCTGGGCCTTGGCCTCATCCTCGCTGAGCCCGACGCGGGCCACTTCGGGGTCGGTAAAGGTCGCCCAGGGGATGACGCGATAATCCGCCTTGAACTTGCGGAACCGCCCGAACAGGGCGTTGACCGCCGCATACCAGGCCTGATGCGCGGCAACATGGGTGAATTGATAGGGGCCGGCGACATCGCCTGCGGCATAGATATTGGGATAAAGGGTTTGCAGATAGTCGTTGGTGACCACGGTCTTGCCGGTTTCGATCCCCAGCGTCTCCAGGCCATAGCCCGTCAGCCGCGCCGCGCGACCCACCGCCACGATCAGATAGTCAAAGGGGATCGCCGATGATTCCCATTCCGTCTCGACAACGAGATACTGGCCATCGTCCCGCCGCTCGCAGCGCACCGCGCGCGTGCCGGTGCGCACATCGATCCCTTCGCTGCGGAACCGCGCCTCGACCAGAGCCGAGACCTCCTCATCCTCGCGCACCATGATGCGCGACATCATTTCAACCTGGGTGACCTGCGCGCCCAGCCGGGCAAAGCTCTGCGTCAGCTCACAGCCGATCGGGCCGCCGCCCAGCACGACGATCCGCCCCGGCACCGCATCGAGCGCGGCAAAGCGGTCCCACATCGTGTCGCTCGTCACATAATCGACGGTATCGAGCCCGGGCAAAGGCGGCACGAATGGCGCGCCCCCGGCCGCGATCACGATCGATCGTGTCGTCAGCCGCTGTTCGCTGCCATCATGGCGCTTGATCGACACCGTCCAGGGGTCAACGATGGTAGCATAGCCCTGCTCCACCTCCACGCCGAGCCCCGTATAGCGCTCAACGCTGTCATGAGGCTCGATGTCGCGGATCACCTGCTGCACGCGCGCCATCACCGTGGGAAAGGGCACCGCCGGGCTGCTGTCGGACAGACCATAATGGCCGGCATGGCGGATCTGATGAGCAAGTTTGGCGCTGCGGATCAGTGCCTTGCTGGGCACGCACCCGAAATTCAGACAGTCGCCGCCCATCTTATGCGCTTCGACCAGGGTCACACGGGCCTTTACAGTGGCGGCGATATAGGCCGAAACCAGCCCCCCAGCGCCAGCGCCGATCACCACCATGTTCCGGTCGAAGCGGCGCGGCTTTTGCCATTGTGCATAGACTCGGCGCGCCTTGACCGCGTTCACCAGGCCGCGTGCGATCCAGGGAAAAATGCCCAGTGCCGCAAATGACGCGATCAGCCCGGGCGAGGCAATGCCGGCAAGCGACTCGATCTTGGCCAGCTGCGTGCCGGCATTCACAAACACCAATGTGCCGGCAAACATGCCGATCTGGCTGACGATGTAAAAGGTCGACACCCGGATCGTCGTCAGCCCCATCAACAGGTTGACGAGGAAAAACGGGAATGCCGGCACCAGCCGCAGCGTGAACAGATAAAAGGCGCCGTCGCGCGCCACCCCCTCATCGATCGCCCGCAGCCGATTGCCGAAGCGGGCCCGCACCGCATCGCGAAACAGGTAACGCGACGCCAGAAATGCCAAGGTCGCGCCGATCGACGAGGCGAAGGAGACGACCAGCGCGCCAACGACCAGCCCGAACAGCGCACCCGCCGCCAGCGTTAGAATAGCGGCGCCCGGCAACGATGCCCCGGTGACCGCGACATAGATCAGGAAAAACGCCGCGATCACCGCCACCGGCCACCGGCGGTAAAAATCGGCGAACTCCGCCTGGCTCGCCTTCAGGGCATCAAGCGTCAGATAATGGCCGAGATTGAAATAAAAAAAGGCAAAAACGATCGCCGCCAGCGGGATCAGAACCAATAGACGCTTCAACATTCGTCATCCCCCGCGCACGGTGGCGATGTAGCATCGCCGCAAACAACACGTCAAGATGGGGGACGGCCGCTTCAAGCGCGGCCGTCGTGACCGAGTTTTTCGCGCAGAAAGTCGATGGTGACGCGGACTTTGTTGGGGAGGAAGTTGCGGCTGGGGTAGAGGCCCCAGGCGGCGGTGTCGAAGTCGGTTGCGGTGACTTGGGTGTTCGGGAAACAGTCGATCAGCCGTCCTTCGGCAAGGTCGCGCGCGACCGTCCAGTCGGCGAGGAGCGCGGGGCCGAGCCCGGCAAGCGCTGCATCGCGCAATGCGAGCGCGTTCGACATCAACAGGGGTCCGTGGACGGGCACGGTGGTGATGGCGCCTTGGGCATCGCGGAACAGCCACTGGTCGCGATAGCCCGGCAGCATGAAGCGCAGCGCGGCATGGTTGCTCAGTGCTTCGGGCCGGTCGAGCGGATGGCGCGCCAGCCAGTCGGGGCTGGCGACGACATGATAGCGCGTGTCGGCGAGCTTGGTGACGACGACATTGGCCTCGACACCCGGGGCGAGGCGGATCGCGAGATCGATGCCGTCGCGCACCAGATCGACCTGCGCGTCGCTCATCAACAGTTCGAGCGTGAGCGCGGGAAAGCGCGCACGGAACGCACCCAGCAGCGGCACGATCCGCGCCAGACCATAAGCGACCGAGACCGACAGGCGCAGCGTTCCCACCGGCCCCCGCCCCATTGCGCGCGCTTCCTCTGCCGCCTCGCCGAGTTGCGCAACGAGCGGTTCGATCCGCGCGAGATAGAGCGTGCCCGCCTCGGTCAGCGTCAGCTTGCGCGTGGTACGCTGGAACAAGCGCTCGCCCAGCTCGGCCTCAAGCCCCGCGATCATCCGCGAGATCGATGAGGGCTCAACCCCATGTGCGCGCGCGACGATCGAGAAGCTGCCCTGATGCGCGACCTCGGCAAAGACGTTCAGCGCCTCGATATCCATGCCGCTTCCTTTGCGCATTATGCAAAGCAGTATTGATCGGCTGGCGCTTTATCAAGCTGAAGACCGGCAATAATGGGTGCTCAACGCATTCAACGAAAGGTTCCTGCCATGCCCGTCACCGATCTTTCCGGCCAGACCGCGTTCGTCACGGGTGCCAATCGTGGCATCGGTGCGGCCATCGCGCATCACTTGGCGCAAGCTGGCGCGCATGTTGTGGTCAGCGGCCGCGATCTGGCGGGTGCGCAAGCCGTGGCGGCGGCGATCCGCGATGAAGGTGGTGCGGCGGATGCGGTCGCGTGCGACGTGACACACTATGACGCGGTGGCGGCCGCCATCGACGCCTGTGTGGCCCTCAACGGCCGGCCCGACATCCTCATCGCCAATGCCGGGACGATCGAGCCGATCGCGCGGCTCGCCGATAGCGACCCCGCCGCCTGGGGCGCAGTGGTCAATGTCAATCTGAAGGGCGTCTATCACTGCATCCGCGCCGCGCTGCCGCACATGATCCGCGCCGGCGGCGGGACGATCGTCACGATGAACTCGGGCGCGGCGAATGTGCCGATGGAGGGCTGGAGCCATTATTGCGCGACCAAGGCGGCGGTGCAGATGCTCACGCGCCAGGTCCACAAGGAATATGGCGATGTCGGTATCCGTTCGCTGGGCCTGTCACCGGGCCCGGTCGCGGGCGACATGCAGGCCGCGATCCGCGCCTCGGGCCTCAACCCCGTCAGCCGCCTCAGCGACACCGACTATATCCCCGCCGACTGGGCCGCCAAAGCCGTCGCCTGGCTCTGCACCGCGCAAGCCGACCCCCACCTCGGCTCCGACTTTTCGATCAAGACCGACGAAGGGCGAAAACTGGTCGGGTTGGGGTGAGCGATCACGTGGCGGGTGCTGGCCGCTCCCCGGCGGCAATGCGCGCGGCAATCGCCTCGATCATCGGCCACAGATCGGCGACGCTGTCGATGACATAGTCCGCGCCCGCCGCGCGAAGCTGATCGGCGGCGGCGGCCACCCGGACGGCGCGCTCGGGCGGCGGCAGCGCGGCCAGCGCGGCGTGATCGAGCCCCACGCCATTGCCCGAAGCCGCGACGCCGACGGTCCAGGCGCCCGCGTTGCGCCCTTCGGCGATACCGACCACCGCATCATCGACTTTCACCGCCGCCCAGGCGGGCCACGCACCAAGTTCGACCAGCGCTTTCCACAGCATCAGCGGCGATGGCCGCCCCTCGGCAGTCTCCCCCGAACACACCACGACATCGGGGGCATAGCCCTGTTCGGCGGCACGCGGCAGAATATCGGCCATCATCGCGCGGGTATAGCCGGTGCCCGAGCCGATCTTCACCCCCGCCGCGCGCAACCGCGCGACGACATCGGCGGCGCCGGGGATCAGCGCGGCACACTCGCGGCTCGCCGCGCGCATCCTGGGCTCGACCGCATCGTGGAGCGCCACCACATCGCCTTCGCCCGGCGCCGAGGCGTGCTGCTGGTGCCAGGCTGCGGCGACGCGCGGCATCGCCAGAATCGCGGCGATGTGATCGCGCTTGGCGCGGCCCATATCGGCGCGCGCCTCGGCATCGGTGATCGGCACGTCGGCCTCGGCGAACACCGCTTGCAGCGCGATCACCGGCGCGCGGCAACCATGATCGATCATCGTCCCCGCCCAATCGAAAATCACCGCTTTGATCGGAAAGCTCATGAGGCGGCTCCTTCGGCCTGGTCGATGGCGGCGATCGTTTCCTCGGCAAGCGCGAACGCGGTTGAAGCACCCGTCCCGCTCGTCACCACTGCGATATGCACGCCCGGCGCGACATTAACGACCCGGCTGTGGCTGTCGGCGGAGGCATAGGTGCCGGTCCAGCGCGCGCGCACCGGCGGGCAAGCGCCGAACACCGCACGAAATTCATCGAGGATCAGCGCGTCGACCGCCTCGTCGCCGAACGGATCGGGCGTCGCGGCATAATGGTGGCTGTCACCGACAACCAGGCTGCCATCGGCGCTTTGCGTGACGATCAGGTGGATGCCGTGCGCGAGGTGATCGGCCCGCTCGGCATCGAGCCGCGCCCGCAGCGCCGCCGCTTCGGGCAGCACCGCATAGCCCAGATAGCGGACCAGACTGAGGTCCGACATCACCGCGCCGGGCAGCCGATAGCCGGGCGCTTCGAGCCGCAGCATCTGGAGCTTGCAGCGCGTGATCCCGGCGAGCGCTTGCGGGAACAGCGTGACCAAATCGTCGCCGGGGCAGATGATGATGGTATCGGCGCGCACCGCGCCCGCGCTGGTATCGAGCCGCCCCGGCTCGACGCCGCGCACCGCGATGCCGCGCCGGAATTCGACACCGAACGCCTCGCTCAACCAGGCGGCCAGCAGCGGAATCGCGCTGTGCGACTCGACGCGCACATCGGTTTCGCTGGTCACCACGCCCTCGAGCATTGCGGGTGCAATTGGGCCGAGCAGCGCGCGTGCCTCCGCCCCCTCGCGCCAGCGACAGCCTTCGGCCATGTCGGTGGCGAGGAACGCCGCGCACACCGCGCGCGCTTCGGGGCGCTGCGCGATCATCACCAGTCCGCGCTGCTCGATCGCGATCCCCGCCGGGCCCGCGACTTCGAGCCACACGTCACGCGATCGCCGCGCGCGTCGCCAGACCGCGCCCTGTTCCTGCCCGGTCACGGTGACGAAGCCGAAATTGCGCACCGACGCGTCATTTGCCTGCGCATCGCGATCGATCACCACCACGCGCCGCCCGCCGCGCGCCGCCGCCAGCGCATGCGCCAGCCCGACGATGCCCGCGCCCACTATAGCAACGTCAAAGCGACCCTCGGGCACCGCGCGCCTATCGTGTATAGCGCGCAACCAGCAACCGGCGATTGGCCGACGTCAGCCCCAGCTCGTCGCGCAGATAGCCGTCGACGCCGTCCTTATGCGCGTCCATCGCCGCGAACACCGCTTCGATATAGCGCGGATCGGCGGCGAGATAGGCGCGCATCACATCGGGCGGGAGCTTGGCGAACGCCGCCGCCGATCCGCTTGAACTGCGCACCACCTTGGTCGGATCGAAATAGCGGTTCGACAGCGCATAATCCTCAACCACCGTCGCCCGCGGCACGCCAAGCGCGGTCAGCACCAGCGCGGCCGCGACGCCGGTGCGATCCTTGCCCGCCGTGCAGTTGAACGCCAGCGGCACCCGGCCCGCCAGCAGCTCACCGAACATCCGGCGATACTGGCCGTTGAAGGTCTGGAGCAGCTGCGGATAGAATTTGATGAATGCCGCCTGCGCTTCGGCCGCCGTTGGCACGCCCGATGCAGACGCCGGGATCAGCACGCTCGCATCGAGCGCATAGTCATCGAAGAAGACGCGTGGCGCCTTGCCCGAAGGCCACTGCGCGGGTTCGGTCGCGCGCTCGCGTGTGTCGCGAAAATCGCACACAGTGCGGATGCCGAGCTTGCCCAGATAGGCATAATCGGCAGGGGTTAGAAAATGCATCGAGCCCGAGCGGAACAGCACGCCCCAGCGCACCGTCCGCCCGCTTGCGGTTTTATAGCCGCCCAGATCGCGGAAATTCTGCCCGCCTTGCAGCGGCAGCACGCGTTGATGCGCGGCCGCCGCAACCTTCGGCTGATCGGCGAAAACGGGGGTGGCGGGCGAACCGATCAGCAACGCGGCGGCAAGCCCGGCCAACAATCTGCTATGCATCACTCACCCCCAATTCTCGCGCCCCGATCACAGCCTCACATTGGCCTCGATGCCAAAGGTTCGGAAGTCGTTGAAGAACCCGCTCACGCCACCGCTCGCCGACGCCTGACGATAAAACACATGCGCTTCGTTGGCGAGATTGCGCACCCATATCGAAACGCCGAGCTTGGCGCCGCTGCCCGCCAGCGGAATATCGAGCAGGCCGATGCGCCCGTTGAAGACCAAGCCCGCATCGCCACGCGGCTGCGCAAGCCGAACTGCGCCGGTGCGCGCATCGATCACCGGATCGTTATAGTTCACGAAATAGCCCGAATCATAATTGCCGTCGACATGGACGCGCAATTTGAAATCGCGGATCGGATATTCATAATCAATCGATCCACTCGCGGCATGTTCGGGCGTATAGACCTGAACGATCGGGATGCCGACGTTCAGCACCTGGTTGTTGTTGCCCGCCAGCGGGAATGGATTGACCGTGTTCGGGATCGTCACGATGTTATAGGCATAGCTCGCCGACAGCGTTAGCCCGCGTACCGGCGCAATCAGCAACTCGGCCTCGGCGCCGCGCACCCGGCCCGATCCTGGTGCATTGACGGTATCGGTGGTGGTGCGCGTGGTCGCCACCCGCACGCCGTTGACCACGTCTTCGAACAACCCGGTGAAATCGAGCTGAATATTGCGATAAACGCCGGTGTAGCCAGCCGCGTTCAGCCGGACCCGGCGGTTCCAGAATTCGGTTTTGAAGCCGATTTCAAAGATCGATACGGTTTCGGGGTTGAACGGCGCATAGTTGAGCGAGCGCGAATTGGCGCCGCCCGAGCGATAGCCCGTGCTCCACTTGCCATAGAGGTGCACGTCATCGGTAACATCGAACGCCAGATTGACGAGCGGATCGAACCGCGAGGTGGTGAGATTGAGCGGAATCGCCCCCACCACATTCCGCCCGTTCACCGGCACCACCGGCAGCGCGCCGTTGACGGTGAACAACGTGCCGTTCTTGCGATCGCGCGTCCAGCGGCCGCCCAGCGTCAGGTGGAATTTGTCGCTGAAGATCGGCGGGGTGTAGATGCCCTGGCCGAACACGCCGATGCTTTCGGTCGTCGCATGGCTCGCGCGCGCGACCACTTGGGTATCGAAATTGATCTGGCGCAGAACAAAGGTCGATCCATCGGCGCTGGTGCTTTGCAGCGTGTTGAACGCCTGTGCGCTGTCCTCAACATTTTCCAGATAATAGATCGCGCCGCCCACGAATTTGATGCGGCCAACATCACCGATCAGCTGCACTTCCTGGCTGAACTGATTCTGCCGGGTCGGCGCCAGGCTATACCGCGCGAACTGATAGGGGCCGCCGCCGGTTGCGAGCAGAAAGCTTGCGGTCGGATTGGCGGTGGTTGGCGGATTCTGCAAGCCCGGCGTCGCCGAGCCATTGTCGAACTGCGTCTGTGTCAGCCGACGATAGGCGGTAATCGACTTGATCGTCAGCTTGGGCAGCACATCCCAATCGATGCCGAGGCGGAGGCCGTCGGTGCGGCCGATGCTTGCCTGCTGCGGCACCCCAATCGGCGAGTCCGACGCGCGCGTCGGCTGCAACACATTGGGGATATTGGCGAGGCGCCCGGCCGGAATCGCCGCCGCCGTCGCGGTCGCCGGCAAGCCCAGGCCAGGTGACAGCAGCTGGAGATAAAGCGTGCTCGTCGCGTCGTACGACGTATCAAATGCATAATCGACGCGGAGACTATCGGTGGGCTTCCACAACACTTCAAACCGCAGCCCGCGCTTGTCAAAGCCGTTGAAATTCAGCTGGCCCGGCTGCGGATTACGCACAAAGCCGTTGCGAAAGGTGATAACGCCATCGAATTTGATGCTGACATTGTGCGCTTCGGGCAAATCGAGGTGCACCGTCGCGTTATAGGCGCCAAAATTGCCGACGCCGCCGGTGGCATTGAGCTTGAACTTGCCGCTCGGCAGCTTGGTGACGATGTTCACAGCGCCGCCTTCGGTATTGCGGCCGAACAACGTGCCCTGCGGACCTTTCAGCACTTCGATATTCTCGACATCGTAAAGCGCGGTGCCAAGGCCCTGCGCGCGGCCGAGATAGACGCCGTCGACATAGACGCCAACGCCCTGATCGCGCGCGGGCTGGTTGCTGTCCGCCAGCACGCCGATGCCGCGGATGTTGATGATCAGCGCGCCGGGACGCGAAAAAAACGGTGCGATGCGCAGCGACGGAATCGCGCCGTCGCCCAGATCGAGCAGCGATTGCACATGCCGGTCGGCAATCGCGGCCTGGCTCAGCACCGAAATCGCGATCGGCGTGGTCTGATTGTTTTCCGAACGCTTCTGCGCGGTGACGATCACTTCGGTGAGGCCATCGCCCGCCGCATCGCTCGCCGCGCTGATATCGGCGCTGGGCGGCGTCGCGGTCTGCGCGTGCGCCGCCATCGGCACGCCGATCGCGCTTGTCGCGCTCGCCAGCGCCAAGATACGAAGATGTTTGGGAAAATTCCGATTCATAAAGCCCCCCGGATTCGCAATATAAAATGCTGTTATGCAGCAATTGCTACGAGTAGATTACGAATCAGCGACGATTCTATTGCGTGAGCATTGGCGAAATTTCATGATGAATCGCAGATGTATTAAGAAGACAAGTAGAAAATACTCTTATCAGTAGGACCTTAATATTTCTAAGAATTAGTAATATTATTCCCCAATATAAACGTATAAATAAATATTAACTTATGTTAAGATAAGTTAGGCATCGTGGACAAAGGGTATCCACAGTTTGATTGACGCAAGCGCGACGAAGCCGAGGTAGGATTCTCTGGTTTTGTCATAGCGGGTGGCGACGCGCCGCCAGTTCTTGAGTTTGCTGAACAAGCGCTCGACGAGATTGCGCCAACGGTATTTCACGCGGTCGTACGGAATGGGGATGCGGCGGTTGCTTTTGGCGGGGATGACCGCCTCGACGCCCGCTGCGGCGATCTCTGCGCGGATGGCGTCGGCATCATAGCCTTTGTCGGCGAGCAGCGCCTCGATCCGGTCGCCGAGCATGCGGAACAGCGGGCCGAAGCCCTGCACATCATGCGCCTGGCCCGGCGTCAGGACGAAGCCGAGCGGGCGGCCCTGCCCGTCGCAACGAGCGTGCAGCTTGGTGGTGAAGCCGCCGCGCGACCGGCCAAGCCCCTCGTGCTCCTGATCCCCTTTTTTAGCCCGACGGCGCAGTGATGCGCCCGGACCACCGTGCTGTCGATCATGTCGGCGCTGGTATCGCGCTCCACCATCTCGGCCAGCGTCTCCAGCATGGCGTCGAACACCCCGGTCTCGACCCAGCGCCGGTAGCGCCGGAACACGCTGTTCCACTTGCCATATTCGTCGGGCAGGTGCCGCCACTGCGCGCCCGTCCGCGCCATCCACATCATGCCCTCGAAATAGGGCCGGTTGTCACCGGCAGGTCGACAGCCGCGACCGTCTTCGGGCGGCAGTAACGGACCAATCAGCGCCCACTCTTCATCCGATACCCCGATCCGCTCGCCCAACGCTGCCTCCAAAAGGCAGCCTTGAATCAACCTCCAAGTCTCAGGTCAAGCTTTGTCCACGATGCCTAAATGATGGCGTCGTTTGATCGGCGAAGGGCAATTCTTCGATGGCAATCTTTACTACCAGCAATGTTCCTATCTCCTCCCTGATCGAAGACATCGATATGGGCAAGATCGGATTGCCGGAATTGCAGCGGCCTTTTGTCTGGCCGAACGTCAACGTGCGCGATCTCTTCGATTCCCTGTATCGCGGCTATCCCGCCGGGTTCCTGCTGTTCTGGAAGACCGGGGCGGATGGAGGTCTGAAGAGCATTGGTACCGGCCCGAAACAGTCGGTCCCGGAACTGGCGATTGTCGATGGCCAGCAGCGCCTGACCTCGCTCTATGCCGTGGTGAAGGGGATGGAAGTCCTCCGTTCCAACTTCAAGAAGGAGCGTATCCAGATAGCGTTCAACCCGCTGTCTGGCCGCTTCGACGTGGCCGATGCGGCCATCAAGAAAGACCGGGCCTTCATCCCGGATATCTCCGTGCTGTGGAGGCCGGACTTCAAGGCTGGCGCGTTCCGCAAGGCATTTCTCTCTCAACTCAAGGAAATCCGCGAAATTTCCGATGAGGAGGAAACGGCCATCGAAGATGCCATCGACCATCTTCGCAATCTGCCGAACTACAATTTCGTCGCACTGACACTGGCATCGTCGGTCGATGAGGAGACCATCGCCGAAGTCTTCGTGCGCATCAACGGCAAGGGCAAGGCGCTCAACCAGGCCGACTTCATCATGACGCTGATGTCGGTGTTCTGGGAAGATGGCCGTGTCGAGCTGGAGAACTTCTCGCTCCACGCCACCGTCCCGAGCGAAGGGCAGGCGTCGCCATACAACCATTTCATCAAGCCTTCGCCGGACCAGATGCTGCGCGCCACCGTAGGGCTGGCGTTGAAGCGGGCGAGGCTTGCCAATGTCTACAGCGCGTTGCGTGGCAAGGATGCGGCGACCGGCGTGGACAATCCCGACAAGCGCGAGGGGCAGTTCACCCTGATGCGCGAAGCGCAGACGGCGGTTCTGAACCTCGCCAACTGGCACCATTTTCTCGATGCGCTCAAGCTGGCGGGTTACCGAGGCCAGAAGATGGTCAGTTCGGAAGCGGCCATCATTTTCAGCTATGTGCTCTACCTCATCGGCATACGGGACTACGGCATCGACCGCACCCGGATGCGGCAGGCAATCGCCGAATTCTACTTCATGGCATCGATGACGGGGCGATACACAAGTTCTCCCGAAACCCGGTTCGAAGCCGATCTTGGCCAGGTCCGCGATCTGGCAAGTGGGGAAGTGTTCGTCGCGAAACTCCGCGAGATTTGCGATACGACGCTGACCAATGATTACTGGGAAATCACGTTGCCCAGCCAGCTTGCGACATCGGCGGCGCGCAGCCCGACGCTCTTCGCCTATCAGGCCTCGCTCATCATGCTCGATGCGCCCGCGCTTTTCAGCCCGCTCAAACTTGCGGCCATGGTTGATCCGGCGATCAAAGGATCGAAAGCATCGCTGGAACAACACCATCTATTCCCGCGTGCCTATCTCGAAGCCCAAGGCGTCACCGATCTGAAGTTGATAAACCAGATTGCCAATTTCGCGCCGGTTGAATGGCCGGACAACATCAAGATCGGGAAGCAGCCCCCTGCGGAATATGTCCCGGCGCTTGATGGCCAGATGACTGCTGCGGAACGGGAGCGCGTGTATGGTCTGCACGCCCTGCCGCACCTCTGGTGGGAACTGCCCTACGATCAATTCCTGGTCGAGCGCCGCCTTCGCATGGCGCAGGTCGTCCGGCGCGCATGGGAGCGGCTGCGCGGTGATGCCGCCATCGAGGCCGTGTCACCGCCCTCAGTCGCAGAACTGATTGCAGGCGGCGAAACTGGTGCCGTCGAGTTCAAGTCAACGCTGCGCATCAATCTGCACACGGGCCAGCCCGACGAAAAGATGCATCTGTCCGCGCTCAAGACGATTGCCGGGTTCCTGAACGCAAAGGGCGGCACATTGCTCATCGGGGTTGCGGATGATGGTGAGGTTCTCGGGATCAGCGCTGATGGTTTCCCGAACGAGGACAAGATGGGGCTGCACCTCGTCAATCTCATCAAAGATCGGATCGGTGAGGTTTTTCTACCCTATGTCCATCCCCACTTCGATGACCAGCAAGGCGAGCGGGTTCTGATTGTCAGGTGCGAGCCTGGTCCGAAAGCCGCTTTCCTCAAGGACGGCAAGGAACAGCGGTTCTTCGTTCGCGGCGGCAACGCCACTACTGAGCTAAGCGGCCCGGCGATTACCGATTACATCAATCATCGTTTCTAGGGGTGGCATAGCAGCGCAGCCGCTCTGCGATAATTTGGCGATCCCGGCTGGTGCGTTGCAAGCGGCCCGCAGTGGTGTGTTCGAACTCGGAATAGTCGAAAATGACGATGTCTATTCCATGCTGGGGAAGCACTGTGCATCGAAGCACATCGTAGCGGCGCCGTTGTTCAGCGCGTGATACGCCCGATACCGTTTGGCGTTTGTCAAAATGCGCGACTGGCTGCGAATGCTGGATTTCATGGAATTCAATTACGAGTTTTCGCGTTGGATAGAACGCATCGACCGGTAGCGGTGATCTGCGGCCCGCCGATCCGGGATCACCCGTAAGGAATGGGAACCGATGCTGGCGGATGGCGTGTTCCCCGAGCACCTCATCGCATAGCCCGATGATCCATGCTTCATCGCTGTTCCTGCGTGGCGCTGATTGAAGGGAGCTGGTGCGCGGAAGTGATGGCGGCGCAGGCTTTTCGGAAAGCGTGAGCGATGCCAGCACGTCGCTCATGTCGCGATGCTCGGCGCTGCCAAACGGGACTTCCCACTTTTCGTAATGCGCGTGCCAATTGAGGTTCGCTCGCCTCAGTGCCGCACGGAAGGTCTTCGGATCGATGCCTGCAGCCCGAGCTATCTCTGCCGCCGTCACCGTGCGTGGCAAACTGGCAGCGCTCATGGCGCGAAAGTCGCAAGAATGGCTCGGCCATGTGCTTGGATTTCGTCGTCGTTAGGCCAGGTCGATATCCATTCCCGATAGCTTCCGGCCTCGAAGCGCACATCGTCCCCGTCCACGGCTGAGGCAAAATCCGCTACTTCCTGCCGATGTTTCGCGTGATCGCTATCTGGTATGGCTTTGCCTTCACGAGAGGCTGGCTCGGCGAAGACGTAGTAAAGTGCGGCGCTCCGGTTTCGTCGTCCAGCTTCCGTCACAAGCCCAAAGGCGTGCTTGACCAACTGGGCTGCGTCGAGGTGACGAAACTGCGTCGCTCCAGAACGCAACTTGTCGCGCATGTCCTCGTAACGGCGCATGTTGTCCCCCCAGACCGGGCGGTCATAGGCTGAGGATAGCGAAACGGACTTGTTGTCACGGAACGGTTCGAACCGCTTACTTTCGATCCCGATCAGCATCTTTGGCATCTGAACAACCGCATCCAGCCAAGGATGGCGTCCGCCTGTCCACGGAAAGCGTGCGGTAAACTCCACGTCCACCATTTCCACAGTGTCGCTGGTGTCGATTCCCGGAAGCGAGGGGAAGCGCGACGGGCGGGAGATGAACCACCCGAAGCAGTTAACGGCGAGGGCGGCGGAGCTTTCGGGACTCTGAAATTTGCCGGATCCTATTTCATTTCCGCCAGCCGCAGCAAATCGATCCAATACATGTTCGACTGGAACACCGGGAAGAAACCCTGCCAAAGTCAATGCGGACCCGTTGCCATCATCCGCGTTTTGACCGCGACTATGCAAGCTCAGCCGTCCTCAATCAGTCGCCTGGCTCAACCGCTGTCTGGAGACCTCGGCCACGTGCTTCGACTGCTGCCTGAGCCAAGAAATCCTCGATGGCGGCAACGGAGTGTTGACGACATAGGTTGAGGGCTTCGACCTCCGTGAGGCAGTCGATTCCGTAGCCGAATTGGCTTTGCCAGAGGTCGTCAAGTGCTTGGCCATGCCGTTGCCATAGCACAATTCGGGTTGCGTGCTGCAATGAAATTATGCGTGCATCCCGGCTCTCGGTCAGGGTCGTGATCGCGATGACCTCTCCGCCCCGTGCCTCGACGTAGCCGCGCAGGTTGGCGAGAGTGCCGCCTAGGCCGACGTGGTCGTCCACGAGCACATAGTTTGCGCCAGGTTGGACCTGCCCTTCAAACGTTGCAGGTGTGACCAACCGCTGGAATGCCGGAGCACGGGTGTGGCCGACTTTGTTCGTCTGAACAATTTCACCGGCGATCACCGGCAAACCAAGCCTGCTCCCCATGACCTGAGCCATAGCATCCGGGATTGCGTTGAAACCGGTCAATTCGTCCGCGACTACCGGCAGAAGCAGGGTGGGGCGGCCCCCAACAAGTGCTTGGATGTGAGCCAACCCGTCAGGCGAGAGGAGGTCCGCAGCCAGCATCAGGCCTGCGTCTGCATCACCGCTCTTCGCTGCTGCGTATCCTGGGTGGCTGTCACGCGTGCGGACATCTGTGTGGATGACCACATCGGGAAAGTTGGCAGGCCAAGGTAGCCGGGTTGGAAATTCGTCATTCATAGGCTCAACATGCCTAGAGGCTATCTGAAAGGCCAGCATTGGATCGTGCACCAGCGTGAACCGCAAGGCAAAGGCCGATTCGTGCGCAAGCATCGCTAGTTGTGGCGCAAATATCCGCCACTTGTGCGCAGATTTAGCGGCATGACGCCGCGTCTGCTTGGATCACGTCAGAAAAAAACTCCGCCTTAAGACACCCCATGTTTCCATCCACCGTCGTCTCTACTCTTCCGTATCCGTGCCTACCCTTCCGCAAGTTATTCTATCCGTATCTACGAAGACCGGATCAGGGACAGCGAATTTTGTTGCGCTCGATGCTTGATAGCGAGAATTTTGGATCAGGGGGCACCAGTAACTGCCAATGAATGGAAGCAAGTCCCATGTCCAACCCTGACAAGATTATCCGGCTCAAGACCGTTCTCGCCCGCACCGGCCTGTCCCGCTCCACCATGTATCGCAAAATCGCAGAGGGGACTTTCCCGTCTCAGGTGAAGATCAGCGTTCACGGCGCGGGCTGGCGGGAATCCGCTGTGAACCGCTGGATCGATGATCCGGTCTCGTATCGGAATGAGAGCGCGGCGCTGTGACAGCGCCACCTTCGGTCGAGCCGATCTGTGTGAAGGTCAATGACGCTGCGCGCATGATCGGCGTCGGTCGCACCAAGCTTTACGAACTGATTGCATCGGGCGAGATTCAGGTCATCAAGCTCGGCAAATCGACCCGTATCACGACTGCCAGTCTGCACGAGCTGGTCATGCGGCAGCGCGAGCCGAAGTAGGCTCGGCTGCCGACGTATTCGCCGCTGGTGTGCGATTGTTCAGATAATCCGCCCATTGCTTCATCAGGCTGCGACGCTTCTCGAAGAAATCGGTTCGGCGGTAGGCCGCTTCGACCTTGTTGGGCAACTTGTGGGCGAGGGCCTTGTCAGCGACCTCCTTGGGGAAGTCGGTGCATTCGGCGGCCCAGTCTGTGAAGGTGGATCGGAAGCCGTGCACGGTGATGCTCGCGAAACCATCGTCGCGCAGCAGTTTGGTCATGGTCATGTCGCTGATCGGCTTCTTCCCGTCGTTGGAAAAGACCAAGCCCGTATCGCTGCTCCGCTCATCCCAGCGTTTGCGCAGCAATGCTACAACCGGTGCCGAAAGCGGCACAACATGGGTTTCGCCTGCCTTCATCCGTTCAGCGGGAATGGTCCATACCGCCTTTTCGAGATCGAACTCGGTCCATACCGCAAGGCGCGTCTCGTTGGACCGCACGGCGTTGTAGATCGTGAAGCGCAAGGCGTCGCGTCCGGTTGTCGGGGCGGCAGTGGCAAGCTTTTTCATCAGTGACGGAACGTCGGCATAGGGCATGGCCTCCATGTGACCGCGTTTGTCGTTTTGGCGGGGCAAGCCCTTGCGCACCGAACGCAACGAAACCTCTTCCGGCACCCAGCCTTTGACATGCGCGAAATCGAGCACCACGCCGATGCGCTGGAGCAAGCGCCGCGCCGTTTCCGGTATCTCCAGCCATATCGGAGACAGCGCCTCGACCACACAGGCGCTGTCCACCTTGTCGACCGGCTTCTTGCCGATGCGCGGAAAGAGGTGGCGCTCGAAACCCGACAGCCAGCGTGAATGATGCCCGTCTTTCCATCCGTCCCCGAGGGTTTCATGGCACGAACGGGTTGCGGCTTCGAAGGTCGGTATGACCTTCCGCGCCTTGCGTCGCTCGGCGACAGGATCGAAACCGTCACGAACGCGGCGGCGCAATTCTGCTGCCGCTGTTCTGGCATCGGTCAGCGAAACATCGTGCGCCGATCCCAGCCCGTAGTCGCGGCGGTGGCCTTTCAACTGCATGCGCAGCACCCAGGTGCGCGCGCCACTGGGCTTCACGACCAGGCACAGGCCCCTGCCATCGACATGGCGACCGGGCTTCGCGTTCTTCACTTTCAATACTGTCAGCGCCATCAGGTTCGAGTCCCTGTCAGGGATTCATACCGCCAAAAACGGGGGTATTTGGTCCCACAATCGTTCCCACATTTCGGCGGGAATTCAGGCGATTCAGGGCGACCGACCGCGAACACGTTACAAGATAAATCGCTGATTTTACAGAGTAGTTGGAGACGCTCTGAAATTGCCTGAGACGAAAGTTATAGCGCCTCCTCCGCTACCAATTTCTTATCCGGAAGCATCCGACAGCTTCCGCATTTTTCCAAAAATCGTAGTTCTTCCGGGGACTTGGGAGATTTCCATGCATGTCGGCTTCCATGCCCAGCCTGCGGGTTGAACCAGAAACCCGAATGCCTGGCGATTTCCTGAGCCAATCAATCTGAAAATGGTCTTGCGGGTCAGTCCGGCGCACGATCGCGGGTTAGGGGGCGCAGGTAGGCCATGCATCGCGGTTCTGATGTCTGGTCCTGCGCCCATCATCGAATTGCTTGGGAGGTGGCGACAAGCTATCTCGTATTTGCCGGTCTATCCGAGCCGATCCGGCGAATTTGGATGTAGGCATTCGGTCTGCTGCGGCCAACGGGCAATGAAGCCCGCCGGGATTTCCATCTCGTCGAGTCCGCTGAGCGGCACGGCATGGCGGCTGCGATCGTCGATCTGTCCGATGTGGGAGAGGATATCCTCGGCGCTGGGTGCTTCCGCTCCAGGCGCGTAGCCGAACAGGCTGTCGGGTGAGACGCCGGGGTCCCCGGCAATGGCATATTCGGCAAGGCCGGTCGGGATCGGCGAGAAGACGTTGGTCTCGTGAAGCAGGCAGCCGACGAACACGCGCATCGCGCTCAGGCCTCGCCGGAGCGGCCGAACGTCCGTTCGATCTCGTCGAGCACCGCGCCGGTGCCGGTGATCAGCGGATCGACGCAGGGCACGCCGCATTCGGCGGAAAGTTCGGCACAGGCCCGCGCGCGTTCCTCTTCCGCCATCCCGGCGCTGTTGATGCTCACCCCGGCGCAGCGGACAGCAGGGTTGGTAAGCCGCGCCAGATCGAGCGCGACGCCGATTTCGGGGCCGCGTTGGTCGGCAGCAGCAAATCGGCTTCGGGCGCCATCGTGCTCGACGGGACGTTGACGACCACCGCGATCTTCTGGCCTTCACCGCGCGCATGGCGCAGGGCCGCGAGGGTGTCGGCGGTTTCACCCGACTGGCTGATGAACAGGGCCAGCCCGCCGTCCTCCATGCGCGGCTCGCGGTAGCGGAACTCGCTGGCGAAGTCGATGTCGACCGGAATCTGCGCGAACTGCTCGATCCAGTACCGCGCGATCATGCCGGCGTAGAAGCTCGTGCCGCATGCGACGATGGTCACCCGCTTCACTCCGGCGAGGTCGAACTCGGGGATCGGCAGCGAAATAGTCCCATCCAGCCGCCGCAAGTAGGACTTGAGCGTCTGCGCCACGACCACGGGCTGTTCGTGGATCTCCTTGTGCATGAAGTGGGCATGATTGCCCTTGTCGGCGGCAGCGCCCGATACGCCGGAGTCGACGATCGCGCGGGTAACAGGGTGGTTGCCCGCATCATGGACCTGTGCGTCATCGCGGGTCAGGACAACCCAGTCGCCTTCCTCCAGATAGGAGATGCGGCGCTTGAGCGGGGCCAGCGCGAGCGCATCGGAGCCGAGATAGGTCTCGTTCTCGCCAAAGCCGATGACCAGCGGCGAGCCTTGCTGCGCACCGATCAGCATGTCGGGCTGCTGGCGGAACATGATCGCCAGCGCGAAAGCGCCGCGCAGCCGCGGCAGGGTCTGGCACACGGCGTCGATGGGAGTGACGCCCTCCTCGACCAGCTCGCTGATCAGGTGCGCCACGACCTCGGTATCGGTTTCGCTCTCGAAGCGGCGGCCGCGCGCCATGAGTTCATCACGCGGGGCCTTGAAATTCTCGATGATGCCGTTGTGCACCACGGCGACGTCTTCGATCGCGTGCGGGTGGGCATTGGAGGTCGTCGGCGCACCATGCGTGGCCCAGCGGGTGTGGGCGATGCCGGTTGTGCCGCGCAGGGGCTGCTCGGCCAGCACGTGGCCCAGATTGATGAGCTTGCCTTCGGCCCGGCGGCGCACGATCGCCCCGTCCTCGACGCTCGCGACGCCTGCCGAATCATACCTGCGATATTCGAGCCGGCGCAGTGCCGTGAACAGACGATCTTCGACGGGCTGGTCGCTGACGAATCCCACTATTCCACACATGAGAAGTCCCTTTGCTGCGGAGAGCACCGGTTGGCGGTTGCTCCCTTCGGTAGGCGCTTTGTGCGCCTGCGGCCTTTGCGGCGGCTTTTCGGGTGGGTTACGAGTGCGTTATGTTGGCACGGCAGGAGCGGGTCTGTGCGGGAAGGCGACAACCGGCGCGCCTGCAGTTCGATCCGTTCCGGACGTGATTTGCGACAATGCCATTGCATGACATGTGAGGTTGAGACTATTGGCGCCGATATACGCGAACGGCAGGCTGGACCTCTGCCGGGCATGTCCTCAGTCAGGCAGCAGGCAGTAGCGATGGTCCGATCTGTATACCTTATGCGGAAGTTCTGGTGGGTTGCCGTTGCTTGCAGCCTGCCAGGAACCTCTTTCGCACAAGCCGGTCCTTCAACCGCTGATCAAGCCGCTGTTTCGAAGCTGACGCTGGAAGCGGCCATGCTGGCTGCCGAGAACGACAACATCGATGTGCTCCGTTCCCGGCTCGCAGTCCGAACCGCAGAGGCAAACCGGAAGATCGCCGATACCGCACCCAACCCCAACCTGAATCTCAGCGCAGTCCAGATCCGTCCGAACCTGATCGGTACGAGGCGCGTGGACCAGATCGCCGATACGCTGGTCAGCGTGGACATGGTGCTGGAACGCGGTGGCAAGCGCCGGGCGAGGACCGCTGCGGCATCCGCCCTGCTGGCGGCAAGCCGAACCGATCTGGCTGCAACCCGGCGCGATATTCGCGAGGCCATCTTCGACAGCTATTTCGATCTCAAGGCGGCGGAACAGCGGGTCGACCTGCTTGGAAACATTGCGGCCAGCTATACGCAGGGCCTGCAGCTGGCCGGCCTGAAAACGCGTTCCGGTGCCATTTCCGGTGCCGATCTGGCACGCCAGAAGGTAGAGGCATCGCGCGCGAACACCGATCTTCAGCAGGCCCAGGCCGATCTGCGGAGCGCGCGCCTCGTTCTTGCCACTCTGATCGGGCAGGAGCGATTGGCCGATACGATCTCCACCACATCGGATTGGCCCGGCAGCGATGTTTCCGGCCAGTCGGCGCCTGCCGATCTGCTGGCATTGCAGCGACCCGAGGTGCTTTCGGCGCAATCGCGGCTCAGCGCGGCCCAGCGCAGTCTCGACGGGGCCAACGCGCTGCGCAAGCAGGATGTCACGGTCACGCTCCAGTATGAACGCGCACCCGCATCGCTGGGCATCGGCAGTTCGGTCGGTTTCGGCGTTTCGGTTCCGCTCGCGATCCGCAATCGCTATCGCGGCGAGGTCGATGCGGCGGGCACCCAGCTCGTTCAGGCCGAAGCCGAACTGCGCAAGGCGACTGCCGTGGCCACTGCCGACATCGTGATCGCTCGCAATGCCTACCAACAGGCGTCGACGCGGCGCAGAACGATCGAGGACGAGCAGCTTCCCGCGGCCCGCCACGCCGCCCGGATCGCCGAGTTCGCCTACGGCAATGGCGCTACATCGCTGCTTGAACTGCTCGATGCGCGCCGCTCCCTGCGCGCGGTCGAGCTTGATGCAATCGACGCACGCAATGACGAGGCCCATGCCTTTGCCCGCTTGAACGCGGCGCAGACTACAGCGGATGACAACTGAAATGCGCGCTACCACCTTGTTTTCCGGAACCGTTCTGCTCGCGCTTGCCGCCGGCTCGCTGGCCGCCTGCGGCAGTTCCGCTCCACCCGAAGCGCCGCCTGCCAAGACCGAACCCGGGGTGATCGCCTTCGCTCCGGGGTCGGATGAGCTCAATGCAGTCACGGTTCTCACAGCCAAGTCCAGCCCGCTGCCGGTATCGGCAGACCTCAATGCCCGGCTCGTGGTTGACGAGACGCTGACCAGCCGGGTCGGCACCCCTGTGGCCGGACGCGTGACGCAGCTGCTTGTCGATATCGCCGAGCAGGTCCGGGCCGGGCAGGTTCTCGCCACGATCGATGCGCCCGATCTGGGCCAGGCGCGGGCCGATGTGCTCACTGCGCAGGCGGTCAGCGCCCAGAAGGCGCGCGAGATGGCGCGCTCGCGCGTGCTGTTCCAGGGCGAGGCGATCGCCCGGCGGGATCTCGAGGCGGCCGAGGCCGACTCCGCATCCGCCGCCGCGGAACTCGAGCGCGCCCGGCTCAGGCTGCGCAATCTCGGTGGCGGGCGCGGGGACAGCCTCGCGCTCACCAGCCCGATCGGCGGTTACGTCGTCGATCGCCAGCTCAACCCGGGGCAGCAGGTCAGCGCTGGGCAAGGCCCGCTGTTCACCGTATCCGACCCGACCCGCCTGTGGCTTCTGATCGACGTTCCCGAGGACGCGGCTGCCCGCGCCAAGGTCGGCGAGATGGTCGAGTTCTCCGTACCCGCCTGGCCGGACCGGACGTTCTCCGCGCGGGTTACCAAGGTGGGGCTGGCAGTCGACCCCAACACCCGCCGTGTGCAGCTGCGTGCCGAGCTTGCAAACACCGATCTGGCCCTGAAGCCTGAGATGTACGCCCGCGCCCGACTGGTGACCGATGACGGGCGCACCGCGATCAAGGTGCCGAATGCGGCAATCGTCGAAGCCGGGATCAAGAGCTTCGTGTTCCGTGTCGAGGGACCGGGCCGGTTCCGCCGGATCCCGGTGCAGGTGGGCGAGCGGGGCGAGAACTTCTCGTTCGTCACCGCAGGCCTGAAGAACGGGGACAAGATCGTCGGTGAGGGCGCGCTGCTGCTCAATGCCCAGATGACCGGGAACTGAGTCCCATGCTGGAGAAACTGGCGACCTTTGTCATCGAGAAGCGCATTTTCGTGCTTCTCATGGTGGCTGCTCTCGTCTTCATCGGGGTCCGGGCCGTCTCGACCTTGCCGATCGAGGCCTTCCCCGATGTGCAGGACGTGCAGGTCGTGGTGATCAGCCAGCAACCCGGTCAGGCGCCCGAAGAGATCGAGCGCGCGATTTCGCTGCCGATCGAGCGCGCGCTGGCGGGCACCCCCGGCGTCACCGACATGCGTTCGGTCTCGATCACCGGCCTGTCGGTGGTCACGCTGATCTTCCGTGACGGGACGGATGACTACTTCGCCCGCTCGCAGGTGCTGGAAAAGCTGCGCGACGCCGACTTGCCCAATGGCGTGACACCGAGCCTTGCCCCGCTTTCCACGGCGGTCGGTGAAGTCTACCGCTATGTTCTCGACAAGCCTGCGGACATGCCGCTCTACGAAGCGCGCGCGATCCAGGACTTCGTGATCCGCCCGCGCATCCGCATGGTTTCGGGCGTGGCCGACGTTTCGAGCTTCGGCGGCAGCATCAAGCAGTATCAGGTTCTTGTCCGGCCCGACCAGCTCAAGCGTTTCGGCGTCACGATTGCCGATGTCCAGAATGCGGTGGGCAACGCCAATTCCAATGTCGGCGGCGGGTTCATCCGCAAGGGTGACGAGGATGTGGTCGTTCGCGGCGTCGGGCTGTTCAACTCGATCGACGATGTGGGCCAGGCGGTCGTCAAGCAGGTCAACGGCATACCGGTGCTGATCCGCGACGTGGGCGAGGTAAAGATCGGCAGTCCCGAGCGGGCCGGCATCGTTTCCTACGACCGCCAGAACGACGTGAGCGAGGGCATCGTCACGGTCGTGAAGGGGCAGAACGCCGCGCTTGTCGTCGCGGATGTGCGGCAGGCGGTCGACGAGCTGAACGCGCAGTTCCGGCTCGACGCCCAGCGGTCCGGCAAGCAGCCGATCCAGATCCGTCCGACCTACCAGCGCACCAAGCTGCTAGACCGCACGGTCGAGACCGTGAGCGAGAACCTCCTCGTCGGCGCAACGCTCGTGACGGTGATCCTGCTGGTCTTCCTGCGCAACTGGCGCGCGGCCATGGTGGTCGCGGCGATCATCCCGCTTGCCTTGCTGGCAGCGTTCACCGGCCTCAGCCTTGCCAACGTGCCGGCCAATCTCATCTCGATGGGGGCGGTCGACTTCGGCATCATCATCGATTCCGCAGTCGTCCTGATCGAAGCACTGATGGTCGCGCTCGCGATGGAAGCGGCACGAACCAAGGGACAGGAGCCTGACATTGCGCAGCGCAAGGAAGTGCTGCGCAAGGTCGTAGTCGATCTGGCGAGGCCGATCCTGTTTTCCAAGGCCATCATCATCATGGCCTTTGTCCCGATCTTCGCGTTCCAGCGAGTCGAGGGCAAGATGTTCCGGCCGGTCGCGCTAACCCTGTCGTTCGCGCTGGCCTCGGCGCTCATCCTCACGCTGACCTTCCTGCCGACCGTGCTCAGCTTCCTCGTCGAGCGCTATGACATGGCCGAGCGCCATCTGGCCTGGATTGACCGGATGCGCGATTTCTATCGGCGCGTTCTCGATTGGGCGCTGGTGCGGACCAAGGCGATCTTCCTCGGATCGGGCGCGCTCCTGCTGCTGACCGTCCTCCTCATCCCGCGCCTCGGCACCGAATTCCTGCCCAAGCTCGACGAAGGCAATATCTGGCTGACGATCCAGCTCACGCCCTCGGCGGCGATCGAGACGACCCGCAAGGTCGAGGCGCAGGCCCGCGCCATCATGTTGTCCTATCCTGAAGTCGCCCACGTCGGCACCGAGACCGGCCGCCCTGACGACGGCACCGACCCGAAGGGCCCGTCGAGCCTTCAGATGCTGATCGAGCTCAAGCCGCGCGGCGAGTGGCGCCCCCGGTTCCCGACGAAGGCGGCGCTGGAAGACGACATGCGCCGCAAGTTCGCGGCCATGCCCGGCGTGCCGACCAATTTCAGCCAGTACATCGAAGACAACGTCGAAGAGAGCCTGTCCGGTGTCAAAGGCGAAATCTCGATCAAGATCACGGGCGATGATCTCAACGTGCTCGAAGAGCTTGGCGAGAAGACCTCCGATGTCGTCAGCAAGGTGCCCGGGGCCTCCGACGTCGATGAAGTCAAGATCGGCGGGCAGACCGAAGTGCGCGCCATTCTCGATCGCGGCGCAATGGCCCGCTACGGCATCAACTCCGACGATGCCAACAACGTGGTCGCGACGGCCTTCGGCGGCGCGGTTGTCGGCACTGCCTACGAGAAGGACCGTAACTTCGATATCGTCGTCCGCCTTGCCGGCGACCAGCGCAATGCGGTCGATGACCTTGCCCAGCTGCAGGTGCCGCTCCCGGCAGGTGGCACGATCTCGCTAGGCCAGATCGCCCGCATCGAATTGCTTGTCGGCGCTTCGCGCATCAGCCGCGAGAACGGCAGCCGCAACGTTGCGGTGAAGGCCAACGTCGATGGCCGCGATCAGGGCGGCTTCGTGGCCGAAGCACAGAGGACCGTTGCCGAACAGGTCAAGCTGCCTGCCGGCTACCAGATGACCTGGGGCGGCCAGTTCGAGAATCAGCAGCGGGCGATGAAGCGGCTCGAATTGATCGTGCCGATCGCCTTGCTCGGCGTGTTCGTCCTCTTGTTTGGCGCCTTCCGGTCGGTGCGCTCGGCCGCACTCATTCTTGCCATGGTGCCCTTTACCAGCATCGGCGGCGTTGCGGCGCTCGGCGTTGCCGGATTGCACATGTCGGTCTCCGCCGCTGTCGGGTTCATCGCGGTGGCGGGTATCTCGGTGCAGAACGGCGTGGTGATGCTCGAACATATCACGCACCGGCTCCAGTCGGGTGATGCCTTCCACACCGCCGTGATCGAGGGCGCTGTCGACCGGCTCCGGCCCATTCTGATGACCGCGCTGATGGCCGGCCTCGGACTTCTGCCCGCTGCGCTTTCGACCGGGATCGGTTCCGAAACCCAGCGCCCGTTCGCCTGCGTGATCGTGGGCGGGATCGTCACGGCGACGCTGTTCATGCTGGTGCTCCTGCCGCTGTCGCTCGTCTGGCTCGAGAGCCGCCGCAAGCCTGAACCGGGCGAAGCCATGCCGGAGCCTGCGGCTTGATCCACCGCCGATCAGCGCCGGGGCATGGCCGAACGGCCCGGCCGGGCGCCGCCTGGCTGGTGCTGGCACTTGTTCTTGCGCTGCTGGGCCAGAGCTTTCTGGCGCAGACCCACCACCACTTCGATACGAACCCTGTCGCAACCGCCCCGGCGCATCCCGCGCCTGCGGAAAGCGATCATCATGGCCCGGCTGACCCGAGCAGCGATTGCCCGATCTGCCTCGGCCTCAGCCACCTCGGCGCCTACCTTACGCCCCCGGTCCAGACCCTGCCCATCGTACTGGCGGTGGTCTACCGGGCCTTCCTGCCGCCTGCGCTCCCGTTCGTCTGGAAGCGGCGCTATCTGCTGCCGCGCAGCCGCGCACCTCCTCCCGGATTTCTCTCGTGATCCATTGATGGCCGGTTCCGGCCCGCGGGCGTGGCTCCACGCCAGCGCGGGCTAGCTGGTCCTCTCCGTCCAAGAGAATTCCGAAAGTATTCCCATGCGTCATGCCCTCCTGCTCGGCGCCGCCATCGCGGCGCTTCTCCCCGCCTGCGCCTTTGCCCAGGCCGCACCCGCACCCGCACCTGCCACAGATGGATCGGGCAATCCCGCCAGCGAAATCGTCGTCACTGCCAAACGGCTCGACGATGCGCGCGATGCGATCCGACCCTCGCTCGGCGCCAGCGACTACCAGATCAATCGCGCCATGCTCGATACGCAGCCGGGCGGCCCGAACCGCAGCCTCGCGCAGGTGCTGCTGCAGGCACCCGGCGTCACGCTCGACAGCTATGGCTCCATCCACGTCCGCAACGAGCATGCCAATCTGCAGTACCGACTGAACGGAGTGATCGTGCCGGAAAGCATTTCCGGTTTCGGGGCGACGTTCGATCCGCGCATCGCGGATTCGATCGATCTGGTGACGGGCACGCTTCCCGCGCAGTATGGCTATCGCACCTCGGGCGTGGTCAATATCAAGACGGCCGCAGGTCGCTTCGACAACGGCGGCGAGATCGGCGTCTATGGCGGCAGCCATGGCACGATCCAGCCCAGTGCCTCGATCGACGGGACATCGGGCAACCTCAGCTATTTCGCCTCGGGGAGCTTCCTGCAGAACGATCTGGGCGTCGAGAACACGACCAGCGCGCGCAATGCGATCCATGATCGTACCCAGCAGTATCGCGGTTTCGGCTATGTGTCGGACGTTCTATCGGACACGAGCCGGATCACGGCCTTTGGCGGAACATCGATCGGATGTTTCCAGATCCCCAACAATCCGGGCCAGCAGGGTCAGTTCACGCTCAATGGCCAGAACGCCTTCGATTCGTCGCAGCTCAATCAGAACCAGCGCGAGATCACGCACTACGGGGTGCTGGCCTATCAGTATGGCGCCGGTGATCTCAATTTCGAGATTGCGCCGTTTGTCCGTTATTCGCAGACCCGCTATCTGCCCGATCCGCAGGGGGGCGATCTGATCCTGGCGGGCGTGGCCGACACGACGCGCCTTTCGAGCCTCACGGCAGGCCTGCAGGCGGATGGCAGCTACAAGCTATCCGACCAGCACACGCTGCGCTTCGGCCTGTTCTTCCAGAACGAGCGGACCCGCTCCAACGTGGTGTCGCAAGTCTTCCCGGTCGATGGCAGCGGCAACCAGACCTCCGATGCACCGCTGACAATCGCTGACAGCAGCAGTCGCAATGGCCAGCTCTACGGCATCTACCTGCAGGATGAATGGTCGCTCACCCCTGAGCTCACGCTCAATTACGGTGCGCGTTTCGATGCGGTGCGGGCCTACACCCGCGAACAGCAGCTCAGCCCGCGCGTCAACCTCGTCTGGCGGCCTGCCAGCGGCACGACCTTCCACTTGGGCTATGCGCGCAATTTCACGCCGCCGCCGCAGGAGCTGATTGCCTCGCCCACGCTTGCCCTGTTCGACGGCACGACCAAGCAGACCGAGATCACGACAGCAGACCCCGTCCGCGCCGAACGCGAGCACTACATCGACGGCGGCATCGAACAGATCGTGGCGCCGGGCTTCAAGCTGGGGCTCGATGCCTATTACAAGAAGAAGCGCAACCTGCTCGATGAAGGCCAGTTCGGGCCCTCGCTGGTGCTCTCGCCGTTCAACTACGCCGATGGCTTTGCCTGGGGCGTGGAACTGAGTGCCAGCTACGTCCACGGCCCGTTCGACCTGTTCGCCAACGTTGCGCGCGGTCAGGAGAAGGGGCGGAATATCATCTCCAGCCAGTACTTCTTCGCGCCGGACGAGCTGGCCTACATTTCCAGCAACTACATCTTCACCGACCATTCACAGCGCTGGACGGCCTCGGGCGGGGCTTCGGCCACCATCCAGGACGGGCTGGGCCGGCTCATTCCCTCGATGACCTTCCTCTATGGCGATGGCCTGCGTGCGGATGATCCAGCCGGGATCGTGCCCAATGGCGGCAAGCTTCCGTCCTACTTCACCGCAAACCTGGGGATTTCCCAGAAGATCGACCGCGAAGGTCCGCTCAAGGGGCTGACGCTGCGGGTCGACGTGGTCAACCTGTTCGACAAGACGTACCTGCTGCGCGATGGCTCCGGCGTCGGGGTCGGCGCGCCGCAATATGGCGCGCGGCGCGGGATCTTCTTCGGCATCAACAAGGCGTTCTGACGCCGGCCCCGCTTCCGTCCTGCGCAGTTTCAGCTCCTGGCATGCGCTCTGTCCGGTTTCGGCGGAGACATCGCCAGGGGCTGGCCTGCCCCGGCAGGAGAGGATGCGGCATAGCCCGGGAGCATGGAAAGCACGTGCTCACGCCCAAGGAGCCCGCGTCCGCCTTTCGCAAACTCGACCGGTGCGCTTCGCGACAAGGGCGGCAACCGCAGCCCGGAAAAGCATGCCTTTCTGGCTAGCATTGATGCGCGCGCCAGAAACGCCCTGGAAGCGTTGATCGCTTTTCGCTTTTTGAGGGAGCGTTGCTGCACTCCCGGTCAATTTTCGCGCGACTTTCCTTCGCGCTTGCTGCGGGTCTCGTCGGGCTCGTGGCGGTGGAAGCGGCCTGTGCGCCCGAATGGTTCAGCACGCCCGAAGCCGCCGACGCCGACGTCGACAAGAACAGCCAGCCGGTCGCGCTGCACTTCCGACGGGAAGTCGCGTTGGCCAAGGTGCCGAGGCAAGTCAACTTCCGGGTCAGCAGAACGGTGCAAGCCCGTTGAGCAGCTTTCGTACCAGCTCCGCCTGCCCGCTGGTGCCAGTCTTGGCATAGATCCGCTTCGAGTAGTTCCGGGCCGTTTCCGTTGTGAGTCCCAGCCGCCTGCCCGCTGCCGCGATCGGTTCGCCCAGTGTGATCGCGTGGGCAAGCGCCGCCTCCCGCGCCGACAGCCCGTGGACTGCAGCGATCGTCCGGATGGCCGCGGCCATGTTCTCGTAGCGGTCGAGGCGGAGGGTGCCGATCACGGCGGGGGCGGCATGCGGCCCGTCGAGCGCGAGATCGGCCTTGCGCAGCAGGACCCAGAGATCGCGGCGTTCGTCGAGAAGAAGTGCGGCAGTCGTTCCCTTCTGTGCGGTGCAAAGAGCTGCACATTGTGCTTCGAGCTGGCGACCGGTTTCCGGCAGCAACTGCAGCTTTCGACCGGTAGTCCCGCCGGCGCCTGCGGAAAATGTCAGCAGCCGTTCGGCTTCGCGATCTGCTGCCATGACATGGCCGGCGGCATCGAAGGCGATCTGTCCCACCCCGATGCGCGCAAGCGCATCTTCAGCCAGTGCGGTCTGCAGACGCTGAGCAACCAGTGCGCAGAAGGTGCGCAGCGCTGCGGCGAGATGCGGCGCGATCATGCTCATGGTCGAGACCGCCGATGCGCTGAAATCCTCGCGCTCGCGCGCCAGAACGAGCCATGCATCGGCGGCTCCGGGAGCAGTGATGCGGATCCATCTGCCGTAGCGAATGCCCATTTCCTCGAGCGCCGCGCGCTGGTTGGCCAGTTGCTCGGGCCGATCATAGTCGAGCATTTCGTCAAGGCTGTAGACGCGCTCGGGACGCATGCGGCCGTGTGGATGCAGTCGCAGATTGTCGAGGCGCGTCATGTCGAGTGGCGGTTCGCTGGCGGCACGGGGTGCCGTCACCTGAAGTACGGTCGGGGCCTGATCTGCAGGCGCATTGGCGAGCACAATGACGAGAAATGCTCGGCGTGCGTAAGTCCGTGCAACCAGATTGCGCAAGAAGGCACCCCACGGCGGGTTGTCGTGGATGCCGTCGATAAGCGGCAGAAACAGTTCTCTCTGATCAGCGGGAAGAAAGTTCATGTACCTTGCTCCCACATGGGAGCTTGGCGGTCAATGCGCCGAGACGACAGGAGGATCGATGGGAACCCGCCGGTGCGGACCCATGCCCGGATCGCGGAAGACCTGCGTCGCGCGCGTTTCGGAACACTCGGGATTGGACGTCTTCCAGATGTCCTGCGTGTCGACAAAGCTGGTTTCGGTGAGATGGACGCAGCCGATGCGGGCGATGTGGGCGGTGAGGAATTCCGCTGGCGAAAGACCGGTGACGTTCAGGTGGGCGAGGTCGCGGTTCGGTTCCTGATGAAGGCGGTTGATCAGATCGAGGCTGATCGCGATCGTTTCGGCGTTCATGACGAAGGTCCGTTCGTGGGTCTGCCGCGCTGCCGGCAAGGTGGCAGACGCTGTTCTCGGCTCTTCGCAGGTGCGGCTCAGTGGCCGAGCGTTTCCCGGGTTAGCGCGAGGGACTGGTCCATCGGCAGGGTCGGGAAGTACTCCAGCCCGATGGCACCCTGATAGCCAAGGTCCCGCAGGGTCTCCACGGTCTTCGCCCAATCGACGCTGCCCGTGCCCGGCTCGTGGCGGTCGTCCATGTCGGCGACCTGTACGTGGGCGACAAGATGCATGCGCCCGGCCAGCACATCGGCGATGTCTTCGCCCATGCAGGCGCTGT
>OFDC01000233.1_pt1 | contig 50287 bp, 36 predicted proteins | sample 1520941 | NCBI WGS metagenome assembly OFDC01 (sample SAMEA94258168, study PRJEB24077) | hot springs metagenome | biome: Aquatic biome; feature: Water | place: India | collected 2012-12-06 | depth 5 m | reverse complement strand
GCCAGTAAGAACATTCTTGCGGTCGGGCTTGACCGTCTTGTAGAAGGAATCCCCTTGCTTTAGCAAGGGAAGGAAGTCAAAAGACGCTTTTTTATCAGGCGCTTGGCTATATGACATGATGACCATCCTTGATAATAGATGAGATAGCAATAACAAATAGCGCTAAATTGTTAAATAAAATCAAAATAAAAGTTTGGGCTATGCTACCATTGTTATTTTTTAAAGTATAGCCAAATACTAGCGATTATCAGCAAAAAATTATTGGCTATAGCGTGTCAAATTATCAATCAAATGAATTAGTTACTGATTAATGCCAAATCCAAACCTTATCCCTTTATCGCTTTATATCCATATTCCTTGGTGTGTTAAAAAATGCCCGTATTGTGATTTTAATTCACATGAAAGCCGTACACCGATTGATTTTGTAGGCTATGTCGATGCCTTATTAGATGATTTAAAAAGCCAGCTAAGCTTGGTACAAGGGCGCAAGATTGCCACCATTTTTATTGGGGGCGGCACGCCATCGCTGCTGCCGATTGCGCAATATCGGCAGCTTTTTGCGGGTATCAATGCTCAGTTAACACTCACTCACGACTGTGAAATCACCATGGAAGCCAATCCTGCCACCGTGGAGCATGCGCCATTTCATGAATATTTAGCGGTGGGTATCAATCGGTTGTCGCTTGGCGTACAAAGTTTTCAAGCCCAAAAACTTGCTGCCTTGGGGCGGATTCATAACCCGCAGCAAGCGCTTTTTGCCATTGCCAATGCCCAGCAAGCAGGGTTTAAAAAGTTAAATGTCGACTTGATGCATGGCTTGCCCAACCAGACATTGTCAGACGCGCTGAGCGATTTGCAGCAAGCGATTGATTTGGGCGTGTCGCATATTTCGTGGTATCAGCTTACCATTGAGCCCAATACCGTGTTTTATCGCAATACGCCGGTTTTGCCCGATGACGAGATATTGGTGGATATTTTTGAGCAAGGCGCCGAGCTGTTGCAAGCCAATGGGTTTGTGCAATACGAAGTGTCGGCATGGTCAAGGCAGGCGGATTTTCAGCCCAGTCAGCATAATCTCAACTATTGGCAGTTTGGCGATTATCTGGCGATTGGGGCAGGCGCGCATGGTAAAGTCACGCGGTCTGATGGCATTTACCGGTTTAGCAAATCCCGCTTACCAAAAGATTATAGGGTTAATCAGGCGGCGATAGGTTGGCAAGCCATCGAGCCGTCTGATTTACCGTTTGAATTTATGATGAATGGGCTGCGGCTAAAAAATGGGGTACCCAAACAGTTTTGGACACAGAGAACAGGCTTGGCATGGTCAGTCATTGAACCGCAATTGATAAAACTACACAATCGTGGTTTGGTTGAGTTAAGCGGTGACCATATCCACTGCACAGCGCAAGGGTTTTTATTTTTAAACCAAGTGCTGCAAGAGTTTTTACCCGATGACTAACGCTTTGACGGTGCATTTGATTGAATTTATGCGCCGCAGCCTTATTTAAGCGTCAATCAATTAAAAAAAGAGAGTGATATGTTTACCGATACCCATGCGCATCTAAACCGTTTGGATTTAGAAAAATATCAAGGTGATATCCGTCAAGCCTTACAAGCCGCCAAGGATGCCAATGTGCAGCGGATTATGGCGATTATGTGTGAGCTGGATGAATACGATGCTATTTATGAGATTATCAATACAAAAATTGACGGGCTGACGCTTGGGATGAGTGTGGGCGTGCATCCCTGCGAAGACATTGCCATGCTAAAAAGTGCCACAGTTGAGACACTCGTTGAAATGGCAAATCAGCCGCATGTTTGGGCGATTGGCGAGACCGGACTTGATTATTATTGGTCAACAGAAAACAGCGGCGAGCAAAAAGCCAGCTTTGTCCGCCATATCCATGCCAGCCAGCAGCTAAAAAAACCCATTATCGTCCATACCCGTGAGGCGAAACACGATACATTGGATGTATTAAAAGCAGAAAAAGCCGAGCATGGCATTATTCATTGCTTTACGGAAGATTATGCGACCGCCAAAAAAGCCTTGGACTTGGGTTTTTATATTTCTTTATCAGGGATTGTGACCTTTAAAAACGCCACTGAATTACAAGCAGTGGCGAAAAAACTGCCTAAAGACCGCATTTTGATTGAAACAGACAGCCCATATCTTGCGCCAGTGCCCAAGCGCGGCAAATCTAATGAGCCTGCTTTTGTGCCCTATGTGGCGGATTTTCTCGCCAAGCATTATGATATGCCAGTGGATGAGTTCGCCCATTTAACCCATCAAAATTTTGATGCATTATTACATCAATACGCTTAAAAATAGTTAACGAAATCTTTATAATTTGTTAAGTAGGTAATAAAATTTATGTGATAAAACATTTGGCAATGACTCATCAGTCATGTATCATACATAACAACCTTGCTCCTATGTTACTAAGCAAAGTTACTAAGCGAGGTTGCTAAGCTAGGTTACTAAGCAAAGTTACTAAGCTGGGTTACTATGCGAGGTTATTAAGCTGGGTTACTATGCAAAGTTACTATGCAAGGTTATTAAGCAAGCATTTTTTTATCATTTAACAGTTGTGCGTAGATGGGTTGATGTAACGGGTCTCGTCAACAATAGGGGCTACTAGAACAGACTGATGGAGTAATCAATGAGTCGTCAACAACAATTCAAAAATCGTGAAGAAGTGATATTAGCAGTTGCCGAGCAGTTGCTATTAGAGTCTGGAGAAGGCGATATCACCCTAGATAGTTTAGCTGAGCAGCTAGACCTAGCCAAAGGTACGCTATACAAGCATTTTACCAGCAAAGATGAATTGTTTTTACGCATCATTATCCGTCATGAGCAGCAACTACTTGCGCTCAGCGAAGTCGGCGATTGTCCTGCCGCAGGCGTGGCACGTCTTACGCTATTTCAGCTCATCAATCCGCAAAAAGCCATATTACTCAACCAAATCGAAGAGCGCTTAGCCAATTCTGCCGTAGGGCTTAATAAGCTTTTTTCACAGTTGTATGAAATTCGCCGTGAACGCATGAAGCGACTAATCAATACCACGGCAGAATACCTGCAATCATTACAAAGTGCCATGAGTACCCGAGACTATCTGTCAACCATTTGGGCGATGGGTCAAGGCGGTGCAGGATTGCTAAATTCTAGTTTTTATCAGCGCTATCTCGGTCGCCGCGATACCTTACGTTTTGCCTTGGTTCAGCATATTTTAGACATTCCCAAGCAATATCCCGCGGTTGTAGAATCAGTCGACGCGCCTACTGCGGCAAACTCTCCCAGCGCTACTGATACGGCAAATTCACAGACTGAGTCAAGCTTGACGCCGCGCAATGTCAAATAATAAATGTCAAATAGTAGATGTCAAAGAATACTAGTTAACTATCATCACCCACGGTTAAGCTTTATAAATTATCCCTGTTTTGTCTGAGTGCATAACGATGCGATTGCTGGTTGGTCGGTCTTGTAAAACTTTCACTCCCGCACCCAGTGCGATGGGTGGGCAACAAGGTTTTACCTTAATCGAAATCATGGTAGTCATTGTTATTTTATCTATTTTTGCTGGGATGATGAGCCTATCTGTGGGGGGGAGTGAAAATCGTAGAAACGCGGCGTTTTATGAGCGTCTGACCAGTAATCTTGATTATGTACGTCTGTTATCAACAGAACGCATGCAGCCTTATGGGCTGGCAATCAAACTGCCGCAAAATGACGCGCCCAATCAGCTGGTGGTGGTTAAATTAGAAAACGCTTTTACTAATTCTCAAAGTGCTGTTGGCAATGCCAATGCCGCAACAACCTCGCAACCTGCGCCACCACAATGGGTGATAGAAAAACAAATCCCACCGCTGGATGTGCCAGACCACCTTGACGTCAAAATCCGCCCACTCGATAACCCATTTAACACCGCCGCCCAAAGTACCCAACCCACCGCCAACTGGTTAGGCGGCAGCGAAGCACCGCCTGTGGTGTGGTTTGGGACAGGTGAGGCGACACCCGTGCAAATTAGCATCCAAAAAACCAATGCCGACAAACAAACCTTTGCGGTTGGCAATCCCATCATCGTCAACCAAGCTGGGGCAATCGAGGTGGCAAAATGACTATTGCCACCTTAAATAGACTGGCTACCTTAAATAGACTGGCTATCAGGCAGCATCAGCAAGGATTTACCTTGCTTGAAGTTATGGTGGCATTAGCGATTTTGGCGGTGGCTGCGATATCAGCCAGCCAAGCCAGTCGCAGTTATGTGCAGTCCGTGGATAACATGAAAACACGAACCTTTGGCTATTATGTGGCGCAAAACACGCTGGCAGAATTACGAGTACAAAAAACTTGGCTCACCGCGTCCGATACGCGGCAAATCACCTCGCAAGGCCGTCAATGGCAAGTGGTTATCTCACCGCAAACCACACAAACCAGCCAAGGCTTTGTCCAGCCCATTCATATTCGCGTCGCGCCTATTGTTGATGGCAGCGCAAAAAAAGACGTGGTGGATATTGATGCGGTGCTGGTAAAGGATATGGGGACAATGCCGTGAGCCGTTTTTTTATTGATTGCTCTGCTGCAACCGCAAAGCATAAACAATCCCAGCAAGGCTTTACCTTAATCGAACTGATGATTGCGTTGGTGATTTTTGCCATGCTGGCATTGGCGGGATGGCAGATTATGGATAGTCTGACCAAGAGTCGTGAGCGCGGCTACCAACATCAAAAATCATTATCACAGCTTGATTATGCTTATTTACAGCTGTCGCAAGATTTGGCACAAACCAGCAATTATGTGGCGGTACCAATCCTATCAGCGACTGCCTATGCCAATGCCAATAATACGGCATCGGTCAATAGTGCCGCTATGACGCCAACTTTCGTATTAAATGCGTCACAAATAAGTTTTATCCGTTTTGCCGCGCCCGATCCGCGTTATCAGCCGTCACCTATGCTAGCAAAAATACAATATTCGGTCGTAGGGGAAACGCTGACAAAACGGCGTTTTTACCAGTTAGATAACAACAACGAAACCCCTGCAACCAGTGTGTTATTGACAGGTATCAAGGATGCCAGTTGGCGAGCATTGACGCCTGACGCGGTGAGTGTGTTTCCAGATGAAGCCACGCTGCAAAAGCTACAGCAAATACAAGCGCAAAAAAACACCAATCAAACGACCAATCCGACTCCTAACCCACCTGATAACGCAATGGATAAAAATAGCAATTTGCAAAACAGTATAGATTTAACGCCTTATCAGCAGTTACCACGCGGCATCGAGCTTAATTTTAATTATCAAGGCGAGCCGATTACTTGGCGATTTGCGTTGCCAAACACACCGCCAAACGCACCCAACCCATAATGCAATCAAATTCTAGCAAATACACCATGCCAACAAACCGCACTCCGTCTAAAATTTTTGCAAATGTTGCCATAGCAAACCCGCCATATCGGCATGGGCAACAAGGGATGGCGCTACTGACTATTTTGTTGTTGGTGGTGGCGATTACCATCGTGGCAGGCAGTATGCTTGCCAATCAAAAAGTGATGATTCGAGAATTTGAGCTAACCAAAGGTCAAGGGCAGCTTAGAGAATATGCCTTGGCAGGCGAAGCTATGGCGACCAATGTGATCGCGCAAGACAGCCAAGTCAACCAAGTCGATAGTTTGACAGACGCTTGGGCAAAACCCATAGCTGAGCAAACCATCAATCAAGCCAAAGTCAACATTAAAATCGACGATGATGCCAGCCGCTTTAATATTAATAACCTGTATCACGATGGCAAAGTGGATGATACGGCACTGGCTTTTTTTCAAGCGCTGTTACAAGCCAATGGCTTATCGCCCAATATTGCGATGGCGGTGCTCGATTGGCAAGACCCAGACAGTGACACCCGTGCCGATGGTGGCGCAGAAGCAGCCTATTATCAAAGTACGGGCAAAAAAATGGCGATGGGTATTGCCAACCAGCCTTTTATCTCAATCAATGAATTGCAATATGTGCGCGGTATGGATAGCGAAGCATTGCAAAAATTAGCGCCGTATCTGACCGCAGTGCCATATTATCTGCCCATGAATATCAACACGGTGAAGCCCGAACTATTAAGCGTACTGGTGAATTCACCCGCCGAAGCCAATGGCAACCAGCCGCAAGGCTCAAACCGTGCGGACAATGATGGCAATCCACAATCTGGGCAAGACACTAGCGCAGCTTCAAATGTGGCAGCTACCCACCAAATCGACGATAGGGCAATCATCAATTGGGCGAATGCCCGAGCAAACAACCTGCCGGTGCAAACCTTGACTCAACTGTGGGCAGTGCCAAGTTTTGCCCAGATTGACGAGCGTAACAAAGCCAGCATCGCCAAGCTGTTATCCATCCAAAGTCAAAGTTTTCGCGTCGTTGTCAGCGTCAAAAGTGATGATAAGCAGCTTTTTTTGCACAGTCAAATCGCTAAGATTTTACCTAAAGCTGACAATGACCCAGCAGCTGCTTCTGGTGTGTCAGCGACACCCATTCCAGCACCAACCAATACGCAAAATGGCACGCAAAATAACACGCCGCCGCAACTCATCACTTACAACCGCCAATTTTTACCCTTTGCCCAATAACGCAGCAGCGCAATAAATTGGCTTCAACATTCTCAGGTATTTTATGTTTATTTTAATCAGTTATTTGTTGCTGGCGTATTCTAGGGTAAAATAGGGGGTTTTTCTTGGGCGTTGTTAAATGACAATGGGGCAGAAAACGGGCACAAAAGCGTTGTCAACACAACGGATACAGATGCAACCTAGATGTAACCTAGACATAACCTAGACATAACCTAGACGCATAAATTGGGTGAATATAGATGAATGTAATCGAGCGCTATTTTGGCATAGATGGTCGCAATACAACGATAAAAACTGAAATTCTGGCAGGTCTAACAACTTTTTTGACCATGGCTTATATTATTTTTGTCAATCCCGACATGCTGGCAAAGGCAGGGATGGATAAAGGGGCGGTATTTGTAGCGACATGTCTAGCCTCAGCGCTGGGCTGTTTTTTGATGGGATTGATTGCGCGTTTGCCGGTGGCATTGGCACCTGGCATGGGTCTAAATGCGTTTTTTACCTTTACTGTCGTCTTGGGAATGGGTAAAAGCTGGCAAGTGGCGTTGGGGGCGGTGTTTATTTCAGGCTTGCTGTTTGTGCTGATTAGTGCCTTTAAACTGCGTGAATGGATTATCAACGCCATTCCCTATACGCTTAAACAAGGTATCGTCGCAGGGATTGGGGCGTTTTTAGCATTTATTGCGCTTAAAAGCTCGGGCATTATCGTGGCAAGTCCCGCCACGTTTGTGACGATGGGCAAACTCACCGATTTTGGCCCTGCGATGGCGATTTTAAGTTTTTTTCTGATTGTCGTATTTGTGCAGCGTAAAGTCCCTGCAGCAGTGATGTTGTCAATTTTAATTGTGACGGTGATTAGCTTGTTGGCAGGGGAAACCCATTACTCAGGGATTGTATCAATGCCGCCATCGATTGCACCGACCTTTATGCAGTTAGATATTGCAGGCGCGCTTGATGTGAGTATGGTTAGCGTGATTTTTGCCTTTTTATTTGTGGTGTTATTTGATACATCAGGCACATTAATCGGCGTGACCAAAAAAGCGGGGTTAATGTCTACCGATGGTCAAATTCCGAACCTAGGTAAAGCCTTGTTTGCTGACTCAACGGCGGCTGTGGCAGGGTCGTTGCTAGGGACGTCATCGGTAACGAGTTATGTAGAAAGCACAGCAGGCGTGGCAGCAGGTGGACGCACCGGTTTGACCGCCATTGTGGTAGGCGTGTTATTTTTATTGGCGTTATTTTTTGCGCCATTGGCTGGGATGATTCCTGCGTATGCGACGGCAGGGGCGATTTTTTATGTCGCGGTATTGATGTTATTTACGCTGCGTGAGATTGATTGGGATGACTTGACCGAGGCATCACCTGTCGCGGTAGTGCTGCTGTTGACGCCGCTTACTTTCTCAATTGCGGATGGGATTGCGTTAGGTTTTATCACCTATACCATTGCCAAATTGGTGAGTGGACGCTATAAAGAAGTGAGCCCTGCGGTTTGGGTGTTAACGGCGATTTTATTGGCAAAATTGATTTTTTTAAGTTAATCAATGGCTGAGCAAAAAAAACCATCTAGCCGAATTGGGTTAGATGGTTTTTTATTTAATTTTGGTCCAGAGTACCGCTGTCTATGTGAACCCATGAACTGTAACGTTCAGGGTGGGTATGGCAACCACTCTTAAGGCTTCCTGAATCATCGCAGCGTAGCTGGATGCAGGCTTGCACAACAAGTGAAAAGAACGCATACCCTTATATAAATTATCAGCTCAGGTAAAACCATAAACTGGCGAATACCCCAGATGCACGCATTGTAGCAGATTACCTAAGATGATGCAAAAGCTCGCTCGTTAATTCAATGATTGATTAAATTAATCACACTTGACGGTCAAAATACTATTAAAACCGTCAAAACATATCACAAGGTTTTTGCTCTCATCATATCGCTTAGCAGTTAACAGTTAACAGGCTTAGCAGTTAACAGAATGACGCAAAATCTGGGTTAAAGAGATTAAGCGAGCTATGCTATAATTTTCAAAATTTTTTTAATACTAGTTTTGTATTTTCCTTATTTTAGCTTTTCTAGAGGCAACAATGAATCAAGCGTCTAACTCGGTTACCCATCAATCGACGGTTAAAAAAATCCCCCATGTGTTGATGATTTTAGATGGTTTTGGGCATCGCGAAGATGAGCGTGATAATGCGATTGCCGCGGCGCACACCCCAAACCTTGATTATTTGTATCAGCATTATCCCCATGGTTTGATTTCAGGGTCAGGTGAAGACGTGGGGTTACCCGCAGGGCAGTTTGGTAACTCTGAAGTCGGGCATATGAATTTGGGTGCAGGTCGTATTTTGTATCAAGACTCTACCCGTATTCACAAAGAAATCCGCGAACAACAATTTTTTAGCAACCCTGCATTAACCGAAGCAGTGCAGCTTGCCAATGACCGACACGCCAATGTGCATATCATGGGATTGTTATCCGACGGGGGAGTTCATTCGCATCAAGATCATATTGTCGCGATGGTGGAGCTGGCATTGCAGCAGGGTGCAAAGCAGGTCTTTATCCATACATTTTTGGACGGCCGTGATACGCCACCTAAAAGTGCTGACAATTATGTCGCACAATTACAACAAGCGCTTGCCACGCTTAATGAGCAATATGAGGGCACGGCTTATTTGGTCAGTCTTATTGGTCGCTACTTTGCGATGGATCGGGATAAACGTTGGGATCGGGTACAGCAAGCGTATGATTTGCTGACCCAAGCCAAAGCAGAACGGGTGGTGCAGTCAGGCGCTGAGGCGATTAGCGCAGCGTATGGCGCAGGTGAAAGTGACGAGTTCGTCAAACCGACTTGGGTGCGTTATGCTAATCAAAACGCTGACTTTGGTACTATCGAAGACAATGACAGTGTGATTTTTATGAATTTTCGTGCCGACCGCGCCCGCGAAATTAGCCAAGCACTGGTGTCCGCTGATTTTGATGGCTTTACGCGTGAAAAACTGCCAACGCTGTCAAAATTTGTGATGCTGACCAAATACTCCGATGAATTACAAAACAATAGCTTGACCAGTATTGCCTTTGAACCGACATCGCTCACCAATACCTTAGGCGAGTATTTGCAAGCGCAAGGCAAAACCCAACTGCGCATTGCGGAAACTGAAAAATACGCGCACGTGACTTTCTTTTTTAGTGGTGGGCGCGAAGCAGAGTTTGAAGGGGAGCAGCGGATTTTGGTCAACTCGCCTGCGGTTGCTACGTATGATTTACAACCGGAAATGAGTGCACCAGAGGTCACTGAAAAATTGACCCATGCCATCAATTCCGGCGCGTATGATGTACTGATTGTGAATTATGCCAATGGCGATATGGTAGGGCACACTGGTGTGTTTGATGCCGCTGTCAAAGCCGTCGAAACGTTAGATAACTGTGTGAAAACCATTGCTGATTGTGTGATTGCCAATCATGGGCATTTGTTGATTACCGCTGACCATGGCAACGTGGAGCAAATGCAAGATTATGATAGCGGACAGGTGCACACCCAGCATACCACAGAGCTAGTGCCATTTATTTATGTCAATGAGCAAGCGCCTAATACTGTGCATATTCGCACGGGTGGTAAGCTATCGGATGTGGCGCCAACCCTATTGGACTTAATGCACCTTGCCAAACCTGCCGAAATGACAGGTGAAAGCTTAATCGTAGCAAACTAACAGTTAATGGGTGCAACTATCCTATGGTAATGCAGCGTTTCAAACCACCATCTAACCTTACTTTCAAAAGACATATTGTCGCGCTGGCATTGTGGGGAATAGGTTCATTGGGTTATGCTGCTAGCCGCCCCACTGTCAGTGCGCCTGTCAAACCACCCGTCAAATCTGCTACCTCAGTTGCGGCTAAAACCAATAAAACGGCATTAACACCTGCAATCACTCAAGCGATTGCGGGTGTCAATCCTACTGCCGTGCCCGTTAGTGTGGTGAATACACCTGATGGTATCGATGGAGGTAATGACGATAATTTGATGGATGACGGCGCTGACGATGGCGGGGAAGTGGATATTACGTCAACCGCCCCTATAGTGACTAATCCCGCCAATCAGCCAAACCTAGACAGTCAGCCCATCGCGCCAGCTTCTGAGCAAATACAGCAAGTGGCGCTGGGCGCGGTATCACCCGTCACAGTCGAAAAATTTGTCAAAATGATTGATATCATCCGTCAAAACTACGTGACCAATGTCGATGATGAATACCTGTTTGCCAATGCAATGGCAGGCACTTTAGCTGGTCTCGATCCTTATTCTGAATATCTGGATGCAAACGCGTTTGAAAACTTAAGGTTATTTACCGAAGGCGATATTGGCAGTATTGGCGTGAGTGTCAGTTTTCATGCCGATGTAGATAGCTGGGTGTTTGATGACGTGCTGCCCAACTCGCCTGCTGCAAAAGCGGGTATTCAGCGCGGCAATTATTTGCATCAAATCAATGATAATAAGTTAGACAGCACGCGAACCTCGCAAGACGTCGATCAGCTACTGACAGGCATCGCAGGGACAACGGCTCGCTTGTTAGTCTCGGATAAAGGTCGTCGTAAACATCTGGTGGTGGTGCAAAGAACCTTGCTACAACAACAAGCCATGAGTACCAACATCATTAATGGGGTTGCGGTGGTGCAAATCCCCGTGTTTCAAAACAATACCCAGCAGCAATTTTTAATGGCACTCACCAAATTAAATCAGCCCTTTAGCGTGCTGGTACTTGATTTGCGCAATAACCCAGGTGGCGTGTTGTCAGCTGCCAATGATATCGCAAGCTTATTTATGAACGATAAAGTGGTGGTGCAGATTAAAAATCGGCAGGGCATACAAGAGGTGATGCGCACGCACGGCAAAGCCCAATTTGCGGACTTACCGCTGGTCGTGTTGCAAAATCGTTATTCCGCTTCGGCGGCTGAAGTATTAGCCAGTGCGCTACAAAACAACCAACGTGCCAAGGTGTATGGCGAAACCAGCTATGGTAAAGGCTCTATCCAAAGCATTATACCCATCAATGATAACGAAGCGGTAAAGCTAACGGTCGCTCATTATTACTCAAGTAAAGGCGAGAAAATTGATGGCGTAGGCGTCAAACCCGATGTGGCTCTGACTGGCGCAGAAACGAGTTGGCAAGATCAGGTATTAGCGGATTTGCAAACCACCAAGCGAAGCAATCAGTTTTTACTTAAACCTACGCCAACGCCCCAGTCTTTTTAAGCTAATCATCTAAGCAGTCACCCAATAACCTCTCATATTTATCATCGGGTGGAATCTATTTTATGATTCATCTTCCATAAAAAATTGCGGATCGACGGCATCCAAATCGCGCACATCAAGTTTGGTATAGTGTTTTTTGCAGAAATTTGGATCCAATTTGCACATCGCACTTTGCAATTCATCAAGGCGCGCTTCAGACTGGCGAATGTGCTCGAGCATTTTGATAAAAGTCATTGCCACAGGGTCTGGGGTATTAGGGTCAATCCCATATTGATGAAAAACGCCCGCTTGCTCTAGCTTAATTTTATTGCAATCATCCTCATTGCTAGCAGCGGTGTTGATAGCGGTTTGTTTAACCGCTTTCACCTGCTCAGCATCGGTTGTTTTTTCGATGATGGTTTTTTCGATATAGTCGTCAGCTGGGGTGACACCATTATTTGCCAAGCTATCAAGCCCCATTTGCTCCGCTTTGGCTTTATCATGAATCAAACGCGCGGCACCGCCTACCACGGTCGCACCTGCCGGCACTTCTTTGACAACGACAGCATTGGAGCCGATTTTGGCATATTTACCCACGGTAAAGCCGCCTAATACTTTGGCACCTGCACCGACAACCACGCCATCTTCCAGTGTGGGATGGCGTTTGCCTTCATTTAATGATACCCCGCCAAGCGTGACGCCGTGATACAAGGTGACGTCATCACCGATTTCAGCGGTTTCACCAATGACCACGCCCATGCCATGGTCAATAAAGAATCGCCGCCCAATTTTTGCTGCAGGGTGAATTTCAATCCCGGTCAAAAATCGATTGCCAAAGGATACAAACCGTGCCAAGCCTTTGTTATTGTGTTGCCACATACTGTGGGCGACGCGGTGAATCAATAGCGCATGCACGCCAGGATAAGTCAACAGTACTTCAAGCGTGTTACGTGCCGCAGGGTCACGGTCAAACACCGCTTGGATGTCCTCTTGTAATTCTGCTTTGATGGTCTGAGTTTTTTTGGATAAATTTTGGATGAAGGACAACATACTGACTACCGATTTTAAAAATTTTAAGTGATTATGATATCACGAACTCATCAATTGCTTGAAAATTTTAAACAAGCTTAGGATTTAAGTAATTTTGCGATGGTGGCTTGGATTAACTGATATTCTTTGATATCAAGCTGTAACCTACTAAGAAGTCGATTAATCCGCTGAGGCATCACTTTAGATTGGGCGGGATTATAGATAGCTAAATTCTCCAGCAATGCCAACAGCCTATTTTCTAGCTGTAAACGCTGCTCATTTGAGATAGGCGGCTCATCCCACTGCTGGCGAAAAGTCAAATCAATGGATTTTTCAGCCGCTGTTTTTGCCGTCAATGCTAATTCGGCAGTTTCGTAAAAAACGCTGGCAATCACTTGAACCGCAGCCGCCACATTTAACACCCCATACTGCGCATTGGCAGGAATTTGAATATGGTAGTCGGCCAATTGCAGTTCTTCATTTGTTAAACCGCGATCTTCACGACCAAACACAATGGCAAGTTGCCAATTGCGATGCGCAGAATCTGTCATTACATCGTCAAGGTTTTGAAAATTAGTGACCATCAATTCGGCCGCTTGGCGGGGCGATAACACGGGTCTTGGAATATGGCGTTGGCGACTACTGGTAGCTATTACCCAGTGGCAATCTTGCAAGGCTTGCTCCAGGGTGTCACAAATGGTCACAGTATCTAAAATTGCTTTGGCACCTGCGGCATGGGCATAGGCATCTTCGTCAATCGGTAGTTTGGGCGCCACCACCGTGAGCTGTGTTAGTCCCATGGTGTGCATGGCGCGGGCGGCAGAGCCGATATTGGCAGGCAAGGTGGTATTTACCATCACAATGCGAATACCGGCTAAAAATGCCGCAAGGGTTGAGAAGGGTTGCTGGGAAGCGTTAGTGTCAGTCGTTACCATGGGTTGTCAAATTTTAGCCAGTCGTTACGCAATCAGCGATTGTATTTGGTCATTCACTGCATGGCATTCCGCTTTGATTTCTTCAATCAGTTGTTCATGTTGATTGATATGACCTGTGCGGCAGATTTCTTGCAGTTTATAACAAAGTTCGGTCAGCTCGGTAGCGCCAAGGTTAGAGCTAGCACCTTTTAAGCCGTGCGCTGCATTATACCCCAAACGATTGTCTAAGTTGGCATACGCTGTCTCCATTTCCGATAAACGTTGTAAGCTATCTTGCATATAAGTATGCATCAAATCGACAAAATCTTCGTCAAGTAACGCTCTTAATTCTTCAAACTGGGGTAAGCTGATATGGGATGGCTGAGTCATATGAGTTTCCTGTTGATGGGGCATTGAATAAAACATCATTGATTAAATTTGATTGGCTTATTTTAGCCCATATCTCATTGAATTTTATCAAAACTTTGATGAAAGTCAGTTTAAGGGATATAAACGTTTATCGCAGGATGGGTTTATCGACCAAATTCACCAAAATCAGGTACTAACTAAAATGTAAATGCAAATCTTCTTCATTGACCAAGCTTTTGAGTTTGCCAAAATTCTCTTCTGTCGGCACAATTTGCCAATGCGTTGGCATATTAAGATGGGCAATCGCATAGTCATTATATACACATAGGTTAATCGGTACCCCTAATTGACCCGATGCATTGGCGGGCTGACTGTCCGCAAATTGGGCATTGTCGGCAGGGTGATTCAACTGATGTGATAAATAGTGAATTGTTGAGTTATTGGCTGTCGCTAACAATTGCTGTATTTGTTCAAATAATGCCATATCATGACCTGCAATTTTGATGCTGATTTTTTTGAGCCAGCGTTTGCGCGCATCGGTTAAGGTCATTACCTCTTGTAGGCTGGCATAAAACGTGCCATCGCGTTCACGAATAGAGCCGTCGATGATCACCACGGTTTCCACTTTAAGCTTGTCTTTGACGCGGGCAAAGCGCTCGGCATAACAACTCACTTCGATACGACCTGTACCGTCATCTAAGGTAATCACTGAGCGATTACCAAAGTTTGCCACATCGAGTATCAAGCCTGCAAAAAATACGGTTTCGCCATAACTGGTTTCGCTTAAATCGCCCAATGTCTTTGGCGTATAGCGTTTTAACTCATCGCGATAACTATCAATCGGGTGGCCGGTCAGATAAAGTCCTAGCGTGTCTTTTTCACCTTTTAAGCGTTCAGCATCTGTCCAGACAGGCTCACGGGGCAATGGGGGTGGCGCAGTGACTTCTTGTATATCGCTAAATAAATCAATCATCCCTAGGCTGTCATTGCTGCGCTGTTGCTCGGCTGCTTGTACCGCTTTTGGCAATTCGGCAAGTAACGCGCCACGGATGTGATAAGCTTCATCCGCAGGCAAATCAGGTCGTAATTTTGGCGCAAAACTATCAAAACAGCCTGCTTTAACCAGTGCTTCAAGGGTGCGTTTATTAACTTTTCGCGTGTCAACACGGCGGCAAAAATCATACAAATCGGTAAACTCACCGCCCGCGTTTCGCGCTTCCACGATAGACTCTACCGCACCTTCACCGACGCCTTTGATACCGCCTAAGCCATACACAATGGTCGTCGGGTTAATCGGCACAAATTCCCAATTGGAGTGGTTAACGCTAGGGTTTTCTACTTTTAAACCAAAATTTTCGCGGCAATCATTGATAAAAAACACCACGCCATCGGTATTATTCATATCCGAGGTGATGACCGCCGCCATAAATTCGGCAGGGTAGTAGTGTTTTAAATAGGCAGTTTGATAGGCGAGTACGCCGTATGCCGCTGAGTGTGATTTGTTAAACCCGTAGCCGGCAAATTTTTCCATCAAATCAAACACGCTGCCTGCAAGTTTAGCATCGATGCCTTGACCAATCGCCCCTTCAACAAAAATACTGCGCTGTTTTGCCATTTCTTCGGGTTTTTTCTTACCCATCGCGCGGCGTAGCATATCGGCACCGCCTAGACTATAGCCTGCCATCGCTTGCGAGATTTGCATCACCTGTTCTTGATAGACAATCACCCCATAGGTATTTTCCAGTATCGGCTCAAGTCGGTCATGGTCATAGATGACCTCTTCGCGGCCGTGTTTACGGTCAATGTACATATCGACCATTCCGGCATCGAGTGGACCTGGGCGGTACAGCGCACACATGGCGATGACGTCTTCAATATTGGTCGGTTTAAGCTTGGCCAAATATTTTTTCATGCCGGTACTTTCAAGCTGGAATACAGCGGTGGTATGAGCATTTTGTAGCAGCGTGTAGGTGGGTTTATCGTCTAAGGGTAACGTCTCAAGATCAAGCGGGGGCTGTTGTTCTTTAGCGCGGCGTGCATTGATATTTTTTACTGCCGCATTAATCACCGTTAGGTTTCGTAGACCCAAAAAGTCAAATTTTACCAAGCCAACTGCTTCCACATCGTCTTTATCAAACTGACTGACGGGATGACCCTCTTCATCACAATAGATGGCGCTATAATCGGTGATTTTAGTCGGCGCGATAAGTACGCCCCCTGCATGTTTACCAACACCACGGGTAATCCCTTCGAGCCGTACCGCCATTTCCCAAATCTCATTGGCATCTTCATAATCCATATTATCAGGATTGTTAAGCAAATCTTTGAGTTGCGGTTCGGCTTCAACCGCTTCAGCCAGCGAAATACCTGGGGTTTTGGGGATAAGTTTGGAGATTTTATCAGCAAGACCATACGATTTACCTTGAACGCGCGCGACATCACGCACCACCGCTTTTGCCGCCATCGTACCAAAGGTGATGATTTGCGATACCGCTTCTCGTCCGTATTTTTGCGCCACATAATCAATGACGCGGTCGCGCCCTTCGATACAAAAATCGACGTCAAAGTCTGGCATGGATACCCGTTCAGGGTTTAAGAACCGTTCAAACAGTAGGTTGTATTCTAGCGGATCTAAGTCGGTGATATTGAGCGAATACGCCACTAACGACCCCGCGCCTGAGCCACGACCAGGACCTACAGGCACATCATTGGCTTTTGACCAGCGGATAAAGTCCATCACGATTAAGAAATAACCGGGGAAACCCATATTCAAAATCGTCGTGAGTTCAAACGCCAAACGCTCATCATACGGCTTGCGTTTTTCTGCCCAACTGTCGTCGCGTTTTTCGATGGGGTAGAGTTTTTCAAGGCGTTTTTCTAGACCTTCTTGGGCAGTGCGCCGGAAAAAAGTTTCAATGGTATCGCCTTTGGGAATGGGGAATTCGGGTAAATCGTGATGACCCATAGCAATAATGACGTTACAGCGTTTTGCCAAATCTAAGGTGTTGTCAATCACCTCTGGCATATCACTAAACAGGGTAGCCATTTCATCTTGGGTTTTTAAATACTGCTCAGAGGAATAATCACGTGGGCGATTGGGGTCGGCAAGCACTTGCGAATTGGCGATACACACCCGTGCTTCATGCGCTTCAAAATCATCTTCTGTCAAAAAACGCACGTCATTATGGGCAATGATAGGCACATCAAAGGTATTTGACATGCGAATGGCTTGCTCGATAAAACGGTCTTCGTTGGCGCGCCTGGTGCGTTTAATGGCAAAATAGACACGATCGGCAAATGGGGTTTGCCATTGTTGTAGTAGGCTATCGGCTTTTTCTGGGTGAGATGATAACATGGCTTGACCGACGTCTGATTTTTCGGTGAACAGCACAATCACCCCTTCACTGCGCTCAAAAATCCAGTCACGCTGAATAATCGGTTTGCCCATGACTTGACCATCGACAAAGCCTTTTGACACGATATTGGTCAAATTCTTGTAGCCGATTTGGTTGCTGGCAAGTAGCGTTACTGTCGTATTATCATTTTCAAGCCAGACTTCAGAGCCAATAATTGGCTTGATACCAGCATCCAAGCAAGCTTTATAAAATTTGACCGTGGCATACAGGTTGGATAAATCGCTAATGGCAAGCGCCAATTGGTTATCAGCTTTGGCAGCTTTGACCAGCGCTTTGATGCGTACAATCGAGTCAGTGATAGAAAATTCGGTGTGAATACCAAAGTGTACAAATGCCATGGATTGCCTTTATTGCGGTTCATCTTTAGCCCGCTATTATACTATGAATTGCCAAACTGCGAACCTACAAAATCAGCAACAAAACGCTTAAAAAGTATCAGCAGATGCTAAGCATTTACCATTTAATATGCTAAAATAAGAACCCTTTACGCCTATAGCTTAACTGGATAGAGCAGTTGCCTCCTAAGCGACCGACGTGGGTTCAAGTCCCGCTGGGCGTACCAGTTTTTTTGACCTAAAACCTATAAAAATAAAAAACCCAATAAAAAAATTATTGGGTGTGGCTTAAAAAAGTAACAATTAGCTTAAACGTTTGGCATTGGCTGCCACGCGGCTATAGATAGGGTGCATCCCTTTTTCCAACACATGCAGGGCTTCTTGGTTGACAGCATAAAAGAAGTTTTCCAAGGAAATCGGTTGACCCAAGCTTAATTTCATACAGTTTGAAAACATTAATTGCCCAATATTTTGCTGGGCAACGAGCGCTTGCCAAGCCATTTGCGTCCAAGATTCAAAAAATGCGATGGGTTTTTCAGTCACCATACGTTCCATTTCTTTCATTTCTTTGGCATTGTTGAGGGGGTTTTGTTTTGCCATCATATAGATGCGGCGCTGCATCACTTGTGGTACGCGAACTGAAAAATCTTCAGATTGCTGGTACATTTTTTCAACTTTTTGGTTAATATGTTTGTAGGTAGCCATAGGGACTCCATTGATAACAACAGTAAAATACAGGATTGACAGTAAAGTGTAGTGCTATTATACACTGATTTAAATTAAGTTAATAATAGCAAAATCACTGGGCATACAATAGTTACTTAACATTACGCAAATAATTAGATTTCATTTAATCAAACCATTGGTAATCGCTAACAATCATCCGTGTAATCAAAGTTTTAGTTGCCCTCATGCGCATGAAACTGTTTTTTCAAGTTAACAATGCGCCACATGTGATAATGAATTTAAAAAATACTAACTGATAGCTTTATCAGTGTTTATCAAAAGGTATAAAAATGACCGTTCAAAGTCTTCCCTTAGTGATTACCTCGGGCGAACCTGCGGGTATTGGCATGGATATCATATTGATGCTTGCTGACAGACAGCAATTAAACCTGCCCAATCGTGCTGTCATTGTGTTGGCAGATATCAACGCGCTACAACAAAGGTATAGTGAGCTCAAACAAAAAGGCGCGGTAAAACAAGGATTGGTGATTCAACAATTAGCGACGCATGAGTTAAAGGATTTGCCGCAAATTGTGCAACCATCAGCGCATGACACTATTTTGGTGGTGGATGTGCCAACAGCAGAACCTGTGGTAGCAGGGCAGCTAAATCCCCATAACGCACAAATGGTCATCGCACAGCTGCAACTGGCGCATACGCTCGCCATCAGCAAACAAGTCGCTGCCATTGTCACCGCGCCACTGCAAAAATCGGTGATTATGACTGTGTTGCCAGATTTTATGGGGCATACCGAATTTTTTATGCAGCAGTCGGGTCTGGATAAAGTGGTGATGATGCTCGCCAATAGCCTGATGAAAGTGGCATTAGTCACCACCCATTTGCCGCTGCGAGCGGTCGCCGCTGCGATTTCCCACGAAGAATTGGCAAAAACCGTCGATATTGTCATTCATGATTGTCAGCAAAAATTTGGTCTCTCTCAGCCAAAAATATTGGTCTGTGGACTCAATCCTCATGCTGGGGAAAGCGGCTATCTCGGCAGAGAAGAAATTGACATCATTAATCCTGTGTTACAGCACTATCGCGATCAAGGCATTGATATTAGTTTGGCGATGCCAGCTGATACCTTGTTTACCCAAAAACATATCGCCACTGCCGACGCCATTATCGCTATGTATCACGATCAGGGACTGGCACCGCTCAAATCACATGGGTTTGGCGAAACGGTGAATATCACTTTAGGCTTGCCTTATATTCGCACCTCGGTCGATCATGGTACGGCGCTGGATTTGGCAGGCACAGGCAAAGCGAGTACCGATAGCTTGTATCATGCCATTGATTATGCCAATAACATGGCGACCGCGATTGCCCTCTAATCATCCTCACCGATAATACCGATGATAATTACGCTCACAAAAAAAGCCAATCGTCACAGATTGGCTTTTTTATTGCGATATTTCAAAAAGTTGTTTAACTATTTTAAATATTTATTTAATTATTTTAAATAACTGCTTGATTATTTTAAATAACTGGCAGGATTGACTGGCGTGCCACGATAACGGATTTGGAACTCTACAGCAGGTTGATTCAAATTATTGTCCGTCCCAACGGTACCGATAGTTTGACCCGCTTGTACCGTTTGGCGCTCTTGTACCGCAAAACTTCCCAGATGCGCATAAGCACTAATGTAGTCGCTGTTGTGCTGAATCAGTATCAATTTGCCATATTCTGGCAAATCACTACCGACATACAGCACCGTACCTGGCTGGCTGGCGACAACATTTGCGCCCGCTTGTCCGCCAAACCACATACCTAACGTACCTGTTTGCTGGTTAAATGGTCGCAATAGATTGCCAGTGGTAGGACGTAACCAACCTTGTGACAAGCTGCTGGTTGGCACGATGACCTGATTTGGCATCGGTAACGGGGTTGATGAGTTATTGGTTTGTCTAGGCGGGTAATAAGTCGGGTTAGACGGGCGGGATGATTGGTTGACCGTCACAGGGCGAATGGTGGTTGGGCGATAAGAAGTGGGATTGTTTGCTGAGGTTAAAATCAAGCGTTGCCCTGGATAAATGGTATAGTTGCTATCAAGGCCATTGAGCGCGCCAACCCGGCGATAATCCAGTCCATAAGTGGTGGCGATTTTGCTTAACGTATCGCCGTTTTTGACAATATAATAGTTGGGCACACCCCGTACATACACAGGGCGCTTATCCACCGTCGCGATCTTCTGTGAAGCACAAGCGCTCATCAACACCGCCGTACAGGCTATCGCACTGAGTTTTACCAGTTTGGGGGTGCACAGTGTTTTATAATTGGCAAACATAACCGTCATTCCTAGCAAATGATACAAAAAAAATTACAACAAGTCAGGGTATAGTAACTAACTTTTAACCACTTACAAAGTAACTGGCGTTAACAACAACGTTTCTTTGCTAAACGATAACAAATAGCAACATTTTAGACTCAAATGAAAAAATGGCGCAAACCTATTTTTTATCCATTACTTGCCAGCCATCCATTGCCTAGCATTCCTAACGATTTGTACTGACTATTTAACGGGGCGATTAAATAGGGTGATAGGTTGATTGAATAGGGCGATAGGGTGTTATTCATGGGTCATAATGGGCTTGGCAGGGCTATATTTTTTTAGTTTTAAAAATAGCCAAATACCTATGACCAAATTTATCACCCCGACAATCGCAAATAGCATCGGTAGGCTCACGTTAAATAGCGTCAAACAAACAATCGAAAAAATCGCCGAACCTACCATAAATACCGAATTTAAAATATTGTTGGCACCGATAATGCGAGCACGGCTTGTTTCCGGTGAATAAGCTTGCATGTAAGCGTATAAAGGCACAATATAAATACCGCCTGAAAAACCCAATAAAAACAAATCGACAAACACACGCATAGCACCCGGCGTGGCAAAAATCATGCCGATACTATAGTGCGCGTTGTTGGCGAGTGGCGGCAAATGCATCGCTGAGAGCGTGAAATACAAGTCAATCGCAAAAATCGTCAATCCTGCAATCCCAAATGGCAATAGCTTTAAACTCACTTGGTTTTTGGTCAACGTTTTACATAACAGTGAGCCGAGCGCCGTACCGACAGAAAACAGCGTTAATAAAAATATCACCACGCTTTCATCGCCTAGCAAAATAGACTTACTAAATTCAGGTACTTGGGTCAAAAAAGTGGCACCATAAAACCAAAACCAACTATTACCCAAAATGGTAAACCACATAATCGGCAAACGATATAGATTGGCAATGGTTTGCCAGCTAGTGCGAAAGATATTCCAGTCGATGGTCAAATCAGGCTGCGGCGCAGTCATGACGGGAATAAACCGAGAAGCCAAGTAGCCCATAATCGCCACAAAAACCGTCACCCCAGATATCCAAAATAGCGGACTGTCTAACTTCATCAATACGCCAGCTAGCATCATCCCTGTCAAAATAGCCAGTGACGTGCCCATTTGAAACAGCCCATTGGCACCGACTAGCTCATCGGTGGTCATGGCTTGGGGTAGATAAGCATATTTGATAGGACCAAAAAACGCCGAATGGGTGCCCATCAAAAATAACGCCACAAATAATAGCGGATAAATCTCAAACACAAACCCAAATGCGGCAACTACCATGATGACGATTTCAAGGATTTTAATCAGCCTTGTCAGCCAAGATTTTTCATACTTATCAGCGATTTGCCCCGCCAAGGCGGAAAACAAAAAAAACGGCAATACAAACAGCATCGCCGCTAGATTGTTGAGCAAACTAACACGCATCCCCAATTTTTCCGCTGCCATAAAGGTCAGTACCAGAATCAAACCTTGCTTAAATACATTGTCATTAAATGCCCCTAAAAACTGGGTGGCAAACATGGCGCTAAAGCGTTTGTATTTAAAAAGCGCAAACTGGGTACTCATAAGCAATCCTAGAAATGTCTGATGATGACTATCTTAACAAATATTTTACAAAGGGTTGCGAAAATGTTTGGTTAGTAAAATGTTTATGCTAAAATCGCCTAGTGCTCGCTCAAGGATTTGATTTTTATCATGAAGCCAATAAATTTGCTACCCTATCGTCCGTCAACCGCATGGACCGATAACCTGCTTAGTTTTTTTTATGCCACATCTCCACTATCGTCAAATCTTTGTCCGTCAAATCCTTGTCAGAGCCTTATCCAATCTAGCGTATTTCGCTTGACCCCCATACGTTTGGCAATTACCTTGGTTAGTGTCGGTATGGTGCCTGCTTGGGGGGCACAAACGCCAATAATGTCAGCTACTGTTAATAGTTCAGCTAATAGCTCATTTAATACTTTGGCTAACAGCTCAGCAACGAATAGCACGCTAACCACTAACAGCGTAGCGCAGACCACTGCCAATGATGGCAAGGGCACCACGGCAACGCAAAATGCCACACCTGCGGCAGCTGCGCAAGATAGCATCACTACCGATGCCAACACTGCTCAGCCTTATCTGTATCAACTCAATCAGCAGCGTGTTGAAGATAAAATTGGTCAACAACTCGATAATCAGACCTTGGCAGACTTTAACAATTTTAACCAGCCTGTGGCGACGTTGAAACAAAACCAACCTAGTGTCGGCTACAGTAAAGCATTAGACCAAGCCACGCCGCAGTCGGTTGCCAATCAAGTCAACAATAGCAAGCCTGCAAGCGTGAATACCCAATCACAATCCCAAGCACAAGTCACTGAGCAGCTAACAACCGAAAAACAGAATTTCGACGCGATTAATCAAAAAGTGAGCGAGCAAACCAATTTATCTAACCAAAATATTGCTAATCAAAATCCTAGTAATCAAGGCGTCGCCGATGATGCCAGCAATATCAAATCCACCGACACCATCAATCCCAATGATTACTTGCCCGCCTATCAACAGCAAACAGCGGCATTGACCACCCCACAAGCCAACTCAACCGTGACCGCAGAGTCGCAAGGCATTGTGGCGCGTTTGAAGAACAAAATCATTGGTCGCGGCGAAGGGCTCAACTATATTGATATCAGCTTTGCCAATGCAGATGCCAAACTTGAGCCTGCGCGCAATATCAAAGCGGCATTGGAAAAAGTGACTGTCGAATCGGTGTCAGATTTTAATGCCAGTGTGAACAAATTACGCCAAATTGCCAAAGATGCGGCAGAGGCGGTGGGTTTTTATGACACTAAAATTGCCTTTAAGCATTTGGGCAAAGACAATATTCAAGTCAGCTTGGAGGTTGGCAAACCCGTCATCGTGCAAAATCGCATCATTGATATTCGTGGTGAAGGCGGAAAAGGCGATAACGCGCTGCCGGTGTATCCTGTGATTGAAAAAGAAATCCCGCCCAAAGAAGGGGATGTGTTCAGTCATGGTATCTATAAAGCCGCAAAGGCGACGATTGAAGGCGTCGCGCAGACCAATGGTTACTTCGATGCCAAATGGCTTAATAGTTCAGTGGATATTATTTTGCCGGACAATACCGCCGATGTTGACCTAATTTATGACACAAAAACTCGCTATCACTTTGATGATGTGAAGATATACAGCATTGATAAACAAGGCAATTTAACCGATGATCCCGATAAACTGCCTTTAAAACCAAAGCTGCTCAAAGCATTAATGACGTACCAAAAAGGCGATGCCTACTATCAACCCTTTGTCAGCGAATTTACCAACAACTTGACTGCCACCCGTTATTTTAATGGGGTGGATGTGGATGTCATCATGCCATCGGACGAAGCGGCAAGCGATATCGCATTTGAACAATCGGGCTCGGCGACGCTCAGCACTGCAAGCAGCAGCAGTACCACAGCCGACAATACCGCGGACACTTCTGATACAGCCGCCGATATTTTACCCGCCAATTCAACCGATCAGAGTCTCGCATCTCAAAGCAATTCAACTCAAAGCAACTCCGATCAAAGCAACTCATCCGAACTTCAATCCGCAGGCACTGTCGATAGCACGACGCAAAAAACCGTCAATCAGCTGCAAGATCCCGATGACATCGCGCCGATTCAATTTGAAGTTGATGACTCGACCGAACAACGTCTCAACGCCATCAGCCGAAAAGCCAAAAACTTATTGACCGCACCCGAGGATATGGAGTTATCACCCGAGGCTGAAAATAAAAGTAAAAATCCGCTAGTGGTCATCGCCAATGCGGTCAGTAAAACGGCAAAAAAACTCGATAAAGACAAAGACTTACCTATCAAACCACGAGAAGACCAAGTCATACCAAAGCTCACGCCACAACAAGTGTATGAAACAAAGCAAATCCCAACCTATGTGGTACTCAATGCCACCAAGCCCCACGAGGCACAGGTAGGTTTGGGTTATGAAACGGATGTAGGCGTGCGCTTGACTGGTAAATACCAAAACAACTTGGTTAACCGAAGTGGCTTGCAGACTGGGGCATCAGTGGCGTTATCCAAAGTCGATCAAGCGGTGGAGTTTACTGCCAGTTTACCCTACAAGCATCCCCTCAACGATAAACTAACAGGTACAGTCGGCTATCAGCACAAAGCAGTTGATGATTTGGTCAATACCTTTGAGGCGGACACGGTGTATGCCAGTATCGCCCGCAATATTTATCATGATAGTGGTTGGAATCGCACCTATTCACTGCGCTACCGCGGCGATAAATTGACCGTCGATCCTGAAAAATATAGCACCGATAGTTTGCCTTATCCTTTTAACAACTACGCATCGGACTATACCCAACAAGCCTTGTTAGCGGGTTACGCAATCAATAAAACAGTAGCAGACAATATGCTGACGCCAACGTGGGGTTACAGCCAACGTTACTCGCTTGAAGTCGGTGCTAAAGGGGCACTGAGTGACACCAATATGGCAATTTTACGTGCAGGTGGTACTGGGATGTATACCTTTGGCAAAGATAACAAACAACAAGTGATCGGACGGCTGGATTTGGGCTATCTATATAGCGGTGATTTTTATGATGTGCCTTACCGTTCACGCTTTTTTGCCGGCGGTGATGCTAGTATCCGCGGCTACAACACCGATAGTTTAGCACCGACCTATGGCGGCGAAAATTTCTTAGTCGGCGGTGATGCCTTAGCAGTAGGCTCAGCAGAGTATAACTATGAGTTTAGACCGAGCTTTCGGGGCGCTGTGTTTACCGACTTTGGTAATGCGTATGATACAACGGGCGAATATGATAACGCAACGGCGGTCAGTATCGGTACAGGTATCCGCTGGCGATCACCGATAGGCTTGGTACGGCTCGATGTGGCAAAAGGTCTGACAGGGGATAACAACGATGTCCGTTTACACTTCTTTATCGGTTCACCGCTATAACAGTTTGGCTAAAAATCACTGCATTATTTTGTGCAAGGTTTTTAGTCAAGATTTTTAAATGAAACTTTGCTAGTATGTAAGGTTTATCCAATATGCCGCCCATATATAGCGCATAGAACCTGTATAAAGTGCATAGAACCTGTGTTTTTGTAGTGAGCCAACGATTGATTTGCGATATTAATGAAAGACGATAATAACCACGACTCATTGCCCGAAGATAGCACCAAGCTTGACGATAAATCGTTGGTAGATAATGACCTAGACACTAAACTAGAGACTAAACTAGACGTTAAAAATCTAGACGGTGAAGATTTAGACGTTAACCAAGCGGATACGGCAATCAGTGATGATTTAGACCCAGCACAAAAAGATGCACGTTGGCTACGACGTTGGTATCCGCTTGGCTTTGTGTCCAAAATTGCCATTGTGTTAGCGCTTATTTTAATCTTAGTGATGCTAGGGGCTTATTATGCCGTCGGCACCCCATGGGGTACACGGTTACTTATCAATGCCATCGTTCAACAAACAGGTATCAGCCTAACGTACGGCAAAGGCAATCTTCGTGATGGCATTTGGGTTTACGATCTTAAAATTCCTAGTAAACCGCCAAAAAATTATGTCGAAGTCGCCGTTGATAAAGCTTATGTCAAAATTGGCTGGCGCGCGCTCATCAACAAAGAAGTACATTTGCGTGAAGCCAACATCAATCGCATGGTCATCACCTATAAAAAACCCCCTTCCAATAAACCTTTTAATTACCCACGCATTGCATTGCCTGTTAACTTAACCTTAGATGATGTAAAAGCAAATTTAGTGCGTTATCAGCAAGTGACCCGCGACCCCATCGATTTTAAACAAGCGCATATCCAAAATTTTACTTGGTATGATACCCAAATCACGGTTGGCGAAGGCAAATTGGCGTATAACAATTTATTAAGCGCTGATAAAATCAAAGGCAAAATTGACCTGCAACAGGATTATCCGCTGGATGTGACAGGACTGGTTATCGTCAATTCATTGTCAAAAGTGTATGTCGATGCGCTTGATACCCATGCCACAGGCAGTTTGAAATTTTTGACCGCGGATATAAAAAGTAAATACAATAAATCGGATGTTACTGGGCATGTAACGGCGCAGCCGATGGATAAAAACGCGCCATTTAATGCCAAACTTGAATGGAAAGATGTGTTATTGCCCTATGCCACCAGTCAAAACATCCATCTAAAAAATGGCTTAGCGACCGCGACAGGGGTGACCAATAATATCCAGCTGCGCATCAATACCGATTTGACTGCCAAAGATATCCCCAATGGGCATTATCAAGGCCGCGGCGTGATTGCCAATCAAAAACTTAGCATCGAATACCTCACCGCTAAAGTCGCGCAAGGCACATTGACCAGTCAAGGCACGATTGATTGGCATGACCGCACCCGTATTGCCCTAATGAATACGGGTAATGGCTTTAAGATTCGTCAGCTGTTGTCAAAAGACATCGCCCCCTATGCACCAGAGACTTTAACAGGCAAATTAGGCATCGTCTATGATGTGGCAACCGATAAATTGCCGATGCAAGTACGGGCAAATCTGCGACAAGATGATGGTGAAATTATCAATGCCGATATCCGACAAGCCAAAGGCAACCATAAACCTTATACTATCGATGCCAATTGGCAACAGCTAATACGTCACAATTTACCGAACATTGGCGAGCTTAACAGTCCCAATGGCAAAGCGCAGGTGATTTTTCAGCCGGCAGACGGCAAGCGACCCAGTAGTGTACAAGCGCAAGTCAATGCCAATATCCTAAAGCTCAATCAAGCCCCAAGCGGTAATTATCAAGTCAATGTCAACAAATCAGGTCAGATAGTTGACATCACTCAATTGCTGTACCAAGGCGTGGCAGGTAATTTGGCAGGCAATGGTAAAATTAAACTAGCCAGCGGTAATCAGCCGTTAGCTTGGCAAATCAATGCCAAAACCAACCATTTAAATGCCCACAGCATTTTAAATAGCATCCCGCTGCAAGACTTAACGGGCAATGTGGTTGCCAGCGGTACCCTGCAACAGCGCCGCCAAGCCAATCGAGCGGTGTTGAACCGGCATGATATCACCATCAACCAAATTGACATGACAGGGGATTTATTGGGCGCCAACAATAGCAAAAAACATTTAGCATTAAAAGGCGCAGGCAAAGTACGTGCCGATGTACTGGGCAATAAGTTATCTTATATCGCCGCCAAATTTGATGGTAGCCTTAATGCGCCAAACGTACCCGCAGGCTCGTTTAAAGTTGATATTGCAGGCACACCCAAGCAGCTCAAAATTAATCAATTTAGTCATCAAGGTAGAGAAGGCTATATCAATGCCAGCGGTAGCATTGATATGACCAATGGTGTCGGCTGGCGTATCAATGCCGATATGAAAAATTTTAATGCCAGCTATTTTGTGCCAAGTTTGCCAAGCCAAATCACCGGCACCATCAATACCGATGGCTACTGGCGGGCAGGCGCTCAGTACATTCATATCGCCAATATGAACCTCAAAGGCAGACTAAAAAACCAACCATTATTGGCAACCGGTCAATTGACCGCAAAACTGAATTTGCCAAAAGACCTAAGCACGCTGCGCCAAATCATTGAAAATAGCGCCAATAGTCAAAAATACGGACAAATCCGCCGTCTTGTTGAAAGTCTGCAAGCCAATAATCTACTGGTGCAATGGGGCAGCAATCGCATCACCGCCAATGGCAACCAGAACCAACTGGTGACCAGTGTCGATATCAGCACGCTCAATCAGCTCATGCCGCAGCTAAAAGGTATCGTTAAAGGCGGTATTGTCTTAACCCAAGATAACAACCAAGCACTGCCTAACATTTATGTGGATTTAGTCGGGCGTAACATTTCACTGCCAAACTTTGTGGTACTCGATGCCAAAGTCACCGGCAAATTGGTCAATCTCGCCAAATCACCCAGTCAGTTGCAATTGACTGCAACGGGTATCAATATTGCCAATCAACCGCTGCGTTCTGTGCAACTGTATTTTAACGGTACCCAAGACAATCACACCTTGGATGTCAAAGCAGATAGTACCAAAGGACAAGTACAAGCGACGCTCAAAGGTCGTATCGATCTTGCCAAAAAACAGTGGTCGGGTCTGCTCGGTAATGGACAAATTGGTACCAAATATGCCAAGTTGCAACAGCTACAGCCCGCACAAATGCTATTTGTCTGGCAAAACCTAAATGTACAAATGGCGGCACACTGCTGGCAAATGGTGGGTCAAAACGGCAGTCTGTGTCTAAAAAACAACCTTGTGGTCAGTAATGGGCAAGGCAATGTCGATGTCAGCGTACAACAAATTGATAGCCAAATTTTCTCTGTGGTGATGCCGCGTGATATCGCTTGGTCAGGAAAACTCAACGGCACCGCACTCGTTCATTGGCAGAAGAACCAACGACCCAGTATCAATGCCAGCTTCTTTACCGATAACGGGGTATTTGGTACTGCCCCACAAACCCCTGAAGAAAATCCAACGACCATTGCCTATGAGCGTATCAGTGTCATCGCCCGTTCAACCGCAGAAGGGCTAAAACTTCGTGCAGATATCAAAACAGCCAATGGCGCGGGCAATGGTTATTTGGACGCCACCGTCAATCCCTACATACAGTCAAAACCGATTTCAGGCACTGTTGTTTTTCAAGATATTGATTTGGCGGTGTTTAAACCTTTCTTCCCATCGTTTGAACGTTTGACCGGTAATGGTCTAGTGGCAGGTAAAATCAGTGGTTCATTAATGCAGCCCAAATTTGTGGGCGATATCGAGCTACAAGATGCCGGTCTTAGCATCACAGGCGTGCCGATGCGCTTTGATAAGATTAATGTGTTATCGCACGTGGCAGGCAATCAAGCCTCTATTGACGGGTCTTTTGCCAGTGCAGGCGATGGTCAAGGCACCATTACCGGTACAGTTGATTGGACACGTGAGTTGCAAGCCAAGCTGAAGCTGCAAGGTAAAGCGCTGCAAGTGAGCCAGCCGCCTGCGATTACTGCCATTATTAATCCAATTTTTGATGTGATTGTCAAACCTAGCCAGCGCTACGTGAATATCGTCGGCGTGATTGATGTGCCTCGCGCCACCATTCGCCCCCCTGAAACCACAGGCAGTGTGGTGAGCAAATCCCCAGATGTTAACGTGATTGATAGACGCTTGATGGGTCAGATTGATGATGTACTAAAAGTCACCCAACCTTGGAATATCAACGCGGATGTGGGTGTAGATCTCGGCGAGCGCATAAGTTTCCAAGGTTTTGGGGCACGCTTACCATTGGCGGGTGCGCTGCATATCACCCAGCGCGGTCAAGGCACCATGAAAGCAGAAGGGGTGGTGCAAGTATCACGCCGCTCAAAAGTCGAAGTGTTTGGGCAAAGCTTGAATCTAAACTTTGCGCAAGTTCGGTTCAATGGTGAAGTGATGAAACCACTGCTAAACGTAGAGGCAGTAAAAGACGTGCAAGGCGTACAAGTGGGTGTCAAAGTCAAAGGCAGTGCCAACGCGCCAAATATCACCGTGTTTAATAATGGCGGACTTAGTGAACAGCAGGCGATGAATGCGTTGGTGACGGGTAGCCTAAATAACCATTCAGGTCAAACTACCAACGAACAAGACTTTAGAAATCGCGTCAACAATACCATTGCCGCAGCAGGGTTAAGTTATGGCTTAAGCGGAACGCGCAAATTTACCAACCAAATTGGTCAGGCATTTGGGTTGCAGCGTTTAACGTTAGACGCCAATAGCTCGGGCAATGATACTTTGGTCAGTCTAACAGGGTATATCACGCCAGACTTGTTTATACGCTATGGGGTAGGCGTGTTCACCTCGCAGCCTGAGCTTAGTATGCGTTATCAATTAACAAGGCGCTTGTATATTGAGTCTAAATCCGCCATCAATAACTCTGTCGATTTGATTTATAACTGGCGCTATTAATGGGTTGATAAACAGTAAAAAGGCTGAGTTAATGCTCAGCCTTTTTTGGTTTCACGGTTTTTTGGTTTCACGGTTTGTTGGTTTTACTGTTTTTTAGCTTAAGCTTTGGTTAAGGACACCAATTACGGACACCATAAAACAGCACTTGCGCCTGTTTGATACAGCGATTGAGATAATCTTGTTTACCTTGCAGCTCCGTGGGGTCAAATTTGAGCCATTGATACACCCAAGAAAAATACATATTCACGCCCATATCTGCAATCAACAAGCGTACTTCTTGATTTAAATGTCCAAAGGCAGGCTGAATCGCCAAATCATCGGTCATGATTTGCGCAAACAAGCTGATTTGCTCATCGAGTGCATTTTGCACAGCTTGGTTGCCACCATAGCGCTCAGAGACAATAAAGTGCCAGTGCAATGACGCGTGCTCGACACTTTCCAAAAAGAAACCCACGCTTGAGGCAATTTGACCTTCATGCGTTCGGGTGCGACCCAGCTGCAAATGATCGCGCAGACTTTGCAGCGTGTGACCGAGTTCTTCATTGACTAAGCAGGTGCCAAGCTCATCGATATCTTGAAAATGTCGATAAAAAGCCGTTGGCACTACGCCGACTTCGCGGCTAATCTGACGAAGTGAAATCGAGGAAAACGCATGCCCTGACCTCGATAACTGAAGCACCGATTGAAAAAAGGCTTGACGGGTTTGGCGTTTTTGCAAGTCACGGCTAGTCATTAGGTATCCAATCAGCGGGTTAAATAAGGAAAAATATTCTAAGCCGAAAACGCCAAATATACAATCGTTGACGATTGACGATTGAAGCTCAGCGATGAGGTTTAAATATTCACCGACCAATTACCCTTTAACGCTTGCGCGAGCCGATAGGCTTCATGATCATTCATGCCAGTCAGCATGTCTAAAATACACAACATATTTTGATAAACATCATCCCCTAATTGCCGACTAACATTGCTTAAATGGGCATTTAATAGATTAAGCAGTCGTAATTGCTCAAACTGAGCAATACTTTCTGCTGAATTACCCGTCAACGCGAGCGGCATAAACGCATCAAGTAGCGTATGTAAACAGCGGTTTGACATGATTTCAACCCGTACTTTGCTTGGATGTTGAAAAATACGGGTATGGGCTAGGCTTTTGGCTTCACTGATACTACTGCGTACATTATTGGGGCAGTAGTCAAATAAGCTGCCTGTCAGCTCACCTGCCAATAAGGCGGCTTGGTTGGCAACAAACGCATCAGTGACTTTGTCCACCAATCGCCGCATTGCTCGCCCCCGTAGCGCGGCTAATTTTTGGCTGATAGGCGCATTAGTCGTGACTTCAGATGGTACGCCAAGCCGTTTACCGACGAGTTTAAGCAGCAGTGGCTCAACTTCATGATACGCTAACATACCCAGTAAAATCCCATCTTCCAAATCAATCAGCGCATAACAAATATCATCGGCGGCTTCTAGCAAATAAGCCAATGGATGACGCGCATAACCTCTTTGGGTCTTGGGTAGTCGCAGCTGCGCCGCCAAATCATGCAAATACGGTGCTTCACTTTCAAAACAGCCAAATTTCTTGAGCGTTAAGGGCGAGGGCAGTGCGTCACTGTCGCTGACTGGGTTGCTGACTGGGTTGATAGGGGTGGAAAGATAAGGGTATTTCATAAAAGCGCCCAGCGTCGCCGCTGTCAGGCGCATGCCGCCTGCATCGGGATGATGCTCGTTACGGGTCAGCAGTCGAAAACCTTGCGCATTGCCTTCATACGCTAATAAATCTATTTGCTGACGTGGGGTAAGCCGCTGCAGATATGGGCGCTGGGCAGGCTGAAAAAACCAATCTCGAATCGCCTGCTCACCTGCATGCCCAAATGGGGGGTTACCGATGTCATGTGCCAGACAAGCTGCTTGCACAATGACCCCCATATCCGACATGGTAAAGCCGCTTGGCAGGTCATTACCGAGCTTCTCTGCGCTCATCATCCCTAGCGAGCGACCAATACAAGACACTTCAAGCGAATGGGTTAAGCGGGTATGAATACCCATCTCATGGGTTAACGGATGCACTTGGGTTTTTTGATTTAATTGGCGAAAAGATTGCGAAAAAACCAGCCTGTCATAGTCCTTATGAAATGCCGTCCTTGACGTCTTGGATTGGGTGAACTGATTGCTATGATAGATAGGTTTGGCAGATAACAGCGCTTGCCATTGCTTATGTGTATTTTTTTTCATTATTGTTTTCAGTCATAAAGATAAACAGCGGATTTTTGGAATTAGCTAACTAGCTAATTGAGTTTAGCTAGATAATGGATTATTAACCAGTTTAGATAAAAATTTTTTCAAGTGTTTGACGACACTATACCATTAATCGCAAAAAATGACCAAATAGGAATTTTTTTGATAAAACAATTGTGTAATTTTTTATTATTGTTATAATTTAGTAACAAATACATTATAGAATGTAATCACTATAAGATAAATGTAATATTTAATTACCTTTGTAAATTGCTTTTATAGCACTATTACGCATAGTTTTCGGTCTATGCCGTATATGGATAGTTGCTAAGTAACACGATGAAATTTAAACCGTTAAATTTCAAATTTTTTAGGATACAATTTATGATCCATCAAGTGAACGATACTAAAGGCACCGATGATAGTGTGGAAATGACGCGACATCACTCCAAAATCAACATTCATAGTGTTGTACTGGTGATTATGTTATCGCTCGTGGTGACATTTTTGATGGTGCTGGGGGTCAGCTATCTGTATGAAGCTAACAACTTAAAAGGACAGTCATCAAAATATTTTTGTCCGTCAGCTTCTGCCGTACAAATGGGTGTATGTTTTAAGAGCTAATAGTGGGTTTGCTATTGGGCGTGAATGGTTATTATATTTGCCGACTGGGTTAATCCAGTCGGTTTTTTAATGCCTAAGTTCAAGGGCTTTGAATCAAAACACCTTGAATTAAAACACTTCGAATTAAAGCGCTTTGAGCTGATAAATGCCGGCAAAAATTTGCCCCATTTTTTTATATTTGAGTGGCTCAAGTGATGCGGTGAACGATGCCAACAACTGTGTATGATCTTGATCGCTTTCGATATACAGTAATGTCTGCGGATGAATTAACTGATGGTTGATTAACCCATGCAAAATTGTCCCCCACAAGGCTAGTTGATAAGGCGGGTCGATAAATACCACATCAAACGGCTCGGTGTTTGCCAGTTGTGGCAAGGCATGTTGTATCGTAGCTTCCATTGTCACAATTTTTGTATCATCAATACCTAGCATGGCTTGGGTGGCTTTAATTTGCCTACATTGCTCACGGTTAGGCTCGATACAAGTCAACTGCTTGGCACCTCGCGACAAGGCTTCAAAACCAAGTACCCCACTACCAGCACAGCAATCTAGTACCTTGGCATTGACTAAATCGTCGGCAAGCCAGTTAAATACTGTCTCTCGGACACGGTCGGGGGTCGGTCGCAACCCATCGGCATCAATAAACGCTACCAAACGCCGCCGATACTCCCCACCAATGATACGCACGTGAGAAACTGTAGGGGATTTGGTCGCTTTATTGGGTCGCTTGCTAATTTTGGACATCATAGTTTGGAAATCATGGTTTGGAAATCATGGTTTGGAAATCATGGTTTGGAAGTCATAGTTTGGACATCGTACATTACGTCAGTCAGCGTCACCCACTGCAGTGAGTTCGGCGGCAGTAGATTTGGATAAGCTGGGTTTTGAGACAATAGGTTTACCTGACAAAATCGCTTCTTGGCGCTGCAGTCGTAGTTGCTGTTTTTCCGCATTGATTTTGGCAAGTTGTTCAGGCGAGGGTGGCGTGATTGGATTGGTATGACGCGTAAGTAACCAATAATCAATCGCTTTTCGAGCAATGGGTGCCACCTTGCTACCCCCACGTCCATTTTCAACTATCACAGCCACCGCTATTTGTGGGTTATCAACAGGTGCAAATGCTATGAACCATCCATGGTCACGGTGACGCTCACTCAGTGCTGCCTCGTTATAACGCTTGCCTTGAGCAATAGATTTAACTTGCGCAGTACCTGTTTTACCCGCCAAACGGTAACGATCGGTATACACCCCTTTCGCGGTACCCGATTTTACGGTTAATTCCATGGCAGTCTGCATTTTGAGCCAATCTTGCTCAGTGCCTCTAAATGGAATTTTACCGTCTGGTTTATTGGCAGGTGAATATTTAACAGCCCCCGTGGTTTTGCTCAATAGATGGGGCGTCAAGTGATTCCCTGCATTTGCTAACATGGCAGTTGCATTTGCAACTTGTAAAGGGGTCGCCAAAAAATAACCTTGACCGATACTGGCAGAGACAGTGTCGCCTGGTAACCAAGGCTTTTTATAGGTTTTCATCTTCCATGCCGTTGAAGGGTAGACACCGGTTTTTTCTCCCGGTAAATCAATACCTGTTTTTTTACCAAAGTTGAACCGCGTCATCCAGTCATGCATTCTATCAATACCTAACTCATAGGTATTCTTGTAGTAATAGGTGTCAACAGATTGGGTAATCGATTTGGTCAAGTTAACCGTGCCATGACCCGATTTTTTCCAGTCCCTAAATTTGTGCTTATTACCTGGAATACTAAAATACCCAGGGTCATATATGGTACTGTCCCAAGTCACGATACCAGCATCTAACAGACCAAGCCCAGCAAAAGGCTTAATGGTTGAGGCGGGCGGGTATTGACCTTGCAAGGCGCGGTTGTACAGTGGCATGTCGGGGTCTTGTTGCAGCGCCTTGTATTCTCTGCTACTAATCCCAGTGATAAAGGGGTTTGGGTCAAAGCTTGGGTTACTAACAAATGCAAGTATCTCGCCTGTGTTAGGATCCATTGCTACCAAAGCCGCTCTTTTTCCAGCAAGTTCATCACTCACCACCTTTTGCAAGCCATAATCAAGGCTTAGATAAATATCATTGCCGGGAATGGGCGGTTTGGTATCGAGTTTTTTGATGATATCGCCATAAGCATTGGTTTCAATTGATTGATAACCCGGTTTGCCCAGTAGCAGCGGCTCGTAATATTTTTCAATCCCTGTTTTACCAATCAAATCGGTGCCCGCATACAGCTTTTTATCCAGCTTTTTACTGTCGTTGTCGCTGATACGCCCAACATAGCCAATCACATGGGCAAACAAATCACTGTAGGGATAGGTGCGCGTGAGTTTACTTTGAATCGTCACCCCTTTAAAAAACGGTTTACGTTCACTAAACTGGGCAACTTGCTGCTCGGTAAGTCCGATTTTAATGGTGACAGGTTCGTTTTTACTTTTTTTAAGGGCTTTTGACGCCTCACTGATTTCTTCAGGTGTCAACTGAAAAATCGGGGTGAGTAGTGCCAAGGTATTGTCAGGATTGTCAATCTCATCCGGGCTGATGACAGCGGTAAAAACAGGCCGGTTATCCGCCAAAATCACGCCGTTACGGTCATAAATATAGCCGCGACTGGGCGGCGCAGAAATCAGCTTGATACGATTATTGTCAGACTGGGTAACGTACTGGTCGTGGGTGTAAATTTGTAGATAAGCATAGCGTACAATCAAGCCAACCAAGCCCAAAAAAACAAACACCGATGCCAAAATTATCCGGCGGCGAAAGATAAGATTTTCACGTTGCAAATCTGAAGAATGGGGTGGTTTCATAAGCGGGTAACAGCAATTAGAACGGTTTTAAAAAGGGTCGCGGTGCGATGAATGTTTAGCTTAATGCAAATTTAGGGATATCACCCAGCTATTTGTGCAACTATATTTGTGCAACTATGGGTGGCTTAAGTCTGATGGCTTAAATCAAAATTTAAGAGCGATATACTAGCATAAAACGTGGCAAATAAGCATGTCAAAATCCTGTCAAAATCGCAAATAACTAACCGCTGCTGACAAAAAAAATGTATCAAATTATGATAGCAGCATTGACGGCAATATGGATGGAAACATAGGTAATCAAAACCGCTAAAAATATAACTTCTTCAGGCAAAATATATCTTTCTGTGCTAAAATCTAGCAGTTTGAACGCACCCTTATTAACGCACTTATATTATAGACGTTTTTAAGCAAACCTTATAATGTCATCTCGGTTTTATTGTCCTTTGATTTTAGCTTTTTCACCATGTGAGCTTTTTTGATATGTTTGCAGAAATTTGGCACAAGCTTGCAACCCATCCGCAATTTTTCGCTATGCTGACCATTCCATTTGTGACAGCAGTCGTGACTTGGGCGCATGTATGGATGGCGCTCAAGATGCTATTTTATCCCATTCATTTTTGGGGGATTAAGATTCAAGGCTTCCCAGGCGGCGGTATCGGCTGGCAGGGCATTGTGCCACGCAAAGCGGGTAAAATATCTGGGATTATCGTTGACCAAACTTTATCCAAGCTTGGCTCGCTCGATGAGTTTTTCCAAGCCATGCACCCTGAAGAAGTGGCGGATTTTATCAGCCAAACCATGAACCAAAACTTGGATTTGCTGATTGATGAAATCATGAATGAGCGCTCGGCAACGCTGTGGGCGAATTTGCCTTTTGCTGTCAAACGCCGTATCTATGCGTATGGACACGAGCAATTGCCAGCTATCATGAAAAATCTGGTGCTCGACTTGACCTACAATGTCGAAAACTTGGTTGATATGCGCGAGATGATTGTCAACAAGATGGAAAGCGACCGTGCGCTGATGGTGCGGATGTTTTTGAAGGTAGGTCAAAAAGAGATTGATTTTATTTGGCATATCAGTGCGCTGATTGGGTTTGTATTTGGTATTTTGCAGATGGCGATTTTTTGGTTTGTGCCGCAGCATTGGACGGTGCCATTTTTTGCCGCGATTTGGGGGCTGTTGACCAACTGGATTGCCATCTGGATGGTATTTAATCCGATTGAGCCGCATTATTACCGTTTTCCCAAATTTTTTAGTTTTAGTAAATCAGTGCCGTTTATTCGCTTTGAAAAACCGCATATGGGACAATTTAACTGGCAAGGTGGTTTCATGAAACGCCAGCCTGAGGTCTCTGAGGTGTTTGCTGAGATTGTGGTCAAAGATTTGGTCACGCTCAAAAACATCATGCATGAAATGATGTATGGCAGCCGTGCGATGCAAACGCGTGAACTGATTAAAAAACACCTAAACCCAGTTTTGGAATCACAGGTGATTCAAACCAGCTTGAAATTTGGTTTGGGTCGTAAAGAGTTTGGTCAGCTTAAGCATGTGATTATTGATAAGTCGATTGCAGCGACCATGCTGCCGATGAGTAATCCTGAGCTTAATCTTAGCCGCGCAGAAAAAATCTTTGGGCTGTTTCGAGACCGTATTCGCGCATTGACGCCCAATGAATTTCAAAATCTGTTGCGCCCTGCCTTTCGTGAAGATGAATTAACACTGATTATTTTGGGCGGTGTGACAGGGTTTTTGGCGGGCTGGATACATTTGATATTGGTGTTTTATTAATTTGACCCATTTTTTTGGTGAAAATTCTACAGTGTGATAACCACTACAGCGATAGGAGCAGTGGGTATGTTAATTACTGAATTGGGCTATTTCGCGCTTATTTCAGCCTTGGTGATTGCCATTTTACAGGTTATTTTACCGGCAGTGGGGGTGTTCAAACACCAACCTGCTTGGCAACGACTGGCGGGAAGTCTTGCCATTGCGCAGTTTTTGGCAACCGGTACGTCATTTTTGTGCCTGATGTATGGGTTTTATGCCAATGATTTTACGTTGATTTATGTCGCCAATCAGTCAAATTCTCTGCTGCCTTGGTACTATCGCTTATCCGCCACGTGGGGCGGGCATGAAGGCTCACTGTTACTGTGGGTCACCATTTTGGCGGCTTGGGGCGCGGCGGTGGCTGTTTTTAGTCGAAGCTTGCCGCTTGCCATGCGCGCACGCGTGTTGGTGGTGATAGCCTTTGTGCAAATGATGATGCTAAGCATGGTGATTTTTGTGTCGTCACCCTTTAATCGCAGCCTACCTGCTATCCCCGTGGATGGCAAAGATTTGAATCCACTACTGCAAGACCCCGGATTAATTTTTCACCCGCCGATGCTGTATATGGGCTATGTGGGCGCGGTGGTACCGTTTGCTTTTGCCATGGCAGCTTTATGGGCAGGTCGGTTAGATGCGGTGTGGACGCGTTGGTCGCGTCCTTGGACACTAGCGGCTTGGTGCTGTTTGACACTGGGCATCGTGTTTGGCTCAATGTGGGCATACAACGAGCTTGGCTGGGGCGGCTGGTGGTTCTGGGACCCTGTGGAAAACGCGTCCTTTATGCCTTGGCTCGGTGGGTTGGCATTATTACACTCATTGGCAGTTACCGAAAAGCGCGGCGTGTTCAAAGCCTGGACGATTATGTTGGCGATTTTCAGCTTTGCCTTGAGTTTATTGGGTGCGTTTTTGGTACGTTCAGGGGTTATTACCTCGGTTCACTCATTTGCCGCAGACCCAACCCGCGGTCTGTTTATCCTAGTGATTTTGGGCGTGGTCATCGGTGGCGGGCTGGCGATGTTTGCGTGGCGCGGCTGGCGTTTGACCCAAGAAAGCCATTATCAGCTCAAATCTCGTGAGACGTTATTGGTTATCAATAACATTATTATATTAGTCGCAACCATCGTGGTGGTGATTGGCACACTTTATCCAATGCTGGCTGATGCGTTAAAACTCGGTCAAGTATCGGTCGGTGCGCCTTACTTTAATGCGTTATTTGTGCCGTTAACTTGGTTGTTATTGTTGTTTTTAGCCATTGGACCGGTCAGCCGCTGGAAAAAAGACACCCGTCCATTTTTGGGTACAGGCTTGGCGATTTTAGCCAGCTGTTTTGTGTTAGCCGGGGTTTTAAGCTATTTCTTGGTCAGTAGCATCGATATCAATATCTTTATGTCAGCGGCACTGTGTCTATGGGTATTGGTATGGATGGTAATTGATATCAAAGACAAAACCCGTAATGCGCGCTCGCTAGGCGCTGGGCTAAAACGTCTGCACATGGGCTATTGGGGAATGCAGCTGGCGCATTTGGGTATTTTGCTATCTGTGATGGGCATTGCCATTACCACAAGCTTAAGTATCGAAAAAGACATTGCCATGCAAAAAAACCAATCGGTTGAAGTGCAGGGCTACCAGTTCACGATGGATGAGCTAAAAAAAATTCGCGGCGCAAACTTCGATGCTACCCAAGCGGTCGTCAGTGTTCGTAAAAATAACCAACTAGTTGCGACCCTTTATCCAGAAAAACGCCATTATGTGGTCAGTCAAATGCCCATGACCGAAGCGTCTATCCAGTACAACCCATTAAGAGATATCTATATGGCAATGGGTGAACCGATTTTAGGGGTTAATCAAACGGAAGCCGATGCCGATAAATGGGCGGTACGTATCTATATCAAACCTGGTGTACGCTGGGTGTGGTGGGGCGGTTTTGTGCTGGCGCTCGGTGCGATTTTAAGTATGTTTGATAAACGTTATCGTAAACTGCCGAGACTTGCTGATATGAATGATAATAAGTCGGAGAATTTGGCAGCGGTTAACACAGCAGCGGCAAACGCGCCTGTGTTGGTAAAAAATGACAGTGAGTTAGGTCAGGAGAGTCCTCATGGCAATGCGTAAAAGACAACTTTGGTTTTTGATTCCTTTGGTGCTTTTTTTGATTATCATTGCGCTGTTTTATACGCGGTTGGGCAAAGATACCACCGTAGTGACCAACACCTTGCTCAATCGCGCTTTGCCAAGTTTTAGCTTACCGTCTTTGGGTAACCCATCACAAATGATTACCCAAGCACAGCTACCCAAGCAGCCATTTTTACTCAATGTATGGGCGTCTTGGTGTGCGACTTGTAAAATTGAACACCCGTTTTTACTGCAAATGTCAAAGACAGGTGTACCGATTGTTGGGGTCAACTATAAAGATGAAACCAAAGACGCGCTCGATTATCTCAACACCCATGAAGACCCATTTATCCTCAATGTGCAAGATAAAGAAGGGAGTTTTGGCATTGATTTGGGTCTGACGGGTGTGCCAGAGTCGTTTGTGGTTGATGGCAAAGGCAATGTGCGCCAGCATATCTTGGGTGGAATCAACGAAGAGCGCTACAATAAGCAGGTATTGCCTTGTATGACTGCGCTGCGTGAACAAGCTACCGATGATAAAATTCGTGAGGTGTGCCAATGAGTATCACATTTGCAAAAATTCGTCATTTGATAGTCAGGGCGATGGCAATGGTGTTGCTAGTCGCAGGGTTGTCCATGTTTGCTTGGGCAAATATTGATACCTACCAATTTGACAACCCGCGCCAAGAAGCCCAGTATCGGGCGCTCATTGAAGAATTTCGTTGTCCAAAATGTCAAAACCAAAACTTGGCAGGTTCCGATGCGCCAATTGCCCAAGATTTAAAACAAAAGACCTATGATATGGTCAAAGACGGTCGTTCCGACGCCGAAATTCGCCAGTATATGAATGAGCGCTACGGTGACTTTATTAGCTACAAACCACCTGTGCGCCCATCCACCTGGATTTTATGGTTTTTTCCGCCTGTGTTGTTGGTGTTTGTGATGCTGGCTTGGTTTATTCGTAACCGTAATTCGTCAAAACGTGCCGCTGCCATCGCCAATCCCATAGAAGAGGGTTATGCGCCACTCTCAGCCGCCGAACAACAGCGATTACAAGACTTGTTAAACGCCAATGATAACGCTGCCAATGCTAAAACTGGTGAAATCAATCAAGCAGTGGCTAAGGAAAATTAATGTCAACGCTAATTATTTTTATCATTGTCGCACTTTTGTTTGCTATCACGCTTGCGGTATTTATTTTGTTGCCTTGGTTGCAAACCCAAGACCATCACGCCATCGCCAATCGCGCTGATAATCAGCTACTAACGCTCAATATTGAAGTATTTAAACAACGGCTGGAGGAGCTTGATGCCGATTTTGCCGAGGGTCAAATCGATGAGGCGACTTATCAAACCCAAAAACTGGCGTTAGAGCGTCAATTACTAGACATCAGTGACAATCAAGATACCAGAAATTTTACCCCCAATTGGAAAAGCCGTCTGATAGTTATCATCTGGATTCCGCTATTATCTGTGATGGCTTATGTGATGATTGGCGACCGCACGCCCGTCTATCAATTATGGGATGCACAAAATCGCTTGGGACAAGTCGCGGATGATTTATTGACCGCAAAAATCGATACCCCGCCAGAATGGGCGACCAAAGACAGCGTGGGGCTCATTAGCGCCATGCAGACCAACGTGCATCGTCATGCCACCGATCCGCTGCGTTGGTTTCGTCTGTCTGAAGTGTTTGTAGCCTTGCAAGCACCCGAGCAAGCAATTGAAGCCTTGGCAAGGGCGTATCGTCTCAATCCTGATGATGAAAAAATCGCCATCACCTACGCGCAAACGAGATTTTTTACCCAAGGCGGCGTGATGGATGACAAAACCCGTCAAGTGGTTGAGCATATTCTAGCCAAAAATCCCAAACACCAAGGCGCACAAATGCTGATGGCAATGGGTGAAATGCGAGCGGGCAACTACGCGCAGTCTCGAAAATGGGTAGAATTGCTACGTAGCGAAATCCAAGCACGTCCTGGCGATCATACCCAAGCCTTAAACAGCTTATCTGAACTTGAGCAGACTATCAATCAGCGAGAAGCCCAAGGCAAGCAGGCGATTACAGTCAATGTCAAAGTCACCCCTGAGATATTAGGACGGGTGAAAAAAGGCCAAAGCTTATTTATTAATGTGCGTAAGATGGCAGGTGGTCCCCCTGTTGCTGCCAAAAAACTGTCAGCAGATAGCTTAACCATCAATGGTATGGCAATTAACATCAGCGATAACGATAGCATCATGCCGACCATGACCTTAAGTTCTGCGATTAGCGCCAATGAGCCCTTGGTGATTACTGCTCGGGTTAGTGCTTCAGGTGACGCCATGCCACAAAGTGGCGATTTGACGAGTAACCCAGTACCGCTAGAGAAAACGGCTGAATCGACAACCGTATTGATTGATAAAATCGTGCCTTAAATCGTTATAAAAAATTTCTTGATTGAATAAGGGCTTAATTGAATAGCGGGTAGGTTAAATTTTGCCACATTTTTATTTTTAATACCCCTATCAATTTAAATTATTTTGCAAAAATTGCTTGAGATTTTAGTGGTTAACGAGTATTGTTAACCCAGTATTTCAAAACTGTTAGTTATTCGAACACAGCATTTGTGGGTCTTTTTTGCTATTGCAGTAATGAGATAGGGCGATTTTAATAATTTCGACTTAAGGAATAGGTTTATGAAGCGTATTATTCTTTTAGGGCCACCTGGCGCTGGTAAGGGTACCCAAGCACAAATCATCTCCAAGGAATTTAATATTCCACACATCTCAACAGGTGATATGCTACGCGCCGCTATCAAAGAAGGTACTGAGCTTGGCAAACAAGCCAAAAGTATCATGGATGCCGGTGGACTTGTCTCAGATGATTTAATTATCAACCTAGTTAAAGCCCGTATTGCGCAGCCAGATTGCGCCAACGGCTATATTTTTGATGGCTTTCCCCGTACCATTCCACAAGCGCAAGCGTTAGCCGATGCAGGCGTACACATCGATAACGTGGTAGAAATTGCCGTACCTGATGAAGAGATCGTGTCTCGTTTGTCGGGTCGTCGTTCTCATCCTGCTTCAGGTCGCGTGTACCATGTGGTCTATAATCCACCCAAAGTGGAAGGTAAAGATGACGAAACCGGTGAAGATTTGGTTCAGCGTGATGATGATAAAGAAGATACCATCCGTGATCGTTTAGCGACTTATCATAACCAGACAGAAGCTTTGGTAGGTTTTTACCAAGACTTGGCAAAATCGGGTCAAAACGCGCCACGTTATGCCAAAATTGATGGCACACAAGCGATTGATAAAGTCAGTGAGCAAATCCTAGCTGAATTAAAAGCATAATTAAAACCCTGAGGAAACGCATCGATGGGCTTTTAGGTAAGCTAAATAAAAAAAGCTGAAATTTCGATTTCAGCTTTTTTTTATAATTAAATCAGTTGTATAGCCAAATCAGGCTCAATAAAAAAGCCAATTCAATATGAATTGGCTTTTTTAATGCAACAAACAATTAAGCAGTTTTAAGGGCTTTAATTGCTTTGTTTAAGCGGCTTTTGTGACGTGCTGCTTTGTTTTTGTGAATCACGCCTTTGTCAGCAATACGGTCAATCACTGGAACTGCTTTTTTGTAAGCTTCAGTCGCTGCATCGTAGTTTCTATCTTCAACGGCTTTTATCACATGTTTGATGAAAGTACGAACCATAGAACGTTGTGATGCTTTTAATTGGCGACGTTTAACGTTTTGACGAGCGCGTTTGCGAGCTTGTGCAGAATTTGCCACGTAAATCTCCTTGGATTTGCAATATAAATCGATCTGTTAGTAAGTGAGCAGCCATTCGCTTATTACAGACACGGGTAGTTAGGGTTGCTTGAATCCTTGAATCACTAGACACGGAAACACAATTAACGATATCAAGCGGATTTAAAGCCCGCTATTTTAGCAAACTCACGCTACAATAACAACTTATACGGTAGATTATTGAGCGTATTTCGTCTATTGGCGAAAAAACCAGCGGGCAATGCCCATCAATGCTGAAAAAAACGTATTTGTAGGTGAAAGTTTTGATTATCTGTGATTAAATAAAATGACAGTAAAAACTCATAAAAATATTCATATTGAGGGCATTGTTTTATGCAGCGCACAGCATTAATCATCGGTGCAACCGGCTTGGTAGGCAATTCATTGCTCACCCAGCTTGGCAGTTTGTATCAAAAAGTCATTATCATTGCGCGCGCTCAGCCAAAAGGGTTGAGTGATTCGATGCATTTTTACCAGCTCAAAGATTTTAATCAAATGCATGAATTGGTGTCTGCGCTGTCGATTGGTAAAGACACTGATGCTTTTAGCTGTCTGGGTACCACCATTAAGCAAGCGGGTAGTGAAGCCGCCTTTCGGCAAATCGATTTTGCCTATAATGTGGCATTTGCCAAAGCTTGCAAACAAAAAGGCGTAGAGCGGTTTTTTTTGTTATCGGCAATGGGCGCCAATGCAGACAGTCGCTTTTTTTATAACCGTGTCAAAGGTGAGCTTGAGAGCGCGATTGGCAATTTAGGCTTTCAAGAATTGGCAATTTTTCGTCCCTCTTTGCTGCTTGGCAAACACGATGACCGTAAACTTGAAACTATCGCGCAGACAGCGTACAAACTCATCAAGCCTATCGTACCCAAAAAACTGCCTGTCCGTCCCATAGAAGCCGATAGGGTAGCGATGGCAATGGCGCTGGTGAGCAACAATTGGCACATCAAACATACCTATGAAAAATCTGCTAATCGTGTCGATACCGCCCAAAAAACCCAAGTTATCAGCAACAGTGAAATGCTAGCGATGACGCGGTTTAGAAACTAACCTTCCCAAAAACAATTGACTTAAGGAACGATGATGAGCGACATGACGTTACAAAATTTTATTACCTGCGACCTACTTGATGATAATCCAGAATGTCAAGTTTGCGCGCCCAACATGGAAGGCAAACGCTTTTTTAGTTATGGCGGTAACACAAAATTTGGCGGCGAAGTGGTAACCGTCAAATGCTTTGAAGACAATAGCCGGGTTAAAGAGCTGTTGGCCACGCATGGCAAAGATGAGAAAGGCAATGGCAAAGTTTTGGTGGTAGACGGTGGGGCGTCAATGCGCTGTGCTTTGCTGGGCGATATGATTGCACAAAGCGGCGTTGATAATGGCTGGGCTGGCGTGATTGTGTATGGCTGTGTGCGAGATGTGGATGATATGGGCAAAATGCCAATCGGCGTACACGCGCTCGGCGCTATCCCCCGAAAATCCAATCGCAAAGGTGTGGGCGAGACGGATATCGAAATCAGCTTTGGCGGTCTAACTATCAACTCTGGCATGTATGTGTATGCGGATAATAACGGTATCATTCTTAGTCAAAAATCACTAATCGACTAGGGATATTATGATGAAAAATCTGTTTAAAATCGCCGTGATTAGCAGTGGTTTATGAACTTTGCTATATCGATAATACGCCATGTTAAAAGCCTTTAAGGTGTAATACAACATCCGCTAAATTTGGCTGATTTTTTGCTTTAAATCAGCCGCAAAAACCCCCACAATAACGTCATTCTTTTTTGCCTTTTTAACTCAAAAGACTTATAACCAAAAGACCGATAACAATGACGAATGCTACGCACCCACTGTCTCATCTTTCCTTTCGCCTTAACCAATCGTTGTTTGACAATGCTAAGCATGACAAAAAATGGCTGGGCAACCTTCAAGGCATGACCCAAGCCTTATGGCTTGCCAGCCTCACCAGCAGTGATAGCGGTCAGCAAAACCGCCTAAAAGTGGTCGTGACCCGTGACCAAAATCAGCTCAATCAGCTTGAAACAGAGTTGGCATTTAGTGGGGTCGATGCCCATGTGTTTCCTGATTGGGAAACGCTTACCTATGATGAACTGTCACCGCACCATGACATTGTCTCTGAGCGGATTCATTTGCTTACCCATATGCCAACGGATGGTATTTTACTGATTTCGGTGCAGACCTTAATGCACCGCGTCGCCCCTGCATCATGGCTATTGGGGCAACACTTTGATTTGTCAGTGGGGGACACCTTTGATGTGGCAACCGAACGTCGAAAACTGGCGACTGCGGGCTATCATGCGGTAGATAATGTCTTTGAGCCTGGGGAATTTGCTGTGCGTGGCAGCGTGATTGATTTGTTTGCCATTGGTCAGCCGTTTCCGGTTCGTATTGATTTGTTTGATGATGAGATTGAGAGTATCCGTTTTTTTAACCCACAAACCCAGCGTAGCCTGACCCAAGCGGATTTGGACGAGTTAAAAGACAGTGACCCCCATCAATATGTCAAGTTTATCAATAGTCAAAAAAAATCGGCTGAAACCATCGGTAAAATCACCAGCTTTCAGATTTTACCCGCGCGAGAGTTTCCCCTGGATGAGGGTAAAGAAACGTTTCGCGCCAATTTTGCCAGCACCTTTGCTCATACCAGTGCTAGACGCTTTGAGCTGTTTAACGATGTGATGAACGGCATTGCACCCGCGGGGGTGGAGTATTATCAGCCGTTATTCTTTGACACGGATACTTGGCAAAATGGCTCGGATTTTTTTAGTTATTTGCCCAAAGATAGCTTGTTTATTGTCGATAATCAAATAGACACGGCTTACCAAAATTTTTGGCAACAAATTCAAACTCGCTACAATGACCGCAGGCACGATATCGAAAAACCGATTGTGGCACCGCAAGATTTGTATCTGGCAGAACATATCTTTAACGAAAAAATTGCCCAATATCCCCGCATTATCACCAGCGAACAACCAATTGATGACACTAAAACAGGGGCAATCAATGCTGTGGTTGAAACGCCACCTGATTTAACCGTTGACCATAAACTTGCTGAGCCACTACAAAGACTGATGGCATTTCGCGAGCAGTTTGCTAAACCGATATTATTGGTTGCCGAAACTGCGGGTCGCCGTGAGATTTTATCGGAGCTGTTGCAAAAACGCTTTAATTTACAAAGTGTTTCAGGATTGACCGATTTTCTTGCAAACATGGATGAGGCGCATAGCACTGCGATTGCCTTGACCATTGCACCGATTGAACGAGGCGCGGTACTTCCCGATAAGTTTGCGATTGTCTCAGAAACCCAGTTGTTTGGACGGCAGGTATTACAGACTCGCCGCCGTCGCCAAAGCAATGTGTCTGATGAATTTTTGGTTAAATCGGTCAGTGAGCTTAATATCGGCGACCCTGTAGTGCATATTGATTTTGGCATTGGGCGTTATCAAGGCTTGATTACCCTTGAAATTGATAGACAACTGCAGGAGTTCATCCATCTTACCTATGCAGATGATGCCAGTGTGTATGTGCCTGTGGCAAATCTGCAACTCATCAGCCGTTATGCAGGTGGCGACTCGGCAACCGCACCGCTTCATACCATAGGTAGCGGTAAATGGGATAAAGCTAAAGCCAAAGCACTCAGCCAAATTCATGATGTGGCGGCAGAACTGCTCAACGTGCAAGCCCGCCGTGATGCCAAAGTGGGCATTAACTTCCCAATTGACCAAATCCAGTATGACCTATTTGCCAGTCAATTTGCGTTTGAAGAAACGCCCGACCAAGCCAATGCCATTGAAGCGGTTAAGTTTGATATGAAGCAAAATAAGCCCATGGACAGGCTGGTTTGCGGCGATGTCGGTTTTGGTAAAACCGAAGTGGCAATGCGTGCCGCTTTTATTGCGGTGCAAGCAGGGTATCAAGTGGCAGTGCTAGTACCAACGACGCTGCTTGCTGGGCAACACGAAGACAACTTTTTGGATAGATTTGCCGATTGGCCCATTCGTATTGAAAGCCTGTCGCGCTTTGGCACCAAAAAACAGCACGATGCGATTCTCAAAGGCTTAGCCGAAGGTAAAATTGATATCGTTATCGGTACCCACCGTATTTTGCAAGAAGATGTCAAGTTTGCCAACTTAGGTCTGATGATTGTCGATGAGGAGCACCGTTTTGGCGTCCGAGATAAAGAGCGTATCAAAGCCATGCAATCGGATGTCGATGTACTATCGATGACCGCGACACCCATTCCGCGCACGCTGAACATGGCGTTATCGGGTATGCGCAACATGTCGATTATTGCCACGCCCCCGGCAAGGCGGTTGGCAATTAAAACCTTTGTCATGCAAAAGTCTGATAACTTACTCAAAGAAGCGATTTTGCGTGAATTATTGCGTGGCGGACAGGTGTTTTTACTGCATAACGATGTGGCGAGCATTGAGCGCATGGCAGAAACCGTGCGAGAGCTTGTGCCTGAATCTCGGGTGGCAGTGGCTCACGGTCAGATGAAAGAACGTGAGCTTGAGCAAATCATGCAATCGTTTTATCACAAAAGACACAATGTATTGGTGTGTACCACCATTATCGAAACGGGCATTGATATCCCCAATGCCAACACCATTATCATCAACCGTGCCGATAAATTCGGGATAGCCCAGCTTCACCAACTTCGTGGGCGTGTTGGTCGCAGTCACCACCAAGCTTACTGTTATCTGCTTGTACCGTCTATTAAAGGCTTGAGCAGCGACGCCCAAAAGCGCCTTGACGCTATCAGCCGTGCCAACACATTGGGGGCGGGCTTTATGCTTGCCAGTGAAGACCTTGAGATTCGTGGGGCAGGCGAGCTGCTAGGCAAAAGCCAAAGCGGTAATATGCAAGCGGTTGGTTTTAATCTGTATATGGATATGCTAAACCGTGCCACCAAAGCCATCAAAGCAGGTAAACAACCTGATTTAAACACCCCATTATCGCTAACCAGTGACATTAATTTGCATTTGTCGGCACTCATTCCTGAAGATTATCTGGGAGATGTGCATCAGCGGCTATTGTTTTATAAAAAAATCGCCAATGCCGAAGACTATGACAGCCTAATTAGCATTCGCAGCGAAATGCTAGACCGTTTTGGCAGTTTGCCGGAGCCGACCAAAAATTTATTTGCCATTCACCAAATCCGCTTAATGGCTGAAGCGCTGGAGATTAGTAAGATTGATGGCAATGAGCGGCAAGTCACCTTTGAGTTTTCACCAAGCACCCCTGTGGAAGCCATTACTATTATTGGGCTTATTCAGTCGAATCCGAAAAAATTTAAAATGAACGGGGCGACAGGGCTAAAAATGATGGATGACAAAGCCCTTGCTACGCCAGAAGGGCGGATTGATGCGGTGAAAAATCTCATAGAGAAATTATCTTTAAAAGCGTGATGATGACCTGATAATAAATAATTATTGGCGCATCATAACCGTATTATAGCGAAAAAGAAGATTTGGAAAATGATGGAAAATCAATTACCTAATGGCGAACGCCTAATTGAAGAACCTACGTATCCCGAAGACTGGGAATGTTGCAACAATGGCTGCGAAGAACTGTGCGTGTATGAAATTTACCGCGTTCAAAAACAAGCCTATGACGAACAGCAACAACGACTCAAAAACATCCCTAAAACTACTTAGCGACACTGGCAAACCTGCTCGGTAGCTGGATTGTGCTTCAATAAAAGTAATTTTTTGTAAATTTATATTCCTGTTACAGGAATTTCATTCTACTGTCATCAAACTTACGTTAAATATCATGACGTTATGAAGTTGCATTGATAACGTAAAACAGTAAGTAAACAACTAAAAAATGGCAAAAGCCTTAAAATTAATAAAAAATCCACCACTATGGGATATTGGATAAAGAAGGATAGGAGTAAACAATGTTAGATATGTTAAATGAAGCGTTTGAATATGAAACCGATATCATCTATCTT
>OFDC01000232.1_pt1 | contig 50546 bp, 53 predicted proteins | sample 1520941 | NCBI WGS metagenome assembly OFDC01 (sample SAMEA94258168, study PRJEB24077) | hot springs metagenome | biome: Aquatic biome; feature: Water | place: India | collected 2012-12-06 | depth 5 m | reverse complement strand
TGTTCCAGTATCGGGTCGACGGCGGGCCTGCGCGCCGCAAGACAATTGGGCCTGTTGGAAGTCCCTGGACGCCGGCCACAGCACGCAAGGAAGCCGAGCGGCTGCTCGTCCAGGTCTATCAGGGGATCGATCCGGTCGAAGCCAAGCGTGAAGCGAAGCGCAAAAAGGAGACGCTGAACTTCCGGACCTACAGCGAAAAGTTCGTCGAGCTCTACCTCAAGCCGAACTGGCGGGGGACATGGGGCTCGGCGAATTGCACGATCAACAACGTGTTCATTCCACGCTGGGGCAACCGTCCCGTCCATGAGATCACCCGCGCCGACATCGTGAAGGTGCTGGATGAGTATTCGGATCGCCCGGCGCGGCGCAAGGAGATCCACTCGCTGCTGCGCAAGTTCTTCAACTGGGCGCTCGATCGGCAGGACATCGATGTCTCGCCGCTGGCCGGGATGAAAGCGCCAAAGGCCGTCCCGTCGCGCCGCCGGGTGCTGAGTGACGAGGAGATTGTCGCCTTGTGGAGGGCGACCGAGAATTCCGGATGGCCGTGGGGGCCATTTGTCCGGATGCTGATCCTGACGATGCAACGGCGCCAGGAAGTGGCCGAGATGGACTGGTCCGAAATCGACCTGAATGCGCGTCGTTGGACCCTGCCGGCTGATCGGGCGAAGAATGACCAGGAACATGTCATACCGCTGACAAGCCTCGCTTTGGCAGAGCTGCAGCTGCTGGGCCCGAAGCGCAAGGGCCTGGTGTTCACCACCACAGGCACAACCCCCGTCTCTGGCTTCTTCAAGGGGAGGGCGGCGCTTCACAAGGACATGATTGCATTCCTGAAGGCGAAGCAGATCGAAGAGGGAGGAGACCCCGACGACGTGGAGGTTCCGAATTGGCGGTTGCACGATATTCGCAGAACCGGCGCAACCCATCTTCAGTCGCTCAGGATCCCCGTCGAGGTGACTGAAAGCGTGCTCAATCACATCAGCGGCACCAGGGCGGGCGTCGCGGGGATCTATAACCGCTACAAATATGACGATGAGAAGCGCACGGCGCTGGATGCATGGGATGCGAAGCTTCAAACGCTCCTCTTGGCATAAGATACCGATGCAAAAGACAAAATCCCGATCATGGCTTGATGTGTTTCTTCGGGCGCGATGCGTGCAGGCGAGCCGCACGGGACTTCAACAAGTGCGGCAGCGCCATGGCGTTGACATATGTCAACAGACCGTAGATAGGGAATGTGTGTGAATGGCTAGACCACGCCATCCGAACAAAGAGATCGAAGCGGCTGTTGCCCATGCGGAAGCGCTGGGCTGGCGGGTCGTTATGATCAGCGGCCATGCCTGGTGCCGGCTTTATTGCCGCTGGGCTGACCGGGATGGTTGCATGGTCTCGGTGTGGAGCACACCGCGCAATGCGGAGAACCATGCCAAGGCGATACGGCGGAATGTCGCGCGGTGCTCGCACGGACAAGCGGAGTGAGTGAGATGAGGACGCATGAGTTCACGATTGTCGCCTCCGGCCTCGATCCGGAGATGGACGGCTATGAAGACCGCTTCGTCGAGGCCGGGTGCGACGACGCGACGCTTTCGTTCCAGAAGGGCGTGATCATCGCCGATTTTGCCCGTGAAGCAGTGTCGTTTTCCAAAGCTGTTGCAACCGCTTATGAGGATATACTCAAAACGGGTGCCAAGATCGAACGGGTCGAACCGGACTATATGGTGAGCCTCAGCGACATCGCCGAGCGCTCAGGTCTCACCCGTCAGGCGATCTCGCTTTATACCAAGGCGGAACGTGGCTCTGGCTTCCCCAATCCGGTCGCCCGCGTGACCTCGAACAGCCCGCTCTGGGATTGGCTTGAAGTCACCGAGTGGCTCTACGCTCAGGGGAAAATCGACGGCGAAGCGGTGCTCGAGGCGCGGATCATCAAGGAAGCCAATCGCCACATCGAAATCCATGCCGGGGAGCCCGATAAACTCGTTGGGCGACTGGAACTGCTCGAAGCTGCGTGATCGTCGCCAAACCGCGGCAACGCCTGTCGAACGTCTATGGCTGGTTTCTGCCTTCGGATCGACAAGATGTTGAGCGGTTATCGGGGTAAGTAGACCGGATCCGAAACATGGTAGACCAGAACGGCTTCGAGCGCGAAGCCGTTCTTACGCCTCAAATTGGAAGGATGGATCAGGTGCTCATGACCGCCGAGCGAAATATAGGTCGACCCCCGTCTCCAGTAGACCTGAATGACGACGGGCTCCCCGTCGGCCCTCGTCGCATGGATTTCGCCGCGCGGCCCATTCTTCGCTGGCATTGTTTACTCCTTGAACCCGGCAGTCAGCACCACACAATCTTCCCGTTACGCAGGAAAAAGTGTGCGCGGCAACCATCCTTGCGCCATACCGAAGGATGCAGGCTCGGCCGGTCCGCGCCAACGGCGAGCGACCAAACCGGCTCGCTGTCGGGCAACAGGTTCATCTCGAGCAGCGTGCCGCATCCGCAAGGGCACCGCATTGCGGCGATCCAGTGCCGACCATCTTCGCCCACAAGATACAGTCGCCCGGGAATGGCGTCGTCCGGCAGATCTTCATCCTCGACCACCCTGTAGCGACCCCATCGGGCATAATACTGGTCGCGTAGCCAGAGGCCCACCCGCGAAAACATCGATCTCGGCTTCGTCATCAGCTTTTCCTCGACAGCTGCGGCATGTTGAGAAGAGGCTCGCGGCCGCCAGCCGCGTGCAACTTGGCCATGACCGGGCAGGGCGTTTCATATGTCTCGGTGGTGAACTCGACTTCGGCAAGGTTCATACGCACGGCATCGAAGGTGGCTGGATCGGGGTCATGCCGGAACGGATAGAGCCGAGCGATCAGCTCGAGCACCGCGCTTGCCGCAGCGATCATGTTGATGCTGATAACAGCGGGCTGTTCCTCGTCACGGCCCTTGATGTATTTTTCCGCGCGCTGCCGGGCATATTCCTCCGGTGCGGCCCGTTCGAGACTTTCCTCATGGACTTGCTGGGATGTATAAACGCCTCGCGACAGCAAGCTCGAACCGCCGGGGAAGATGAAGTTGACCGCCGTGTCGACCTGATCGATCGCCCCGTCTTCATCGGCCACGGCTCCAACCCCGACGTCGACGAGGCACTGCAACTGTGTTGCCACCATCCGGTCGAGGATCGCTCTGCCTTGGGCGCCGTCGACGCAGCCAGCGAGGATGTCGCACCCAGCCAGTGCAACGACAGCATTCCTGTCCAAAATGCTCGCCGGTATGGCGATCACCTGGGTGCCGAGCTCGAGAGCGTCGATGGCTCGTTTGGCAACATCAACTTTGAAGGCGCCGTCGCGCGCATCGCCTGCAGTTGCGTTAAGGATCCTGTCGAGATTCCTGCTTTCGACGCGCTGCGGATCGACAAGGACAATCTTTCCGACGCCGAGCCTCGCCAATTGCTCAGCGACGATGCTGCCGGTTCCTGAGACGCCGACTATGCCAATGGCAAGCCGCCGCAACTCATTGCGCATTTCCTGGCCAAAGCCGCGCGAATGGCGGCCGACAGTTCCCAAAGTGGTGCCAAGGTCGGATGCAGGGTCGCACCACCAGAATTGCGGCTGCCGGCCAGTGACACCAATCTGGGCAATGACCAGCTGCGATCCGTCGGGGAGCCCGACCCGTCCAAGCATCTGCCCGGACGGCAGAACCACAATACTGGCTTGGGGCAGGGCGTTATCGAAGAAACCATGGAGATTCTCGAAGAATGCCTGGTCGCCGACGTCGTCGATTTCGGAGAAGAAGGCCTGGTTGCCAGGATGGCAATGGAATTTGACAAGGCAAAGCCCTTCCTGAGCCGCACGCTCAAGCAGAGGGTCGAGCCAGGCGAACGGCCATTCGACAGTGACCGGGCTGCGTAGTGTGCAGACCTCCATCGGAACAGGAACGATCTCCTTGACGAGGATGCGGACCGGATCTTCACTCGCGGACAGCGCACACAAGCCGATCGCGGCCGCTTCCTTGCCATCCCCGGGGAACAGATGGTTCATCAGAACCCTCTGCTGCCTGTCGGTCATGGTCAGTGTGAAGGCTTGCCTCACCGTTCCAGCTCGCGCCTGAACCAATCGAGCATGTAGGCATAGTGGGAAGCGATGCTGTCGCTTTCCGGGTTCCAGCTGTTCACACCTTCGACCCGGTGGCGCGACCAGCGCTGCCAATTGCCCCCATCGATCGCCACGGACACATCGGCTTGCGGGATGTGCGCGCCGTTGGTGCGGCTGATCGCCGGATTGAAATAGGCCATGTCGATCACCCCGACCGGATAGCTGGTCACATCGAAGGCGACGTCCACCTTGCTGGGCGCAAATCCCTCAGGCGGGCTCCAGCCGCGCACGATCAGCCAGAGCTGACCGGCGTTGATCGTCTCCCAGCTCAGTCCGAGTCCGTTCAGAAACGCCGTGTCCTCGTCCGGGAGGACGAATTCGCGGCGCTCGCGGAGGCCGTCCTGAACGTGCATCTTGTTGGCCACGAAACGCTCAACGCCCGGCTGGGTGAGATCGACATGCTGACCGGGCTGGATTTCCACCGGGTCGCCTTTGCCGTTCTTGAGGCGCAGGCGATATTCATTGACGGGAACAAACCCGGCCAGCGTGAGGATTTCCTCGCGGGTCGGGTTAGGATCCGCAGTGATGGCGCGCTTCTTGTTCACCCGGAACGCATAGCGCCTGGCGCGGGGCTTCTTGTCCTTCGGATTGGCAGCGGTGAACGCTTCGATGTCCAGTTCTTCGAGCGGGGGCTCGTCAGCATTTTCGGGGACCATAGGGGATGTCCTTGCCTGTCAACGGCGGGATTGCCGCTGCACGCCTGCCTTGTAGGATTAGCATGCTTGAAATATCAAGCATATCAAGCAAGCTTGAAAAATCACGCGGGGCGGGGTAGGCTTCGCAATCCAGACCGCCAGGGATTCTCACCATGTCAGGCTCTAGTAAGTCGCCAGCCGCACTGGGTGTCCATCTGGCGGCCATTCGCAGTGACCGAAAATTGACCCTGAGGCAGGTTGAGGAAGCAACAGGCAAGGAAGTCTCGAACGCCTATCTCAGTCAAATCGAAAACGGCAAGGTGAGTGCCCCGTCACCACATGTACTGAATGCTTTGGCAGACCTTTACAAGGTTGATTATACGCACCTTATGGAACTGGCAGGGTACATGAGGGCTCCGACAAAACGGGCGGCGGACGAGCGTCATGGACGGGCTGCTACCTTTGCCGAGATCAGCTTGACGGACGATGAGGAAACCGAGCTTTTGCGGTATCTCAAGTTTCTGCGAGCGCAAAAGGGCGGCAAGTAATGCGGCCTGACGACAGCTCACTGAGTTCCGGCGAGCTGGTGAAGGTTGAAGCTGTCGCCAAGAATCTTCTGCATCGTTCCGACGCGTGGGGAACCGTTCCGGTCCCGCTCGAAGACATTCTGGCCGCCGCCAAGCTCAAGGTTGCGCCCTACAGCATATTCGACCCGCGCTCGATCAGGGCTTATGTCGCCGCAAAGGGTAGCCAGGTTGCGCAGACGATCAAATCGGCGCTGGGTAAGATCTTCGGCATACTTGATGCGTCCGAAGAGATTATTCACATTGATGACTCGCTCACACCGGGCAAGCAGCTCTTCCTGACGCTCCATGAGACAGGACATTTCGAGCTGCCGCACCAGCGCAAACTGTTCCGCTTTTTCGAAGATAGCGACCAGGAACTCGAACCATCGATTGCGGATCAATTCGAGCGTGAGGCTAACAATTTCGCCCGTTTTGTCATGTTCAACGGGGATGCCTTCAAGCAGCGGGCAGCGGACATGCCGCTGGCCTTTGCCTCGATCAAGAAGCTGCAAGGACAGTTCAAGACCTCGATGTACGCCTCGATCCGGGAATATGCGCGCACGCATCACCAGTGCTGCTTTGTCGCGGCGCTCGAACCGACCGAAATTCGTCCGGCAGTAGGGGTTTGCGCGCCGGTCAGGCGGGTCGAGGTGTCGCCTTCCTATGAACAGATGTTCGGGCGGCCGCGGACGGCTCTGATCATGCCTGGGCATCCTCTTTGGGCGTTGGTGCCGCTTGGTGGCCGACGCGTAACCCGGCCGACGAGCTTCATCCTGACGGATTTGAACGGCGACCAGCATGAGTTCATCGGCGAGGCGCTGGACACGACATACAACATCTTGTTGTTTGCGTGTCCCAAAAAGGCGTTCAAGTCGGCCTAGCGAAGGGTTGAATTGGCGGAAGCGAGGCTTTGCAAATCGGGCCGACGCGCGATCCGAGTTTTCGCCGTCGCGGCGTTTCTTGTATGTAACGATTGCTTCTGTGACTGCGAAACCGCAGCTATGGTGTTCACATGACGCAGCGCCTGTTTCTCTTTCTCGCGGCTTTTCTGACTGCGCTGCTTCCGCTTGAGGCAAGCTACGCCGCGACCGGCTGCGCACCGATGGTCGCAACGTCCGTGGACAGCGACGATTGCAGTGGATGCACGGATGATGATCTTCAGCAGTGCCAGAGCTATTGCCTTGCACTGTGTCAAACCTTGCCGCCAGATCGCGCGGGCACGTCTTTCTATCGTGCCCCGACTTCGGCCGGATTTCTGCCCCTTCTTGCCGGGTTTCCTCCAATGCTGAACAGCGGCCCGGAGCCGCCACCACCCCGATTTCACCCTTGATCAATCGACCTTAATATCAACGGAGATTATATCATGAAGAAGTACATCATCACTGCAGCGGTGCTGCTCGGATCGAGTTCGGCTGCCTTCGCGGCTGCACCGGATCAGGTTGCATCTTTGGCCATGTCCTGCTGCGATCTCGTGCTCGCCTGCTGCGACGCGGCTATGAGCTGTTGCCCGTAAGAGGGCGCAGCGACCTATGAATGCGGGTGCCCGGTCTCTGATCGGGCACCCTTTTATTGGAGGGCTGTGATCGTGAGCTCATTCTACAAAAATTGATGAACCCGCGGAAACTCTCTCCTGCGGCCAACTTGTTTGCAGCGCACCTGCACCTTATTTTGGCGCAGCAGTAAACATCTTCAGGCGAAGCGCAAATGGCAGTCCGGCAACCCATCAATATCGGCCTCAGCGGCGACCAGCGACAGGCGATCGCCGAGGGTCTGTCGCGCCTGCTCGCAGACAGCTATACGCTGTACCTCATGACCCACAACTTCCATTGGAATGTGACGGGGCCGATGTTCAACACGCTCCACCAGATGTTCATGGCACAATATAGCGAGCAATGGGCGGCGCTCGATTTGATTGCCGAGCGGATCCGCGCGCTCGGATTTCCTGCTCCTGGAACCTATCGCGAGTTCGGTGCGCTGGCGTCGATCTCGGAAGTCGACGGCAATCCCAAGGCGCTCGACATGGTCGCGCATCTCGTCGCGGCGCAGGAAGCGACCGCGCGAACGGCGCGCGCCTTGTTCCCGGTCGTCGAAGACGCGAACGATCAGCCCACCGCCGACTTGCTGACCCAGCGCCTCGACGTACACGAAAAGACGGCGTGGATGCTGCGGAGCCTGCTCGAGGAGTAAGCGGCCTGGACAGGGTCGGCGTGCTATTTGGCCGCCGCGTTTCGCCAGTCCACCCTGAGCGCCCACCAGGTCCACAGCGCCGCCAAGGCTTCGATGGCAGCGGTGCCGATGACGATCGCACCCAAATGGCCCTGCGCGACCAGCCACAGAAAGGCGAAGAATTGGGCAATGCGGGTCGGGATGGTCATGACGAAAAACGGCACAAGCATGGATTGGGCGGCCCAGACATAATAGACCGATAGCACCATCAATGCGATGCCGACCACGCGCACCCAACCATCGAGCGCGGGATCGATGCCGAGCAAGCCCAGCAGCAGGTCGGGGGCGAAAAACAGCAGCAGGCCCTGTCCGGCCATGTACAGACCGAACAGCAATATGCTCCAGGCCGCTCTACTCATGCAATATTTCCTTTGGGTTGTCTGAGGGCTGCCACCACAGCCCGCGCGACCGCCGCGGTCGATGCGGGGTTTTGGCCGCTGATGATCTGGCCGTCGCACACGACGTGGCTGCGGAATGGCAGCCAACCGCGCTCATAGCGCCAGCCAGCCTCGCGCAGGTCGGTTTCGAGGGCATAGGGGACCCGTGCCATCTGCCCGATGAGCCGTTCCTCGAGGTTGGAAAAACCGGTGGCGCGTGTCGCGCCCGGAGGGCCGGCCAGCGCCGCAATCGCCGGGTTGAGCAGCGCTGCCGCGCCATGGCAGACGGTGGCGATAATCCCACCTTGCGCAAATATGCCCGCAGCGAGCCTTCCGAGGGCGGGATCAACAGGGAAATCCCACATCGCGCCATGCCCGCCGGCGAAATAGATGGCGCTGAAGCCTTCGGGTTGCAGCGCGGCAGCGGGAATGGTGGAGCGCAGGGCCATCTGCGCTCTCGTATCGGCAAGGAACGCGGCATTGTCCGGTTTGCGAGGTTCGGCGCTTTTCGCATCGAGCGGCGGCTCGCCGCCCTTCGGGCTCGTGATCACGATCTCGAAACCAGATTTGCGCAAGATTCTGTAAAAGGCACTGACCTCTTCGCGCCAGTAGCCGGTCGGGCGCGGGAAGGGGGCTTCTCCTTGATGGCTGGTAATCACCAGCGCCACTTTGCGGCTCATGGCTGCACTCCCGTCCCGGTCTGACAGGCGCCGGCACGCCAGGCGCGGTAGCGCTTGGTGAGTTGGCGGGTGCGCCAGCGATCGGCGATCAGCGCGCGCAGGGGGCTCATTGCCGGCTTGACCGGCTTGCCTCGCGCCATACGCACAATCTGCGCCTTTGCCAGCGCTTGCGTCGCAAGGCTGGCAAGGACCTGATTGCGCCAGCCCACTTCGGGCACCACAATGTCGAGCTGCTCGCCAACACGCCAGCGATTGGGCGCATCAGGGGCAAAGGCAAGCGCGCGCGCCATGCCAAGCATATCAACTCTGAAGCCTGCCTGATCTTGCGCCAGCGCGAGGATGGCGACATCGCGGCGCTTGATCCCGCCCGTGACCATCAGCGGCATCGTGGCAACGCGCGCGATCTTGCGGGCGAAATCGATGAAATAGGCCTCGCGCCGATGGGTACTGGTGTCGCCGGCGCGCCCCTGCATCGCCGGGCTTTCGTAGCTGCCGCCCGACAGTTCGACCAAATCGACCTGCATTTCGTCCAATTGTTCGACCACCCACATTGCGTGCGACAGGTCGAAACCGCCCTGCTGGAAATCGGCCGAGTTGAGTTTCACCGCCACGCAGAAGCCGGGCGCAACCCGGGCACGCACGCCTTCGACGACCCTAAACAGCAGGCGGGCGCGGTTTGCCAGTGACCCGCCCCATTCGTCCTCGCGCCGGTTGACCAGCGGCGAGAGGAACTGGCTGATCAGGTAGCCATGCGCAGCATGGATCTCGACGCCCGTAAATCCTACCTGTTCGGCAAGAGCAGCGGTGGTGACGAAGCGCTCGATGATGTCTTCGATGTCGGCCAGCGTCATTTCGCGCGGCTGCGCGAGCAGGTGCGAGTGCTTGCCGACATCGACGCGTACCGCGGAGGGCGCGATCGGCACTTCGCCCATCTCGGCGAAGAGCTGACGGCCTGGATGGCTGATTTGCATCCAGAACTGGGCGCCAGCGGAGCGCCCCGCTTCGGCCCAGCGCCGGAACGGCGCAAGATCGGTGCCCGCTTGCAGCACCACGCCGCCTGGACCCGTCAACGCGTCGGGAGCGATCATCACATTGCCGGTCAGCAGCAGCCCTGCGCCGCCTTCGGCCCAGCGGCGATAGAGCCGGACCAGCCCCTCGCCCGGGAGTTGCCCGGCATCTGCGAGATTTTCCTCCATCGCCGCCTTGCACAGCCGGTTGGGAATTTCGACTCCATTGGGGAGCGTCAAAGGCGCGAACAGGGCGTCGTGATCCATGGCGCGGTTTCCCCCGAGCGCAGGTGCCTGCCCATGAGGACGGGTCGCTGCCCTAAATTGAACGAATCGTCGGCATTCGTATGATTCATCCTGATCGCGCTTGCAATGTGCATCCGATAGGAAAATTGAGTGTCGATGAACCAGAATGACGAGGGATTGTCCCGGACACGGCAGCGACGTCTTGATGGGATGATCGACGCGGCACAGGCGGTGTTCTCACGCTTCGGGCTGCGCGGAACGACAATGGAGGCGATCGCGGCTGAGGCAGGCGTGTCGAAGGCGACGCTCTACGCCTATTTTGCCGACAAGCAGCACGCATTGGAAGCGGTCGCCCGACGTCTTACAGAACAAATGCGACAAGTGGTCGATGCGGCGCTCGATGGTCCCGGGACGCGTGCCGAGCGGATCGCCGCTGCACTGTTCGCAAAGCACGATCTCACGCTCGAAATAGTCGTGCGCTCCGAGCATGCTGCCGAGCTTCTTGCCGCACGGCGCGGCATTCTCTGGCCCGTATTCGAGGAGGCGGATGCAGCGATCGAAGCACGCATCGCCGAAGTGGTGGGCGAAGCGGGACCCGTGGGGATGAGCCCCGCAGATACTGCGCGATTGCTCGCCAAGGCATCGGTCGGCATCGGCGAGGAAACCCAGTCCCGCGAGGAGTTGCGGATCGACCTCACCCGCCTGGTTGAGTCGGTGCTGCGCTAGCAGAGTGCACTGGCCGCCTCCAACAGAACGTCCCTGGCGAAAGCCACGCGCGGGTGACGAAGTTTGCCTTTGGTCCAAGCAAGGTAGAGGTTATTGGCTGGTTGTGGACGATCGGCAAAAGCCTGGACGATGTGCCGTGATGCGATGGCGGAGCCGCACAGGTAATCGGGCAGGACCGACCAACCGCTACCCGCAGCCACAAAATGCACGATCGCTCGTAAATCCGGAATGACGATAGCGGGCGGGTGGCGCGGCAGAGAGATGGCATTGGCCGTGCACCATTGGCGGATCAGCGGCAATTCGACATCATAGGCACAAAAGGGTTGTTCGCGGATCAGCCTGTTTGGATCATCCGGCAAAGCCATGCTGGGGGGTGCGACAAGAACAAAGCGTTCCTCGCCGATTGGGGCAAAACCGACCTTGGGATTGTCGGGGGGTGAAGCGGTCACCGCAAGATCGACATCGCCGTCAAGCAGCATCGCGTAGATCGCGTTCTTGTTGCCGGTTGCGATGCGCAATTCGATCCCGGCTTGATGGAGCCGGGTAAGCGCTGGCGCAAAGCGATCGCCAATATATTCTGCCGGCCCGGCAACTCGCACGACGCCCGACATCTCGAACGAGCGCGCACGGAACCTCGCAAGGACAGCTTCGGCATGATCGATGCTGTCCCCCAAGGCGGCATGCAATTCATCAGCAGTGGTCAGCGCAGCGACCCCACTGCGCGACCTGTCGAACAGGCGCCGACCCAATGCGCTCTCAAGCGCCGCCATATGTTGCGACAGCGCAGGCTGCGTCAGGCCGAGCGCCTCAGCGGCGGCGGTCAGGGAGCGGTAGCGATAGACCGCGAGAAAGCTGCGCAAATGAAGGAGTGACATCGCTTTCAATAATAATTCTTATGATGGATGCTCGCTACCATTAGTTTTGTGCGATCAACTCGAATGGCAAACGCGCTCCGAAAGGAGCAAGCCTCATGTCCACCATCGCCAAGATTTTGATCATCACGACCTCGCATGCCTCGCTCGGGGCGGGCGGCGAGCCCACCGGGCTCTGGCTCGAGGAACTCACTACGCCCTATTATGCCTTCATCGACCGCGGGGCCGAGGTGACCATCGCGTCGATTGGCGGCGGGGCGGTTCCGGTCGATCCGCGAAGCTTGCGCCCCAAGGGTGAGAACGATGCTTCGGTTGAGCGCTATCTTGGCGATGCCGCGCTGCAGGCGCAGGTACAGGCAACCGTGCGCTTCACGCCGCAATTGGCCGAAGGATATGATGCGGTGTTCCTGCCCGGCGGGCACGGCACCATGTGGGATTATCCCGCTAGCGAGGCGCTGGCGCAAATTGTCACGCGCTTCATGATCGAAGGCAAGGTCGTCGCTGCGGTCTGCCATGGACCTGCCGGTCTGGTCAGCGCCCGGTTCAGCAACGGTCGGCCGGTCATCGCCGAGCGCCGTGTTGCGGGCTTCACCAATAGCGAGGAGCGTGCAGCGGGACTGGATGACGATGTCCCCTTCCTGCTCGAGACGCGCCTGCGCGAGCTCGGCGCCATCTATGTGAGTGGCGCTGATTTTGCGCCTTTCGCGGTGCGCGACGGGAACCTGATCACGGGACAAAACCCCGCGTCGGCGGCGGAGGTGGCGCGCCTGACGCTGGAAGCCGTCGCCGAGCCGGTCGGCTCGGCTGCAAAGGTGGACTGATGATGGAATATCTCCATACCATGGTCCGCGTGCGGAACCTCGAGCAGTCGCTTCGATTCTGGTGCGATGCGCTCGGTCTCGTCGAAGTCAGCCGCATCGACAATCCCTCAGGACGCTTCACGCTGATCTTCCTGGCAGCGCCGGGGGATGAAGTGCGCGCGAAGCTTCATCGTGCGCCGCAGCTCGAACTGACCTGGAACTGGGACGACGCCCCCTTGGGCGGCGGGCGCAATTTCGGCCATCTCGCCTATCGTGTGGCCGACATCTACGCCGCATGCGCGCAGCTGGTGGAGCATGGCGTCGCCATCAACCGCCCGCCGCGTGATGGCCACATGGCATTTGTCCGTTCACCCGACGGCATCTCGGTCGAATTGCTGCAGGCTGGCGATCGCAAGCAATCCGAAGAGCCGTGGGCTTCGATGCCCAACACAGGAAAATGGTAATGAAGATCCTTCCACAACTCCTTCTTGTTCCCGCATTCATCGGAGCCTTTGCCATGACCGCGCACGCCCAGACCAACAATGCATTCAATGATATTCTCTCGACCGAAGGCAGCGCGATGGTGCCGCGCGTCTCGACGGCGATGCTGCTGGCACAACCCGAAAACCGGGCGCTGCGCGAGCTTTTGACGGAGGCTCCCGCTGACCCCGGACAATTTGCCGGCAAGCGCATCGCCATTGTCACAACCGATGGGGTCGAGGAGATCGAACTCACCGCTTCTGTGCGTTACTTTCGAGAACGCGGGGGGCAAGTGGAGATTATTGCGCCGCCGCGGCCTGCTTTTCCAGACCAGTACGGGGTCCAGATTCCGGAGATCCGGCAGACCCACATCCTGACCATCCGCTACATGGAAAACGGTGGCTGGGTGAAGTTCGACCGCTTGATTGGCAATGCCGATCCGGCAGCCTATGATGCGCTTGTCATTCCCGGCGGGGCATGGAACCCGGATGCCCTGCGCGGCGACCCAGTTGTGCTTGCTTTCGTCAGGGCCATCGCGGCCAGGGGTTCTCTGGTCGCCTCGCTCTGTCACGGCCCGTGGGTTTTGGCCGATGCCGATCTGCTGGAAGGCCGCCGCGCGACGGCATGGGGGCCGATGCGGCGCGATCTCGAGCGGGCCGGGGCAACCTATGTTGATGCCCCGGTAGTAATTGATGGGAACCTGATCACATCGCGCGGGCCCATCGATCTGGCGGCATTTCTGACAGCCATTGGCTCGCGGCTATAGTCGCTCTGGCCGGGACGCAACTGCGTACCCGGCCAGGGTTCGAAGCCTCCCCACGGTGCAAGTCGTCAAGCGGCTATTGCTGCATAGGTCGGATAATCGGTGTAACCGCGGGCATCGCCGCCGTAGAAGGTGTCGCGGTCGTATGGATTGAGGGGCAGACGGCCGCGCAGCCTTTCGACCAGATCGGGGTTGGAAATGAAGTTTCGGCCGAAGGCGACCATGTCGGCATAGCCAGCGGCGATGATTGCGTCGGCGCTGTCACGGGTAAACCCGCCTGCAGCGATCAGCACGCCGGAAAATCTGGGGCGAAGATAAGCGGCGTCGATCGCGTCACTGCTCACGGTCACCTCATCGGTGCCCATGATGCGGGGTTCGATCACATGGAGATAGCCGATATTGCGCGTGGATAATTGCTCGGTCACATAGCCAAAGGTGTTGGCGGGATCGCTGTCGTGCATCGAGCCATAGATGCCGCTCGGGGCGAGGCGGACGCCGACGCGGTCTGCCCCACATACCGCGATGGCGGCGTCGGTGATTTCAAGCATCAGCCGGGCGCGGTTTGCGATCGGGCCGCCATAGGCATCGGTGCGTTTGTTGGTGCCGTCCTGGAGAAACTGGTCGGGAAGATAGCCGTTCGCACCGTGGATTTCGACACCATCGAACCCGGCCTCCAGCGCGCGCTGGGCCGCGCTGCGGAACTGCTCGATGATTGTCGGGATCTCGTCCAGTTCCAGCGCGCGCGGCATGGAGAAAGGCGCAGGCCCGTTGCGGGTATAGGCGTAGCCTTCGGCCTGGATCGCCGAGGGGGCGAGCGGCGCCGCGCCGCCCGGCTGAAGGTCGACATGGCTTTGCCGGCCGACATGCCAGAGTTGCAGAACGATCCGTCCGCCCTCGGCATGAACGGCGTCGGTGACGCGCTTCCACGCCGCGATCTGTCGGTCATGATAGGCACCCGGCGCGCCGGCATAGCCATAGCCTTCAAGCGCGACCGGGGTGGCCTCGGCAATGATGAGCCCGCCCACGGTGGCACGCTGGCGATAATATTCGACGATGAGATCACCCGGGACATCGCCTGCTTCGGCGCGCATGCGGGTGAGCGGAGCCATCACGACACGGTGTGCGAGCGCGATCCGTCCGAGGGTCAGCGGGGAAAAGAGGTTGGTCATCGAGGGTGCTCCAGGAAGAATGATAGCAATCGGTGCAAAGCGAGGTGTCATCACGGCGGGATCGATCGGCGTGCCAGCGCCTGCAGCGAGCAGATGGCATTGGCGGTCGCGACGTGGTCGACCAGATTCTTGTGCTTGAGCGACAGGATGATCCGGGCGTTCGGCGAAATGACGAAGGTGGCAGCCGTGGGCTGGAGGCCGAGACGGTGCACCTCTGAGTGTGCAGCTGGCAGGCCGTAAGCGGCAGCAATTTCTGACCCTTCATCGAGCAGCAGGGTCACGCTCGCCAGGGAAGTCGCCGCTTTGGGCCAGCGCGTTGCGACCGCGAGAAAGCCGCCGCCGCACGCAGAAATTCTGGAGCAGTGCGCCGCGATTGCTGCAAGTTGCTTTGGTGCGATGGGCTCGCGGCCAGCGAAGGCCAGCACGACCGGGCCCTGGTCCAGCATATGCGCAAGCGTCACGCGCGATCCGGTCGCCGACCACAATTGGAACAATGGTGCACGCTCGCCAGCACGCAACAAGGCAGTGGTTGCGCGCTGGACTGGAAAGCCTTGCTGTTCGGCCTTGCCCGTTTCTGGCGATAAAGGTGTCCTGGGCAGCATGCGTGCGTCTCGATCAGAGTCTAGGGGCGATGTTGCCCTCGCCGTTTGCAATGGCCATTCCCGGGACTTTATGGCAGGCGCGTCGATGCAATATCTCTCATTCCCCGGAGGCATGACGCATGGACCGCATGGCAGCGATGGAGGCCTTTGTCAGGGTGGTTGATGCCGGTTCGTTTTCCGCAGCGGCGAAACGTCTCAATGTCGGTCAGCCGGCGATCTCGAAGACCGTTGCGCAGCTTGAAAACCGCTTGGGCGTGAAATTGTTGATCCGCTCGACCCGCGGACTGACGCCGACCGAAGCCGGGCTCCATTTTTACGAAAGAGCGCGCCGTTCAATCGACGAGGCCGACGAAGCTGAACTCGCCGCACGCGGCGCGGGGGTGGGGCTGACCGGCAAGCTGCGGGTCTGCGCGCCGGTGACCTTTGCGCGCATCCACCTCATGCCGCGCCTGCCCGAACTGCTCGAGCGGCATCCCGAGCTGGAGATCGAGGTGGTGCTCGACGACCGGTCGGTCGATCTCGTCCATGAGGGGATCGATGTCGGGTTGCGAATGGGGCGTCTCGAGGACTCGATGCTGACCGTGCGCAAGCTCACGAGCGGAAAGACGGCTGTGATCGGCACGGCAGCCTATTTCGAGCGGCACGGGCGCCCGACTGCGCCGGGCGACCTCTTGAGCCACCAGGCGATCATCTACGCCCAACAGATCGGTGGCGGGGTGTGGACGTTCCGACAAGGCGATACCGAATTGTCGGTGACTGTCCATGGCCGGCTGAGCGTGACCGCAGCTGAAGGGGTGCGTGCGGCCGTGCTGGCCGGTGCCGGCATCGCGATTGCCTCGCGCTGGATGTTTGCGCCCGAGCTTGAAAGCGGTGTTGCGCAGACGGTACTCGACGATTGGGAGTTGCCGCAGGTCGATCTTTGGGCGGTCTTCCCCACGGGACGGACTGCTACCACCAAGGCGCGCACGTTCATTGCGTTCGTCGAAGAAATTATGGGCAAGCGAGACACGAGCGCCACTGCCTGACCGCAGATGTCGCCGCGCGGGCATTCCCCGCCGGAATGGTTCCTATCGCTTCACCCCATCTTCAGCGCTGACCGGGCACCTGTCATTCGCATGGCCTGCTTTCCACAAGGAGGTTGGCCATGGCCACGCAAGGGCTGGAACTGCGCCCGATCAGCCAGGGCATCAAAGAAGTCGCGCCAGTCCGGACCGCGTCACTCGCAACCTTCATTGCCTTGGTGGTGCTTGCGACATTGCTGATGGGGTCGGGGTTCATTCCCAGCAAGCTGTTAATCCAGCAGGGATTCCCGCCGCTGTCGTTGGCGGGCTGGCGGTTCGTGGTCGCCGCGCTTGCGGTCTTGCCGCTTGCAGTGTGGCAGGCTGGCAGCCTGCGCGCGGTGATGGTGCCGACCGGCCTGCGGTTTGCCGATGTGCGCCTTGTCGCGCTTCTAGGGCTTGTCCAGACGGCGCTCGTGATGGGCTTGGCGACCGTCGGCATGGTCACCGTCCCTGCTCAGGTTGCGGCGATCCTGCTGTTCACCAACCCGATCTGGGTTGCTGTTGCGGGACATGCGCTGCTTGGCGACCGGCTGCCGATCGCCGGGATGTTGGGACTTGGGCTCGGGCTCGTCGGGATCGCCTTGGCGGTAGGGCTGGACCCGCGGGTTGAGACAAGCCTGGATTGGGCAGGTGCGCCACTGGTGCTGCTCGGTGCGATGTGCTGGGGCGCAGCCACGCTGATCACCAAGCGGGCCCGGACGGCGCTTGTCCCGCTGGCGCTCAACTTCTGGCAGATGATGGTGGGGGCAATGGTCCTGCTCGCCGCAGGCCATTTCGGCGGCGAACACTGGCCCACGCAGATGACGGGGCTGCAATGGGCGGAGTTCCTGTGGCTTGCCATCCCTGCCTCGGGTGGCTCCTTCAGCCTGTGGTATCTGGTCCTCGCCAGAGGTGATGCGTCGCGCGCCAGCAGTTACCTGTTTCTGGCCCCGTTGTTTGCTGTGCTTCTCGCGGTTCCTTTCCTCGGCGCTTCGCTTACCTGGATCCAGGGTATTGGTGGACTGCTGATCGGTGTCGGAGTCTGGTTGATCAATCGTCGAGTTGCGATCGCGGGACCGATGTCCCTCGACCGCCACGACCGGCCCATTACGAGGCATGCGCCTTGAGCAACCAGGTGCGGCGGTGAAAGATCCAGACCTGAGGGTGTTAGGCGCGGGGCGTGCGTGGGGGCGAATGCAGCGCTCGAGATGCCGTGTGGGTGGATGGCCGCAAGGCCCTGATCGCTAATGGCAATTAATCAGCTTCTCCACGAAAAATTTAACGAATTTGTCCGATTCGTTCAGATAAGTGAGGGCGAGAGCGGTGGAGCAGCCCACCTTTCTGATCAATCCTTGGAGCGTCAGGTGAGCGAGACTTTGCAATCGTCGGATATGGCCGTGGCTGAAAAAAACGCGGTTACCGACAGTCCGCCAACCTCTGCGCACGGCAAACCCACCACAAATGCGAACGACACGGGCGAGCCTCGCTTGGTCCCTTTGGCCGCCGCGCTGCTGGTTTCGGCGTGTGGCGGCGGTGGGAGTGGGGGTACTCCCGGCGGAACCGGGGCCAACCCGCCGACGGCAGTGGTAGTCAAGCCGCAATCCGATTCAGAAGCGGCTCGTTTCATCCTGCGCGCCAGCCTGTCGGCGTCGACAGCGCAGATCAGCAATATTCGCGAAATCGGCTACGAGCCGTGGCTCAACGCACAGATGGATGCCTCCATCGCGCAAACGGGCGTCGACTGGATGAAGTCGCGCGGGTTCGATCAGATTAACTCTGGCAATCATTTTTTCGAAGAGCGCGCCGGCGATTTCATGATCTGGAATCAGTTGCTGACCGAGCAAAACGGTGTGCGCAAGCGCATCGCGCTGGCACTGTCCGAGTTTTTCGTCGTCTCGCTGACCGGGCTCAACATCGACTGGCCGGGCCTGGCGATGGCCCATTACTGGGATCAGTTGATGGCCAACGCCTTCGGGAATTTCCGGAAATTGCTGGAGGATATCACGCTGAACCCGGCCATGGGCCAGTATCTCGACATGCGTGGGAGCCGCAAGGAGGACCCCCGCACCGGCCGTGCGCCCGACGAAAACTTCGCCCGTGAGGTCATGCAACTGTTCACCATCGGGTTGGTCGAGCTGAACATTGACGGAACCCCCAAGCTGGGTGGCAATGGTCAGCCGATCGAGACCTATACCAACGCTGATGTCACGAACCTCGCGCGCGTCTTCACCGGCTATGACTGGGACTTTACCGGCAATGTGCAAACGCCGATGCCGGGTAACCCCAACCAGCTGATCAACGGGACGGGGTATGTTCAAAAGCCGATGACGCTGGACCCGAGAAAGTGGAGGCAGCCTTCGACGGAGAGCCAGCATTCGGCGCTGGAAGCGACGTTTCTCGGGACGACTGTTCCGGCCAACACCGATGGGACTGTCGCGCTCAAGATGGCGCTCGACACTCTGTTCAACCACCCGAATGTCGGGCCCTTCTTTGCCCGCCAGATGATCCAGCGTCTCGTAACCAGCAATCCCAGCCCTGGCTATACCGAGCGCGTTGCGCGCGTGTTCAACAACAATGGCGCCGGTGTGCGGGGTGATTTGCGAGCTGTCTTCAAGGCAGTGCTGCTCGATGCCGAGGCGCGCGACACGGCGACTTTGGCGTCTCCGACCTGGGGCAAGTTGCGCGAACCGATCGTGCGCTTTGCACAGTGGGGACGGACCTTCGGGGTAACATCGAACAGCGGGAACTGGGCGGTCCAAGATTTGTCCGATCCCGTCACAGCCCTGGGCCAAAGTCCGCTTCGATCACCATCGGTGTTCAACTTTTTCCGGCCCGGCCATATTCCAGCAGGCACCGCCATTGCGCTCAATCGCTTGGTGGCCCCGGAATTTCAGATCGTCACTGAGATCAGCATCGCAGGCTACCCCAACATGATGCAGTCCGCGATCGCGTCGCCGTCGTTCTTCGACATCAAGGCCAACTATTCCAATGAACTACCGATTGCGCACGATACCACCGCACTGATCGACCGGTTGGCGTTGCTGCTGTCTGCCAATCAGATTTCGGATAGCACCAAGGCGACCATCAAGGCGGCGGTCGATGCTTACCGGGTGACCGAAGCCAGCAGCGAACGGGAAAAGCTGCGAAACATCCATGCGGCGATTCTGCTTGTGATGGCGTCACCCGATTACCTGATCCAGAAGTAGAAGGCGAACCACCCGTGTACATCAGCAAGATGGAAGAAATCTCGCGGCGCGCCTTTCTGCGGCGTACCCAGCAAGTTGCGATCGCTGGTTCGGCTGCGGCGTGGGCGACCGGTCTGGCCGGCATCGCAGAGGCCGCGGCATTCAACGCAGGCGACGACTACAAGGCGCTGGTGTGTGTGTTCCTGCTGGGCGGCAACGACCATAATCGAACGCTCATCCCTTTCGATTCAGCCAATTATGACCTCTACAGTGCCATCCGAGGCGGTGGTCCGGGTCAGGCCGCAGGCGGGATCGTCCCTGCGCGGGCTTCGCTTGCGGCAACCGCGCTAACCCCGTCCGGCGGTCAGGTGCTGACCAACAACCTGCAATATGCGCTGGCACCGGAAATGCCGCGATTGAAAGCGCTGTTCGATCAGGGGAGACTTGCACCGGTGCTCAATGTCGGCCCTTTGCTCGCGCCGCTGACCCTGGAGCAGTATAATAGCAGCAACCATGCGGCCAATCCGCGGCCGCCACGGTTGTTTTCGCACAATGATCAGGTTTCGACCTGGCAATCGGGGTATCCCGAGGGGGCATTTGTCGGCTGGGGCGGTCGGATGGGTGATCTGGCCCTGTCGAGCAATGTCAATGGATTGTTCACCTGCATGTCGGCGAGCACCAGGCCTGTCTTCCTCGCGGGTGATCGGACGATTGCCTATCAGGTGACCAACAGCGGTGCGGTGGCTGTCAGCGGCGTTACCCAGTCGCTGTTCGGGTCGCAAATCGTCTCCGATGCGCTGCGAACGCTGATGACCCAGACCAGCGGCCATTTGCTCGAGGCAGACTACAACCGCGTCTGCAAACGGTCGATCGAATCGCAGGCTGCGGTGACGCAGGCCTTGCGGTCGGCGACGCTCCAGACGTCATTCGTGTCACCATCGGGCGCTACCCCGCTGGCTACGCAGTTGCAGACCATCGCGCGCATGATTGCCGCGCGCAATGTCACGGGAGCTCGCCGCCAGGTTTTCCTCGCCAGCATCGGCGGTTTCGATCTGCACGGCAATTTCAACGCCCAGCAGGGCAGGAACCTGACACAGATCGACTTTGCGTTGGACGCATTCTACCGAGCGACTGTTGAGATGGGGTTGGCCGATAAGGTGACCACATTCACGGCTTCCGACTTCGGAAGGACCTTGCAGTCCAACGGTGACGGGACGGATCACGGCTGGGGCGCGCATCATTTCATTCTTGGGGGCGCGGTGAGAGGGGGGCGCTACTACGGGGTCGCTCCTCAGATTTCGGTTCGCAGCAACGATCAGGTCGGTCAAGGCCGTTTGCTGCCGACGATCGCGGTCGATCAATATTCGGCGACACTCGCGCGCTGGTTTGGCGTGTCAGACAGCGAACTTCCGTCGATCGCTCCGAATATCGGTCGATTTGCCAGCAGTGACCTTGGGTTCATGGCGCCGGCTCAGATTCAGTCCGCTGCAAACGGACAAAGGCCCGTCTGAGTTCGTCGCAATTGTCCGCCTGCTTGACCAAAGTCGAGAGCCTTCGGACATGGGGCGCATGCGCCTTAGCAGTCCCTGCTGCACTCGGTTTTGTGGTGGGTTTTCGCTTTGGTCGGTCGGGCCATCAAAAGCGCCACTTGGCCTCGATCGAGACGAAGTCGATTGGCTCCGACGGCCCTGTCTCGACGATGAAGCGCCCCGGATCCAGATGCGAATAGGTCAGCACCAGTTCGAGCGCAGGCGAGGGAGAATAGGCGGCTTCGATCGACACCGTCGTTCCGACATAACGGGCTTGCGAGCCTCCCGGGCCGCGCAGCAAACTGCCATTGGGGCGGTAGACCCCATCAGCGGTTTCAAGTCGCCAGAAGAAATTGGCATCAGCGGTGACGGTTAGTCGCGGGGAGGGGTGAAGAACCAGGAATGGGTGCAGATTGTAGAAATTACGCGGCCCGAGGATGGTGATTTCGTAGAAATAATTGCCTCTCGGGAAGAGAGCGTTGAAGGCCTCGAGCCGATCGTCGCGCGGGTCTGAATCGCCGCTGGCAATGTTGGCGCTCAACGCGATGCGCGGTGCCAGCGGGAGCGCGGGAAAACTGCGGCCGATCTCGCTCGCAAGGGTCCAGGCGGTGATCCTCTGATCTGCGAACGTGCCAAACTGCGCGATAGCCTCGATGTTATAGTCCCACTCGGCGGTTCGTCCAAAGAGCCGCGTTCCCAAGCTATAGCGCCGTTCGTCGCCGGTCGTTTGGCCAAAGGTCGCTGTGTCCTGGCGATAGTAGAGCCAGTAGATGTCGAGACCCAAGCGCCGCCCTGAGGGCCTGCGTGTCGCGTAAATTCCGCCCAAGGTGATATCGTCGTTGGGATGGTCGTCGAAGGCGCCGGGTGAGACCTGAATAGGACGCGCGACGAACCCATCGATCCTGAAGCGCTCATTCGACAGTCGAATCAATGCCGCATCGAAGGTCCTGCGCACATTGGTGCCTTCACGAACATCAATCAGTCGGGCCGAGCCGTAACGCAGTTCCTGCCGGCCGATGCGAAGCATTGCGCGCGTTTCTGTGGCAGTCGGCACCGAGAATTCGACAAAGGCGTTTTGCAGCGCAAGATCGTTGCGATCGACCGGTGAGGGTGGACCCGCGCGGCCGGCTTCGACTGCGCTGATCAGTTGGACAAAGGCGCGGATATTGTGATCGAACTTTAGATCGGCATGGAAGGTCAGGCGCTGGAGCCATGTTCCATCGGGGTCGCCTGGCTGCTCTGCGAATTCGGGGCTCCAGCTCTTCTCCCACCGCTCGGTTATTTCGCCGCCGAGCGAGAGGTCGAGATGGCCTGATGCCAACGCGATGTTCTTGAGCGGGGGGAAAGGCAGATCGCTTTCAGGCAGCGCGTCGGGACAACGGACCTGGTCCTCGTACCGCAACAGCGCGTATTCGGTCTGGCAGGGGACGACCTCTTCCTTGTCGGCGTTCTGCGCGGCGGCAAAGCCGGGCCATGCCGCAGACCAAAGGGCCACGACCGTGATCGTCAGGAGGTATAGGTGCGAAAATGGTTGAGCGGTGACCATGGCGGTTCCACCGCTGGCAGCGGGGCGATCATGTCAGCGAATGCACCCGCAGCCCACACCGGGGTTCCTCCGACAAGCGTGAGCAGGCTTTCGATCTTCGCGATATCCTCGCTGGCGACGTCGAAAAAGGGCCGGTCCAGCACAGCGAGATCGGCGAGAAATCCTGGGCTTAGGCGGCCCTTCTCGTGCTCCTCCTGACTGAACCAGGCCGATCCCGCAGTGTGGGCGAAGAGCGCTTCCTGCCTGGAGAGGTGCTGGCATGGTCCATGGAGCGGCGTGCCGCCGATGCTGCGTCCGGTCACCGCCCATTGCAGCGTCACCCAGGGATTATAGGTGCCCACTCGGGTGGCGTCGGAACCGAGGCCGACGGGCAAACCCACCTGCAATGCGGTTTTGAGCGGGGGTGCGCGATCGGTTGCGGCGCGGCCATAGCGTTCGAGGAAATATTCTCCGGCGAACGCCATTCGCGACTGGAAGGCCAGACCGCCTCCCATCCTTTTGATCCGCGCGAGATTGACATCGCTGACGGTTTCAGCGTGGTCAATCGCCCAGCGGATTCCTGCCAATCCTTGTCGTCCGCCGTCCCGTTCGGCTCGGTCCGCGTCCGCAAAGACATCCAGAATCTGGCTGATCGATTGATCATAGGTGGCATGGATCCGCAGCGGCCAGCGCCGCGCCATCAGATGGCGAACGACGGCGAGCAGATCGGATCGCCACCTCGGGCGCTGATCCAATTCGGGCCTTGCGGCGAGAAAATTCTCGAAATCGCCTGCCGACCAGGTCAGAAACTCTCCGCCGCCTTCAATCTCCAGACCGTGCTCGAGCGGCCCGAATTGCTGCCCGGCCTCATAATTTTCGGTCCAGCGCATGAATTCAGCAAGTTCGGCACCCTTGTTCTGCGGGAACAGATAGGTCGATAGGCGGATCCCGGTTGCGCCTTCGACCGCAAGGCTCTGGGTTGCGCCATAGTCGTCGGGAAACCGATGGCCGCCACCGCCCGCATCGATGACGCTGGTGAGGCCGAAGCGGTTCAACTCGCGATAGAAATGACGGGTCGAAAGCTGCTGCGCTGCTGGATCGAGCGCGGGCAGGGCGCCGATTGCTGCGTAGACGAGATCGGGGTTCGGCTCGGCGTGAATGATTGCGCCGCCGTCGCGTGTAAATTCGTAGCGTGTCCCGGGCGGGGTCGGTGTGGCGGAAGTCAGCCCGCGCGCAGCGACCGCGGCACGATTCAGCAAGGCCTGGCTATAGAGCAGCGTGACCACCACCGGTGTGTCGGGCGCAATCGCGTTGAGTTCGGCGATCGTCGGCATGCGGCGTTCTTCGAACTGGAAGGGCGAGAAGCCGCCGATGACCCGAACCCAATGTCCCTTCGGGGTACGGACAGCCTGTTCGGCCAGCATGTCCATGGCCCGCGCCAGGGTTCGTACACCGTCCCAGCGCAGTTCCAGCGCGTGAAACCGACCCTGGCGCGAGGGGTGCATGTGACTGTCATTGAGTCCGGGAATGACCGTGCGCCCGCCGAGACGAAGTGTCCGCGTCGCATCTCCCATATATGCCGCCACCTCGTCAGCGCTGCCGATCGCGAGCACCCGCCCCTTGGCAATGGCGATGCTGTCGACGATAGGTCTGGCCGGGTCGAAGGTATGGATACGGCCCTGCGTCAGGATCAGTTCGGCGCGGCGAGACTGGGCGAGGGCGGGGGCAGGACAGGCAGCATATGCCATCGCCGCCGCTGCTGAGCCAAGGATGTGGCGGCGCGACCAGCCATGTACTTCGTCAGAGGCGAACATTGTCAGATCTCGTCTTCAAAGGATTGGTCATGGCAACGAGCAGGAGCGCCCCGGTCAGGGCGAGGTTGGCGGTGAACAGCCGCAACTGGGTCAGCCATTCTGTGCCGCCGCGAGCCCAGAAATCATGCGCAAGCAGCGATGCAGCCACCGTGAACGCGGCAAGGATCAGTGCCCCGGGCCGGCGGGCATCGCCGCCCAAGACATAACGCGCGAGGCCGATCGCCTCCCAGACAATCACGCCAACGGTGAAGACCGGTGCCGGGCGCAAGGGGGTGAGCACCTCGACCTCGCCCACGGCGGCGCTGAAGTTGATGAGCTTGGTTGCGAGGCTGAGGCCGAAGGGTAGGACAATCACCCACGAGATGAGCTCGCGAAGAGAATGTCCCCAGGGCGGTTTGGTCCGGCCAAGAGGCTGCAGGGTCACGGCCGCGCCCTTTCGGCCACACGGTGGACATCACGAGGGGCCAGAGCACCATCCAATTCTGCGCGTCTCGCTTGCCCGCGAGATGCATGCAGCCTGATTGGATAGGATTGGTCGGCGCAGCGCGCGCGTGACAGCGATTGCTGCTCAAATGCCGTGCAAATGCGATTTCCAGCGGCATCTTCGAGGTCGGCGCGAATTCGCAACGCAAGCGGTCCTTCGGGCCAGGGAGCATGCGGTGTGAAGCGCCAGACTGTCTCCCCGGGCAACAACTCTGCCCGCCCGCCAATGCGGCGACCTTGCCTATCGGCAACAGCGATCAGGTCGCGAGACAGGATGTCGATCGGACGATCGAGCTGGACCTCGAGCGGATCTTGCGTGCCTGGGGTGATTGCGCCGCCTCGCCAGCTGCCTGTCGCGATCGGGTCTTCGCGGGGGGGGATTACATCCCACGTGCGCCGAACACCCATCACTTCGAGCGAAACGCGCTGGTTCGGCAACAACGCTTGCCCGCTCTGCTCTTTAGCTTGCAGTGCATGTTTTATGAAGGCCGGGTGGATGAACAGGGTGACCATCCTGCCATCGGCTGCGACAATGATCTCGTCGAGCAATCTGAAGCGCAGGTCTTGACCGTCCGCGTCCTCGAACCGGATCGATGTCCTGATCGCCTCGGCGCTGGCAGGTTCGGTCAATTGCACGTGAAAGCGCAGGTGATTGGCAGGAATGGCCGGTCCTGACGGATAGAGCGTCTGCGCGGGCACCGCCGTCGGCACCAAGGCCGCCAGCAGGGTTGCCGCCTCGCGGATACGTCGCCCGATCATGGTTCACGGGACCGCTCGGCGAGCTCGGGATAGCCTTCGGCTTCGCGCAGCTGGGCATGGAGCGGCCGGAACGCATCGGTCGGCGGATAGCGATAGTCGGCAAAGTCATATTCGTTCACGAAATCTCTGAGCCGCAAATAGGCACCCTTCGGGAGGGTTGTCAGTTGCACCCGACCATCATCCGGTCGCCGCCGCATCGCGATCAAGAACTGGTCGTCGAGATCGTCGAGCTGATCGGTGGAGGCAATCGGGATCGGCGCAGCCGGTACGCCCTTGAGCGGCGCCGTCGGAAAAGTGATCGGGGTGGTGATCCCCGGCGCTCTTGCGCCTTCGCTGATCGCCGCCACGGTCATCAGATCGGCGGCCTTGTGGGTATTGGTCAGCAGCAGGAATTGCTCGTCGGCAACCGAGAACTGGACCATGTCGACGGGGGCATTGCCCCATCCAAGCTCGGCGATTGTCTTGCCGGTGACATGCGCGCCGTCACGCAGTTCAGTGAGCGGGATCGCGACCAGAGGTGTGCAGGTATAGGCGGCGATCAATGTCGGCACGCCGTCGACATCGACGATCGCCATCGTGCGGATCGGGGCGCGTGTCTCGATCTGGTTGTGCACCGCGTGATACATCTCAACCGACGTCACTTGCGGCCCGCTGTCGGAGGTCAGATCGTAGACGCGCAGAGTCGAGGCAAAGCTGCCCGAGCCCAGGCCGGCGACGTAGAGCCGCCCGTCATGATAGCGCATCGCGGTCACGGACAGGGTGCGCGCAGGCGTGTCGTTCCAGAATTCATCGCCATCGGTGGGCACGTCGCTAATGCGCGCAGAGCGCTGCACGGCAGTGCGCAGATCGATCGGCGTTACCTCGCCATTGGGCCGAACCAGTAGCAGAGCGGGCTGCTCACGGCCTGCGGCACCTGCTTCGACGGACACTACCACCGTCCCTGTCCCGGGCAGCGCTTTCATATCGAGGAGCCGGAGGTCGTTGGCCGCGACTGAAAGCGCGGCTGCGATCCGTGCGTCGAGATCACCAATGTTGAATGGCTTGCCGATCGCATCGGCTTCGCCCGTTGGCACGGTGATGAGATGGATCTCCTGTCCTTTCCAGTCGGCCAAGGCGACGGTTTGCGAGTCGATGACGGCCAGCTCGCCTGCCGATTGGACCCTGGCATGCAGCGGCTGAGCCAGCGAGAGTAGGGCGGCAGAGGCAATCAATGCGACGCGCATGACACATTCCTTCGTTGCTGTTCAGTTGGCGAGGAAACGGGTGACGAGTTGGACAGTCGCCTGCGGATTTTCCTGCATGATCCAATGGCCCGAACCCGGAACGACGTCTCCGGTGACGTTGTCGGCGGCAAAACGCATGACTTCGGCCATCATCAGGCCAAAGCTCTTCTCTCCGCCGAGCGCGAGCACCGGGACCGAAAGCTTACCTTCGGCAAGGAAGGCGCGATTATCGATTGCGTCCTGATCGAAGGCGGCAAATTGCATGAAGCCGGCACGCATTCCGCCGGGTCGCGCATAGAGGCGGGCATAGTGTTGACGCGCCGCTTCGCTGTAGCTGGCTGGATTGGCCGAGAATTCGTTCCAGAAACGGTCGAGGTAGATGCGCTCGCGGCCCTGCACCAGACGTTCCATGTCGGGCCCGCCGAAGCGGAAATGCCACAGCAGGGGATTGTCGAGCACCTGCTCCCACGGTCCGACACCGGGGAGCGGCGCGTCGATCAGCACGAATTTGCCGACCCGGTCGCGATACTGCGCTGCGAAGGCGAAGCCGACCATGTTGCCGATATCGTGGGTCACCAGATCGACCCGATCGGCACCCAGTGCATCGAGCACACCGGCAATGTCATGGCCCTGGTTTTTCTTGTCGTAGCCGCCTGAAGGAATGGCCGAGCGGCCCATGCCGCGCAGGTCTGGGACAATCACCATGCGGGTGCGGGCAAGTTCAACCGCCATAGGCACCCACATGTCACCGGTTTCGGCGTAGCCATGGATCAAGACCACCGGGTCGCCGCGACCAGCCGTACGAACATGGAGTGTCGTGCCGTTCGTTTCGATTTCACGAATTGTAAAATCGCTGGGATAGACAAGAGGTTGAGCCTGCGCTGCCGGAGAAAGTAAAATTGCGGCCACGATTGCGTAATACGTAAGACACAAACGCAGAATCGCTATACGGAAAAGCTGATACATCGCACCTCTCCTCTGCGATCTGTAATATGATTTTGTTACCGAGAGGTATTATAGAACCTTGCGATAAGCGACAATTCGGATGTTTGCTTGCTTGCGGAATCTCTCTCATCCCTAGATATTAATGCTTATTCCCCGTGGGAATGGCAGCAATGCTGCCGGGCCGCCTACTGCTGCAGACGGCAAGCGGCCATTTGGACCGCGACACCGCGTCCCCGCTGGTGCCGCATTCGAACCCGGACCTCCCCAGGTCAGACAATTGCAAAGGACATATCATGACCCGCTATATTCTCGGCGCCGCTGTTGTTGCCGCCATCCTGCCCGCCGCTGCCCAGGCGCAGTCCTTCGATGGCCCCTATGTCGGGGCCCAGATCGGCTTCAACCACGAGGATGCCTCGAGCGGTGCCGACACCACAGGCACAGTGGCGACCGATGGTGAGCGCGATTCCTTCGTGGGCGGCGTCTATGCCGGTTATGATCATCAGTTCGCCAACCGCATCGTGATTGGCGCCGAGGCTGGTTTCCAGATCGCTGCTGATGACCGGATCACCGGCTCATCGCTGTCGAACTTCAGCATCGATCCGCGTTACTCGTTCGACCTGTCGGCGCGCGCTGGCTACGTCGTCACCGACACCACCCTGCTCTATGCCCGCGGCGGCTATTCGAACACGCGTGCGCGGGTGAATTACACCATCGAGGGCGACGCCGTCAGCGATGTTCGCACGCTCGACGGCTGGTTCGTCGGCGGCGGTGTCGAGCGCAAGATCACCGACAATATCTCGGCACGACTCGAATATCGCTACCACGACCTCGGCGAGGGCGGCGATGATTTCGAACGCCATCAGGCGCTGGTGGGCGTGTCCTATCGCTTCTGAACCTCTCAGGGCCGGGCCACGCGCAGCGGGCCCGGCCCATCACCCCGTTCATCTGGAAGACGTGCCATGATCATTCAGGATATTCTCAACGCCAAGGACAGCCATGTCGTAACGGTCCCGCCGGCAAGCAGCATTCAGGAAGCCAGCGCCATGATGTCGGTGATCGGCATCGGCATGCTGGTGGTCGAAACCACCTCGGGCGCCTTCCTCGGCCTGGTGTCGGAACGCGACATCATCCGCGAAATCGCCCAGCGCGGCGTTGCCGCCCTGTCAGCACCGGTCGTATCCGCCCTCTCGCGCGAGACGCCTTACGTCGCAGCCAATGCCCCGGTTAATGATGTCATCCGGCTGATGACCCGGGAGCATCTGCGCCATGTTGCGGTCAAGGATGCGGGCAGACTGGTCGGCGTGATCAGTATCGGCGACATGCTCAAATCGCGCATCGCCGAACAGGATCTCGAAAAGCTGGTACTGCGCGATATCGCCGTTAGCCGGATCGCTCATGCGGCCTGACGCAAGTGCTCAGATTAGGGCGTCGGCGACTGGCGGCAAGCGGTAGTGCAGGTTTGCCGCCAGCGCGCGCTCGTCACAGGGTGTGCGGCCGAGAAATTTCCGAAAGGCGGCGTTCATATGCTGCTGGCTGGCAAAGCCGCAGGCAATGGCGACTTCGCAAAGCGCCATGTCTGCCGTCCGGATCAGTGCCTGCGCGCGGCGCAGGCGGCGGTCGATGACATAGGCATGGGGGGAAATGCCGGCTTCGGCCCGAAATGAGCGGGCAAAGTGATAAGGCGACAGGCCGGTGAGGTCGGCCAGGAGACCCAGCCGCAGATCGTCGTCGAGATGGGCTTCGATAAAGTCGGTGACGAGCCGCAGATTGCGTGGTGACAGCTTCATCGGTCGGCGCTGCAGCGCCGGCTTTTCCGCTTCGGTGAAAAGCAGCTGCGCCATTTGCAGCGCCATTTCGTCCGGATCAGCCTCAGGCGCGGCAAAATCCATCATGCTCGCGCGCCAAAGCTGCGTCGCAAGCGCCTTGACCGGCTCACTGACGAATTCGCCAGCGTGGAGCCGTCCGAAATCGCCGTTGAAGTCGGACGCGAGATCCCGGGCTGCCTCAGTGACGAATGCAGCGGGAAGGTAGACACACAGGCCGCGGGTCGCGCCGGTGGTTTCCAGCCAATAGTCGGTGCCAGCGGGCGAGAGGGTGACGTGCATCGCCTTGTCGCGTCCCTCATAGCGTCCCGCGCCATAGTCGAACCGGTGCCGGCCCTCGGCGACGATCGGGATCTGCAACGCAAAGCCATCCGCCGCCGGACCGGAAAAATCGCCGGCGGGCTGGTCCCATTCGAACAGGCGCAGCGGTCCGAAATCGTGTCCGTCGACCATGTAGCGGCGGCGATGCGCGCGGTACCAGGCGGCAAGGTCGACCGGGGCAGGGGCATCGGTCTGCTGCGTCATCGCGCCCTCACGCTGCCGGGGGTGAGGCCGCAATATTTGCGGAAGGTGCTGGTCATGTGCTGCTGGCTTGAAAAGCCGGTGGCCGCGGCGACTTCGGCGATCGGGATAGTGTCATCGCGCAAGAGACAGCGCGCCCGGGCAATGCGCCGGTCGATGACATAATTGTGCGGGGCGATGCCCATTTCCTGACGGAAGGCGCGGGCGAAATGATAGGGCGAAAGATGGCACAGCGTGGCGAGCGTGAACAGGCTGAGATCGCCGTCGAGATTGTCCTCGATATAGGTCACCACCCGCCGCCGCAGCGACGGAGCGAGGCGGTAGCGCCATTGGGGAAGCTCGCGAGAGGTCGAAAGCATGTGGAGCTGTGCCGCCATGCGCAGCAGGATCGGCCCGGGGTCCACGCCGTGACCGACCGGCAGCGTAGACTGCCGGTATATCGTTCGGCACATCTCGTGCAGTGTGCCATCGCGCCAGAAGCCATGGTGGAGCGCGCCGAAATCGCCATTGAAAGAAGGCGACCATTCTCGCACCAGATCGATGATGGTATCGGCGGACACCGCGATCCCGACCACTTCATGCGGACCGTTTATCTGATAGCTGCACTCGCTATCGGGTGGCGCGAACAAAAACTGTCCTGGCGTAACCGGGCCTTTGTACACCCCAGCACCGAAATCCACCCGGCAGTCGGTATCGCCATAGACCGGCACCTGAAAGGAATAGAGCCGCGAGGGCGGATCGGGAAAAATTCCGGCGGGCTGACGAAAGCGCACGAGGTCGAACGGCCCGAACAGGCGGTGCTCTTCGGTGTGCTCGGGCCGTACCCGCGCGTACCATTCCGAATAGGTTTCGCCGCTTCGCATCGCCCTGTTTCCGTCAAGACCTCTCTATGCCGTGAGAATTCCGTCCGTTGTTTCGCTATCTTGCCTATTGGATGTTGCCCCGGCGCTGGCCATTACGCGCTGCATCACACGACATGATGCCGGCCAGGAGCCGATCCACCACCCATGCCTGTTGCTGATGGGTTGCGATCCGCTGTACCAGAATTGCCGCGGTCGGTCGATCATCCATGGCCTCGGCCACGTCGGTCGAGGCTTTCAGACAATCGATCATCCGCGCGTGCCCCTCCATGATCCGCGACAGCGCGGAGCGGACATCCGGGCCGATCACATCGATCGGTCGCGGCCCGACCACGGCATCGGCATCGTCGGGAATGGGACGGCCATTGAGGATGCGAATGCGCTGGGCGATCGCGTCCATCGCCGCGTCCACTTCGCGAAACTGTTCGTGCAAACGCATTTCGATCACATCCCCGTCGGGCCCCGTCATGTTCCACGAGGCACAGCGCAGCAGCAGGCCAAGACGCTTCATGTTGCCGAGCACATATTGCAGTGATTCAATGACTGCATTGTGATCGTCACCCACCATAGCTTCACTCCCGTGCATTGCGGTCATTAGGCTCGGGCAGGTGCGCAAGATTATAAAAATTTGCGCTGAACTTTGCCAAGCTTGCGGCGCACGGGGCAGACCGCAAACTTTTGTAAGCGTTGGCAGGCCTGCCGCCCCATAGCGCGGTCGCCGGATCAGCCTTGCACTTCTCCCAGCAGCGACCCCAGCGGCTGTGTCCGGTCCATCCCCTTGGTTTTGCCCAAGGCCCCACCTGGTCGTCCGGAGTCCGGCTCCGGACGACCCTATTTCGCGCCCGCAAGGGCTTCAGAACGAAAGGATGTTCCGGTCATGCAAGACAAACTCATCGCTATCGCTTATCACTCAGGCTACGGCCACACCGCCCGGCAGGCCGAAGCTGTCGCGCGCGGCGCGTCGATGGTCGAGGGGGCGGTGGGCAAGCTGTTCGCGGTTGACGGCAATTTCGCTGACTGGGACGAACTCGAAACCGCCGACGCGATCATCTTCGGATCGCCCACCTACATGGGCGGTCAGTCGGCTCAGTTCAAAGCCTTTCAGGATGCGACCTCGAGCACGGTCTACGCCAAGGGTGGCACTTGGGGCGGAAAGATTGCCGCCGGCTTCACCAATTCAGCCTCGCGCTCGGGCGACAAGATGGCGACGCTTATCCAGCTCGCCGTGTTCGCGGCGCAGCACGGGATGCATTGGGTCGCGCTCGGCCTGCCTCCGGGCAACAACAGCAGCACCGGGTCGGAAGAAGACCTCAACCGGCTCGGCTTCTTCCTGGGTGCTGGCTCGCAGGCCAACGCCGATCAGGGCGCCGATGTTGCCCCGCCCGAGGCCGACCTGCGCACGGCCGAACATCTCGGCAAGCGCGTTGCCGAAGTCGCGCTGCAATTCGCGCGCGGCAAGGCCTGACCCGATCGTTTGATCGGCCATCCGATCATTGAGGCAGTTGCTGCGCCCCGGTTGGCAACGACCGGGGCGCAGTCTGTCCGCAGCTAGGCGATCGTGTCGATCCGTTCGCAAAGGGCCAGCCATGTCCAGCCCGCAGACCCGTTCGTCCTGCCCCGCGCCTGCGGCTGTGTCCGCGCCATTCAGCCGCACCATGCCCGCCTTGCCCGAGTGGCAATGGTGCCGACGCTGGCAATTGTTGCTGGCGCGCATCGCTGATGGCGACGAGCAAGCGCATCGAATCTTCCTGAACGACCTCGGTTTCTGGGTCGACAAGGTCTATCTCGGCAATCAACGATTGTGCGCGCATCACGAGGTTGTTTCATCGATCGTCGCCACCATCGACGCGCAGCGCTTTAGCTACGTCCCCGGATCGCCGGCGCTGTCCTGGGTTCGGGCGATTGCCGATTACCGGCTTGGCCACCCTGAGCCCTCTGCCCTGTTTTCTGCACCGAGCTACGCGTTATGGAGGCGGGCATTGCTGGATATGAGTGCACGGGCGATCGGCAGGTTCGCACGCCGCATCGGCTTTTGAAGTCGAGCGGTGCGAAAGGTGCGGTCGCGTGATGAGCCCGCTCCTCGCTGCCGGTCACGGTGCCATCTTCGGACTAAGCGAGGTGTCCAATCGCGACTGCACCTGCGGTGTCAGTCTTCGATTACACAAACTTGCGGATGATTCCTTCCGGCACCCGCGCCGGACGCCTCGGCGCAAACTTCTATAAGCCTTCTCGGGACGCGGCCCGCACTATGGCGGTGCGAAACGCGGGTGCATTGCCCCCCCGAGAGCCCTCGTTTTCGCGCCCCTGCAGTCGCATTGCGACCGCCCCCTGTCGTCCGGGTCCGCGGCCCGGACGATCCCTTTGTTCGCCCCTGCAATAGGGCGCAGACAGGAGACAGGAACGTGCCAGTCCGCCCTTCTTTGATGAGATCGATGCTTGCCCTGGCATGCTTTGGGCTACTGGGCACCCCAGCGCAGGCGCAAACACCTGCACCGGCCTATTTCGCGGAATATCCCAATCTGCGCATGGAACGCGGCGCCGACGGTGTGCTGACCGTGACCATGCACAATAATGGTGGGCCAATCCGCTTCACTGCAGGCGACCACACGCGGTTCGTCGATGCGTTTTACGATATCGCGCGCGACCGTGACAACAAGATCGTCATTCTTACTGGCGCGGGCGGCGAATGGATGGCCGATATCGACTTCGGCAGCTTTGGCGATGTCTCCGATCCCAATGGCTGGTCGCGCGTGCATGATGAAGGCACGCAGATCCTCGAGAATATTGCGAACATCCGGGTGCCGATGATCTGCGCGGTCGAAGGGCGCGCATGGGTGCATAGCGAATATTGCCTGCTCGCCAATGTCATCGTTGCAGGCGAGGGGGCCGCCGAAGACCCCGAAACTCTCGAAGAGCTCGACGCGCAGTGGGAGGAGGAGGAAATCCGCTTCACCGCCGATGCCGCGCCCGATCCCACCGGCGCCTGTCCGCAGGTCAGCGCCATCCTCGACCGGATGCGCGCACCCCTGCCCGAAACCCCTGCGAAAAGGAGCTGAACCATGGCCGACTTCCTCCACAATCTGCTGTTCGGCATCTATCCCTACATCGCGCTGGCGGTGCTGGCGCTGGGCTCGATCATCCGCTTCGACCGGGAGCCCTACAGCTGGCGCTCCGGCTCCAGCCAGCTTTTGCGGCGCAAGCAGCTGATGGTGGGATCGGTGCTGTTCCATGTCGGCGTGCTGTTCATCTTTGTCGGCCACCTTGTCGGCCTCTTAACCCCGATTGCGCTGTTCGATGCGCTGGGCATCAGCCACGGGGCCAAGCAATTGCTGGCGATCGTCGCTGGCGGGATTGCGGGCGTGGCCGCGATCATCGGCGCAAGCCTGCTGATCCATCGCCGCTTCTTCGACCCGCGCGTGCGGGCCGCCTCGAACTTCAGCGACAATGCCATCATCCTCATCCTGTGGGTGCAACTGGCGCTGGGCCTCGCCACGATCCCGCTGTCGGCGGGGCATCTCGACGGGCACGAGATGGTCAAGTTCATGACCTGGGCACAGAGCATCTTCACCTTCCGTAGCGGTGCGGCAAGCCACATTGCCGATGTGCATATCATCTTCAAACTGCACCTGTTTTTGGGGCTGACGATCTTCCTGCTGTTCCCCTTCACCCGGCTGGTGCACATGCTGAGCGCGCCGGTGCGCTACCTGTGGCGCAGCGGCTATCAGATCGTGCGCTCGCGCCGGAGCCTCAGCCATGGATGAGGTGATCGAACGGGCTGCAGTGCGGGTCGGCGGTGTGGAAATCCCCGCCACCGCCATCGCCGCCGAAGCGCAGAACCACCCCGCGCCTGATGCCGCCACGGCGTGGACCGAAGCCGCCGAGGCGCTCGCCATCCGGCAATTGCTGCTGGCCGAAGCCGAGCGGCTCGGGATCGATCCTGGCGAACGCGAGGACGCGCAGGGCCGCGCGCTCGCTGCGGATGATGCGAAGATCGACGCGCTGCTGGAGAGCGAAGTTCGCGTGCCCGAGGCTACCGAGGCCGAGGCGCGGCGCTTCTATGATCGCCACCGCGAACGCTTCGCCTCTGAAACGTTGGTCGAGGCGGAGCACATCCTGTTCTCGGCCAATCCGGCGGATGAATTCGCCTATAGCCTGGCGGTCGGCGATGCGCGCATGGCGATTCGGGCGGTGGGGGCTGATCCGGCCTGTTTCGGTGAGCTGGCGCGAGCCAAATCGGCCTGCCCGTCCAAGGAGCAGGGCGGCAATCTTGGGCAGATCGGCAAGGGGCAGACTGTGGCGGAATTTGAAGCCGCACTGTTTGCCCTTAGCGAAGGCGAGCTTTGCCCCGAGCCTGTGCGCACCCGCTTTGGCGTTCACGTGATCCGCGCCGGACGCCGGGCGGAAGGCAAGCAATTGCCCTTCGAAGCGGTTGAAGCGACGATCCGCGACTATCTGGAGGAAGCCAGCACCCGCAAGGCAGTGGCGCAATATCTGTCGATCCTCGCCAGCCAGGCCACCATCGAAGGTGTGACCTTGCCGATTGCCGACGGGCCGCTGGTGCAGTGACCATCCCTCGCTCCCCCGATGTCCTGCCGCTGTCTGACGCGATCGGTCGCCGGTTCGAATACCTGCGCCTGTCGCTGACCGAAGTGTGCAACTTCCGCTGCACCTATTGCCTGCCCGATGGCTACAAGAAGTCGTGCCAGCGCCCCCTCGAACTGACGGTCGATGAAATCCGCCGCGCTGTCACCGGCTTCGCGCAGCTCGGCCTGTGGAAGGTGCGGCTGACCGGGGGCGAGCCGACGTTGCGGCGCGATTTCGAGGATGTCGCCCGCACCGTCGCCAGCATCCCCGGCATCCGCCGCGTGGCGATGACGACCAATGGCTATCGCCTCGCCGAGCGGGCGCAAATCTGGCGCGATTGCGGGGTGAGCGCGATCAACATTAGTTTGGATTCGCTCGATCCGGCGCGCTTTGCCGCGATCACCGGGCACGATCGCTTGGGCGAAGTGCTGCGTGGGATCGAGGCGGCGCGCGATGCTGGCTTCGACAGCATCAAGCTGAACGCGGTGCTGATGCGCGGGGTCAATGATGATGAACTCGCCGCAATGGTCCAATTCGTCACTACCCGCGATCTGTCGCTGCGCTTCATCGAAGTGATGCGCACCAATGACAACACCGCCTTCTTTGACCGGCACCATGTGGCAGGGCAAAGCGTGATCGATCGGTTGGAAGCCGCGGGCTGGCAGCGACTGTCGCGCGCGGCAGGCGCCGGGCCGGCGGTGGAACTCGGCCACCCTGACGCCAAGGGACGCATTGGCATCATCGCGCCCTATTCACGCGACTTCTGCGCCAGCTGCAACCGGTTGCGGTTGTCCTCGGATGGCAAGCTGCACCTGTGCCTGTTCGGCGATGGCGGGATCGACCTGCGCCCGTTGCTCGCCGCTGATGACCCAGCGCCGCTTGTCGCCCGCATCCGGGCGCTGGTGGGCACCAAAGCCCCCGCGCACCGGCTGCACGCAGGCAATAGTGGTGCAACCCCGCATCTCGCCTCGATCGGAGGATGATCATGACACAAGCGCAACTCGACATCGAACTGTGCGGGCGCCTCGCCGATGCCTGCGGGCCGGTGCTGGGGCTCGCCGTCCCGGAAAACGGACTGCCGGTGACTGCGATGCTGGACGATCTCGCCAGCGCCTACCCGGCACTTGGCGAGGCGCTTCGTCGCATCCGCATCAGGGCCTGCATCAATGAAACCATCGTCGCCAATGATGCGATGGTGCGCCCCGGAGATCGGGTCGCGCTCTTTCCGCCGGTGTCGGGAGGATGACGATGCAGGTCGAATTGGCGCAGTCTCCCTTCGATCCGTCGCTGCGGCTGGCCGCGTTTTCCGCAGCGCTTGAGGATGAAGGCGCGGTCGTCAGCTTCACGGGGCGGGCCCGTGGGCGCGGCGCGGATGGTGCGGCGGTCTCCTCGCTGGTGCTGGAGTGCTATCGCGGCGTTACCCTCCAGTCGATGAAAGCGATCGCGGCCGACGCGCATGGCCGGTTCGCGATCACCGCCAGTATCGTCATCCACCGCGCGGGGCCGATCGCGCCGGGCGAAGCCATCGTTTTCGTCGCCACTGCTGCTCGCCACCGCAGAGCGGCCTTCGAGGCGGCGGACTACCTCATGGACCGGCTCAAGACCGAGGCGGTGTTCTGGAAACGCGAGGAGCATGATGGCACCTCGACCTGGATCGAGCCGACCTCGCGGGACCGGGAAGACGCGCTGCGTTGGCGCGAGAAGGTGAGTGACAATGCCGGGAATTGACCATAGCCTGACCTTCTACCCGCTGGGCATGGCGGTACTGACCATTTCCGACACCCGCAGCCTTGAAACCGATACCTCTGGCGCGCTGCTGTGCGAGCGGTTGCAAGGGGCCAGGCACCACCTGCACGACCGCGCCATCGTGCGTGACGAGATCGCCGAGATTCGCGCGCAATTGCAGGCATGGCTGGCGCGGCCCGAAATCGAGATCATCCTCACCACCGGCGGCACCGGCTTTTCCCCGCGTGACAACACGCCCGAAGCCGTCAAGCCGCTACTGCGTCGCGAGATGGACGGGTTTTTCATCGCCTTTCACCAGAAAAGCCTCACCAGCGTCGGGGTTGCCTCGATGCAGTCGCGGGCCTTTGCCGGGCAGGCGGGCGATGCGTTCATCTTCTGCGTTCCGGGATCGACCGGCGCGTGCCGTGATGCATGGGACGGGCTGCTGGAGCTGGAATTCGACAGTCGCCACAAGCCGTGTTCGATCGCGGGCGCGCTGCCACGGCTGCGGGACGTGTGTGCGTGACCAGTTTCGACGAGGCTCTGGCGCTGCTTGAAGCCTCGGTTGCGGCCTTGGGGGCCGAGGAAGTGCCGCTGGCCGGAGCAGCCGGGCGGGTGTTGGCAGAACCGCTCACCGCCCGCAGCGATGGCCCGCGTGTCGCCGTCGCCGCGATGGATGGCTATGCGGTGCTGGACGCAGGCACCCGGCCCGGAGAGGCACTGAAGGTGGTCGGCGAAGCGCGTGCCGGGGCCGGCTTTCCCGGCACGCTTGGCGCGGGCGAGGCGGTGCGGATCTTCACCGGCGCAGCTTTGCCGATCGGCGCTGACCGCTGCATCATGCAGGAATATGCGCAGAGCGAGGGCGGTGTCGTGCGCTTTGCCGAAGGTTACGGCCCCGGTTGGCACGTGCGCACGGCGGCCAGCGATTTCGCCGCCGGAGATGTCCTGCTCGAGTCGGGTGCCCGGCTCGGCGCGCGGGCGATTGTTGCGGCGGCTGCCGCTGATCTTGCGCAAGTCACGGTCATTCGGCGACCGCAGGTGGCAATCATCACTACTGGGGACGAACTGGCCGCTCCCGGCGCAGCGTATCTCCACTCTGGCAGGGTTCCCGAAAGCGTCAGCTTTGGCGTGGCGGTGATGGCCGAACAGGCCGGGGCGCGGATCGTGCGGCAGGCGATCGGCGGGGATTGCCTGCCCGATCTGGAAAAGCTTGCAGGAGCGGCGCTGGCGGAGGCCGATCTCGTGATCGTGACCGGCGGTGCCTCGGTCGGGAAGCACGATCTCGCCAAGCCGATGTTCGAATGCCACGGGCTCAACCTCGTGTTCTCCAAGGTCGCGATCAAGCCCGGCAAGCCGGTGTGGCTGGGCATGGCCGCGGGCAAATGGGTGCTGGGCCTGCCGGGCAATCCGACTTCGGCGATGGTGACGGCGCGCTTGTTCCTGCTGCCGTTGCTTGCCGCGCTGCAAGGCCAGCCCACCCGCGATGTGCTGCGCTGGCGGCGCTTGCCGCTCACCGCGCCGCTGGCGGATAATGGCCCGCGTGAAACCTTTTTGCGCGCAGTGTGGGACGAGGACGGCCTTTCCCCGATCAGCAATCAGGATAGCGGGGCGCAGGCGGCCCTAGCCAAGGCGGACTGGCTGATCCGTCGCCCGCCGAACGCCCCTGCCGCCGCCACCGGTTCGCTGGTCAGCGCGTTGGCGTTCGAGCCGCGGTGCTGAGATGCGCCTCAGCCTCGGCCAGCGCGGCAGGATCATTGATGTTGGCGAAGGGGTCCCGCGCGCTGTCCTCGGGCCATTCAACGTGCACTACGCCCTGCGCGGCGGCAAAGCGCCACAGCGAGGCGCCGCGTTGCGCGATGTAATCGGCCAACGCCGCCTGATCCACGCGCCACAGCGCGGCGAGCGGTTGATATTTCCCGCGGCTGACCGGCATGGCGACCTTGCGTGCGCCCAGCATCGCGCCGAGCTTGGTGGCAAGATCGTGCGGCAGGAAGGGCTGGTCGCAGCCGATCAGCAGCACCTCGGGTCGATTCTGTGCGGCGGCAAAGTCAAAGGCGCTGACAAGCGCGCTGATCGGACCGCGTCCGGGAACGGCATCACACAGCAGCGGCAACCCGCCCGCATCGATTTGGCCCGCTTCGCGCACCGCCACCGCCATGCAGTCCGATTGAGCTGCGGCGTTCGCGATTGCATAAGCCAGCAGCGGCTGCCTGCCGAGCAGGCGCAGAGGCTTGCGCCCGCCGATCCGTTGGCCTTCGCCCCCGGCAGCGATGACGATGGCGGGGGCGGGCGGGGCGATCATGCGAAGGGGCACATCCGAGTTTGCGGTTACTACCGCCCTAGTCCGCATCAACGCGCTTGCAAACCCGTCTGCCGCAGACAGCCCGTTCGTCCTCGAGGAGACCGCCCATGAACGCCGCCGCCACCACGATGGAGCGCCAGCGCGCCTGGCGCGGTCCGGCGCTGCTGAGCTTCGGGTTCCGGCCGTTCTTCCTGCTGGGCGCGCTGTGGGCGGCGCTGGCGATGGGGCTGTGGGTGGCAATGCTGGCGGGCAGACTGACGCTCCCGACCGCCTTTGATCCGGTGAGCTGGCACGCGCATGAATTCCTGTTCGGCTATCTCGGCGCGATCATCGCCGGGTTCCTGCTGACCGCCGTTCCCAATTGGACCGGGCGCTTGCCGGTGACCGGTTGGCCGCTCGCGGGGCTGGTGGCGGCATGGCTGGCAGGCAGGGTGGCGGTGACTGTCTCGCAAGACCTTCCGCCGCTGGCGGTGGCGCTGGCCGATCTGGCGCTGGTGGCAGCGCTGGCGGTGCTGCTGGGGCGCGAGATCATCGTGGGGCGCAACTGGCGCAATCTGCCGGTGATCGGTCTTTTGGCGGTGTTCGGCTTTGCCAATGCGTTGTTTCATTGGGATGCGGCGAGCGGTGCCTATGCCGCGCAAGGGATGGGTCTGCGGCTGGGCCTTGCCGCGGTTCTGATGATGATCGCGGTAATCGGCGGGCGAATCGTGCCCTCCTTCACCCGCAACTGGCTGACCAAGCGGGGCGCAGGCCGCCTGCCTGTGCCGCCGATGCAGCGGTTCGATCTGACTGCGCTTGGCCTGCTGCTGGCGGCGTTGCTGGCATGGGTGGCGGCACCATTCGCGCCGCTCACCGGCATGGCGCTGGGGCTTGCCGGGGCGCTGCATCTGGCGCGTATGGCGCGCTGGGCGGGGGATCGCACATTTGCTGAGCCGCTCGTGCTGGTACTGCACCTTGGCTATGTATTTGTGCCGGTCGGTGCGCTGGCAGCGGCGGCAGAGATCCTCGGCAGCGGGTGGGTCGGCGCAGGCTCGGCGCAGCATTTATGGATGGCAGGCGCGCTCGGGCTGATGACGCTGGCGGTGATGACCCGCGCAACGCTGGGACATACCGGCCGTGCGCTAACGGCGGGGCGCGGGACGGTGGCGATCTATGCGGCGGTGATCTGCGCTGTGCTGGCGCGGATTGGCGCAGGCGCATGGCCCGGCGCGGCAAGCCCGCTCCACAGCCTGTCAGGCGCGAGCTGGATCGCGGCTTTCGCCGGGTTCGTGGCGCTCTACGGCCCGATGTTGCTGCGCCCGCGTCAGGCGGCGGGTTGAGCCATGGGCTGGACCGAATTTGCCGCCGCGCTCGGTACGTTTCTTCTCTCGCATGCCGTTCCGGTACGCCCCCCGGTAAAGCCCTGGCTGGTGGGCCTGCTGGGTCAGCGTGGCTTCACCATCGCCTATTCGCTGTTGTCGCTGGCGGTGCTGGCCTGGTTGATTACGGCGGCTGGCCGGGCGCCCTTTGTCATGCTCTGGGCATGGGAGCCTTGGCACAACCATTTGGTGCTGGCGGTAATGGCCGTGGTCTGCCTGATCCTTGCTCTGGCGATCGGACGGCCCAATCCCTTCTCCTTTGGTGGGACGAACAATGCCGCTTTCGACCCAGCTCGACCCGGCATCGTCGGGTGGATGCGCCACCCCTTGCTGGCCGCGCTCGCGCTGTGGGCTGGGGCTCATGCCTTCGCTAACGGGACACTTGCCCATGTCCTCATGTTCGGCATCTTCGCCGCCTTCGCGCTGCTGGGAGGACGGTTGATCGACCGTCGCCGTAAGCGCGAGATGGGGCCCGAGTGGCATCGGCTGCACCGTCTGATCGTACGGCCCGGCGCGGGGGCGGTGATGTTTGGACAGCCGCTGCGTCTGGTCGCGGGCGGTGGGCTTTACGTGGTCCTGATCCTGATACATCCGCTGCTGTTCGGGGTCAGTCCGATCCTGTGATGGGCAAGGTGTCCTGAACTTCCAAGTGCACGGGGGACTACTTTCACGCTGTCCACCAGAAGAGAATTTCGTTCGGCTGTGTCCGGCGCGCAGTCACGCCTCGTGCGTTATGCCTGAACGGCAGGCGAATTGCCGCTCATGGTCCCAGAAAGAATGCCGAAGACGCCGAAATCACGCCGAGCGGCAATCAGGAGCGCCTTGCTTCAGCAAGGCGACACTTCGGCTTCGCTGTCGCTTCTCGGCATCGCGCCATTCGCTGTGGCCCCGTTTGAATTCGCTGTCGCGGTCATCATTGCAAGTGTGTCATAATCAAAATCAATTCTGGCAAAACAGTGTTATTCGGCCGCAGCCAAGAGGTATTTGGGCCTGATTTGGGCTTTCCCTTTTTCTTGGCTCACGCGATTCTAGGCTTTCGAGGTCTCTTAACACCCCCCGTCTGAACATTAGATCAGCGACTGTGAGGCAGGGTCGGTCATTTGTTAGCTTTCGACGAGGGCATTTGACCCAGCGCAAAGCCCCCGCTCGGCAACTCCCCCACCTTGAGCGCATTCAAGAGGGGAATCGGCCCATGCGCATTTTGTTCGTTCATCCCAATTACCGTTCCGGCGGGGCCGAGATTGCCGGGACCTGGCCGCCCGCATGGGTCGCCTACCTGTCCGGCCCACTGCGCCGTGCAGGGTTTGACGACATCACCTTCATCGACGCAATGACCGAGAATATCGCGGACGAGGAACTCGCCCGGCGCATGGTCGAATTGCAGCCCGATTTCGTCGGCGTCACCGCGATCACGCCCTCGATCTATGCGGCCGAACGTGTGCTGGAGCTCGCCGCCTTGCATGTGCCCGATGCCGTCAGGGTGCTGGGCGGGGTGCACGGCACCTTCATGTTCAAGCAGGTGCTCGCCGAAGCCCTGCATATCGACGTGGTCGTGCGCGGGGAGGGCGAAAACATCGCGGTAGAACTGTGCACCGCGATTGCGCAAGGCCGCTGGCCGCAGGACCGGGCGACGATCCGCGGCCTCGCCTTCCGCGACGGCGACCAGATCATCGCCACCGAGGCCGCCGAGACGATCAAGGACATGTCGACGATCAAGCCCGATTGGGACATCCTGAAGTGGGACCAATATATCTACATCCCGCTCGGCACCAAGGTTGCGATTCCCAACCTCGCGCGCGGCTGCCCCTTCACCTGTTCGTTCTGTTCGCAATGGAAGTTCTGGCGCGATTACCGCGTGCGCGACCCGAAGGATGTGGTCGACGAAATTCAGGAATTGCACGAAAAGCACGGCGTCGGCTTCTTCATCCTCGCCGACGAGGAGCCGAGCATCAACCGCAAGAAATTTGTCGAATTCTGCCAGGAGCTGATTGATCGCGGCCTCCCCGACAAGGTCAAGTGGGGGATCAACACCCGCGTCACCGACATCTATCGCGACAAGGAATTGCTGCCCTTCTACCGCAAGGCCGGTCTCGTCCATGTCAGCTTGGGCACTGAGGCCGCCGCGCAGATGAAGCTCGACCGCTTCAACAAGGAGACCAAGGTCGAGGAAAACAAGGAGGCGATCCGCCTGCTGCGCGAAGCCGACATCTTCACCGAGGCGCAGTTCATCGTCGGGCTCGACAACGAGACCCCAGAGACGCTGGAAGAAACTTACCAGATGGCATGGGACTGGCAGCCCGATCTCGCCAACTGGGCGATGTACACGCCCTGGCCATTCACGCCCCTGTTCGAGGAGCTAAAGGACAAGGTCGAGGTGCACGACTTCAGCAAGTACAATTTCGTCACCCCCATCATGAAACCCGCGGCGATGGAGCGCGGCGAGTTGCTTGACGGGGTGATGAAGAACTACCGCCGGTTTTACATGAAGAAGGCGCTGTTCCACTATCCGTGGCGCGGCACGGGCTTCCGGCGGCGCTACCTGCTGGGCTGCCTGTGGGCCTTCCTGCGCGCCGGGTTCCAGCGCACCTTCTACGATCTCGGCAAGGCAGGCTATTGGGGGCCGCAGACCAAGAAGCAGCTCGATTGGCACTTCGATGAAAGCCGTCAGGGAACGATTGCGGCGGCGACCGACTGGGAAACAAACGCCGATAAGGCTGCCCAGGCGCAGGCCCGGCGCGTGGCGGTGCGCACCCAGATGAAGGAACGCGCGCAGGAGCGTGCCAAAGACCGGCTGGAGATCTGACCATGCATGGGTCTGCGGGGGGTGATCCTGTAGCCCTGATCGGGCCCAACGCCGTGCTCCAGACCGTCGCGGCGATGGAGGCGCGGCTGGGGCGGGCGGAGACCTGTGCGATCCTCGATGATGCGCAGATCGCCGCCTTGCCTTCGGGCGAGGCGATGATCCCCGAGGTGCAGGTCCTGCGCCTCCATCGCTGGTTGGCGCTGCACGAGCCGATCGGCAGCTTCAGAATCGCCGAGGATGCGGGCGCGCGCACTGCCGATTACATCATCGCCCACCGCATCCCCCGCCTTGCTATTTGGTTGCTGCGGCACCTGCCCGCTGTGGTCGCTGCCCCTCTGTTGATGGCAGCGATCCGCAAGCATGCCTGGACTTTCGTTGGCGCGGGAAAGTTCGTGCCGCAGAGCGCATGGCGTTTCATCATTGACCGGAGCAGGGCAGGCGATCCGATGATGCCGCCCGATAGCCTGTTCCACTGGTATGCGGCGGTCTTCACTCGGCTTTACTGCCGACTGGTGGCGGGCGATTGCACCTGCCAGATGGCCCAGCTCGATGCGCCGTACGATGCCGCCCGCGTCTATCGCATCAGCAGGGGTTAGCGGCCGCGCTGCGGCTTACGTCCGGATTGACGCAATGTGGATGGGCGCCCGGCGGACGACCGCGGCGCGGAGTTCCGCTGCGTTCCACCTTCACCCAGCGCTGCGTACGGCATTCTGCTTGAGGAACTCCATGTTCTGACCGGCACCGACACATTGCAAGTGCTGCGGGTTACCAGATGGTAGCTTGACGATCTTCCGGGTGCTTTCGACGATTTTCTTGTGTGCGAAGCTGATCATGCGGGAGCATTACTATATTCTGTTTATCCGGTAAATTGAACTATCGACACGAACGCAGGCACTTAGAGTAGCCTTGGCGAAGTGCTGAGCGCCATCTGTCGCGTCATTCAAGTTTTGGGGGCGGGCTCGAACGAGTCGTAATCGGATGGCTGATTCGGGGAAGAGAGTGACGCGCGATCCGAGGGTACTACGAGACCGACAGACACTTGGTGTTCCGCTTTCTGCTGAATCTGCCGTTCGCCACCTCAATTGAGAACAGCAAGTAAGTCCCAAGACCTCCCGGCAGGTGCCGACCCAGATTGAGACGTTCGCTGGTCGGATTTTAAATGGCAGCTCCTTACGCGACTTGCCATTACCTCCATGCGAAGCCGCATGGCAACAACGCGCCCCAACATCGCTCATTTGACGCCAGGATTTGTGGGGATTCACTTTAAAATGACGGCGGTGGCGAGGTAGATCATGGGCTCGAAGCTGCTCAGCAGAGCTGTGATCTCAGGCCGCGTCGCTGTCTGGATTGACATCTATCGCGGCCCAAGCCGGCAATTGCTCGAGATCAGCGAGCTCCGCGCGCAGCAGCCGGTCGTAGACTTCGGGAAACAGCCGTGCAGCCGCGTCCCAGATCGGATGGCCAGCGGCGATCTGCTCCGCTTCCGCGCGGGCTTTGCCGAGCGCTGTCTGGAGTGAAGGTCGGGTCAGCAGATGCCGTGCGACTGTCCGGGCAAGCATGGTCTCGATCAGATCGGCATATCGCTTATAGAATTCGCCGGAGAGGCGGGCGTTGAGCATCTCCAGCAGGGCATGGTCGCTTTTGTAGCGCGTCACATAGACCTGCTCGCGACCGGTCTCGGCGCTGTGCTGGATCGAAAACAATATCGCCATCAGATCGAGGAAATGCGGGCGACCGCGCCGGAGATGCTGGCGATACCAAGCGTCCTTCCAGCCCGAGAGCCGCGGCACGAACATGCGGATCGAATCCCAGGCCGGGTCGAACTGGTTGTCGATCGGTGCATCCTCGAAATCAAACGGCGCCCCAGCTTTGAGGATTTCGAGCCATTTGGCGCGTCCGGCAGCGCAGTGTTCGAGAAGCTTTTTCGTGCGGCGATCCTCAAGAAACATGGCGCGGCCATTGCCCCGATCGAGATCGGTGAGTGCGACCAGACGCCTTTCGAGCCAGCCGCCATCACTTTCAAGATAGCAGGACAGCACCAGTTCGCCGCGTTCGAGCGAGGCGGCATGAGCGGAGGCGTCGAACAGGAAGGCGTTGCCGCGCTGGAACCGGACGACGTCGCGAAACCCCTGCGGCAGTTCGTCGGCGAGTTCGTTGAACACCCAGATCAGCGAAACGCCTTCGCTGCGATAATGGAGGTGCCGGGCGGCGATCTCAAACGCGAAGGGCTTGGAAAGCTGCACTTCGACCGCGAACTTTCCGGTGTCGCCCAGATCGGCGAAGACATCCGGATAGCGGCCACGCTCCTCGATCGCGGGCTTTAGATATTGATCCACCGTTACCTTGATGGTGCGCAGGTCGGTACGGAATATCTCGGCAATGGTGTCGCACATCCAGCGATGTCGGGCGCATTCCTAGTGGCCCTTATATTGCGCGGCGCGCGCGTCGTCCGGGACAAGGGGTTTGCCCTGATACCAGGGGCAGTTCGGATCTGCGTCGGCATAATGGGCGAACAGCGGGACATTGCCCGCCGCCGTCGCCTGCGCCTTGATATAGACCGGGCTCTTGCAGATCAGGCATCGCGCGAGCGGGCGATCGGGTGCGCTACTGCGCCGCAGGTTGATCTCACTGCGCAGATGTTCCCAGGCCGCCGGCTCCATCGTCATTAGCGCATCGACCGTCACCTCGCCGCGCGGCGCTTCGAAAATCACTGACTGGACCGTGCGCTGGTGGTGCATCTCGCATTTCCAACTGTTGAGGTTGCTGTGACGACTCGCTATATTGTTCAAGTTTTGTTCTTACAGCATGGCGTTCGAGTCAAACGCTGAAGAACCGGGGACCGACTTGGCGTCGCGTCGGAGTTTCGGCGCTTGCGGTTGAGCTTTCTGTGGGTGAATTGTGACGATGGCCGAACACACTTCCCGCGAACAGCAATGGGACTTTTATGACCGGCAGACGGACGTGGCGAAGAAGCGCGCAAGGGATCGGCTCACCCTGATCAATCAGATCGAGGCACTCGTGGAGGCGGGCATGACCAAGTCGGCCGCTGTCGCTGCGCTTGCTGGTCGTGGCGATGCAAGCGCCGCGAGCATCTGGACCTGGCTCAGCGCTGTGGCTGGGGTCAGCCAGCACGATCGCCTCGCCTATCTCGTGCCTCGGTTCAAAGGAGGAGGGTGCCCCGCCGCGATCGATACGCTGCTGTTGGATCGTTTGGCGGCCGACTATTTGCGACCCGAGCGGCCGAGTTGGTCCGCGTGCGTGCGTAGGCTGACGGTATTCGCCGAGAGCCACGGGATCGCGCTCCCGCATGCGCGCACGCTCTGGCGGCGCCTCTGTAAAGTCTATGATAGGCCGACGATGGCGCTACATCGCGGCGAACCACTGCCCGCCTGGCTCGTGCGACGATTGCCCGCGAACGACCGCTAGCGCCGCTTAGGTTCCGCGCGTCGGTATCGCCATTGCGGCGTAGGAGGAGAGGTAGCGCAGCCGTTCGACATGCTTCACCGCTGCGCGTTCCGATTGCGCGCTTCCTGGGAAAAGCGGACGTTCTAGCTACCCAGCCGGACCGGCTGCTTTGTACCGAGACCTTCTGGCAGTTGCCGACCCAACTCACGCCATTCCTGGTGGAACTTTGAAGGTCGACCTCCGACGGAAGCGGACATTGCAGAACTGACGGACGCCCGGCGCGTGGAGGACGGCGGTCATGATGTCGGACCTGCTCCCCGGGTTCACTGTGCGATCATATGGAGCAGCTACCCAGCGACGGGGATCGCTGCGCTAAGCGCCCCGCCGATAATCCTATAAGCACGCGGGGCGCGCCCCGGCAATCGCTGGCCGCAATTTGCAGATTCAAACCGCCATTTACCGATTTTATCCTGCCAGGCACCGATTCGTGGGACCGTACGAGCGATTTGTTTTGTAAAATAACCTTGTCGAATCGCCATTTCTCAGATATGCATCGAAGATAACACTTACCTATTGGAAAATTGGCTTATGGAACACTTCGCGGTCATACAGAGCATCGTGCGCGCGGCGCGCAGCGGCGATCGCGAGGGGCTTGAGCGTCAGATTTCACGACTGCGGGAGCGTTTGGAAAAAGGCGGCGCGCTCAAAGAGGCGGCGGCGCTTCGTCGTCTGGAAGGGGCGGACGTCGAGGCACAGGATCTGGCACCAAGCCAAGTCGAGATATCGAGGGCCATGGTATCCGGCGAGGTACTGACCCCCGACGTCAATCCGCCGATGGATAGAGAGACTGGCGCGCAGCTTTGCACGATTGATTTCGGTAGCGCCGACCTCGCTACCCCAATCTATGGCGAAGCGATCGGCTCAACGATCGAAGGCCTTCTGCAGGAGTGGAGTGATGAGGCCGCCCTTCAGCGGGTGGGCGTGGAGCCAACGCGGTCGCTTCTCATTTACGGCCCCCCGGGGTCTGGCAAGACGGTCACAGCCCACTATATCGCTATGCGGTTGCGTCTGCCGTTGGTGACGGCCCGGATCGATGGTCTCATCTCGTCCTTCCTCGGCACGACCGCGCGCAACATCGCCAATCTCTTCGATTTCGCCAATCGCTATGCGTGCATCTTGCTTCTCGACGAGTTCGATGCGCTCGCGAAACTGCGCGATGACGCGCAAGAAATCGGCGAGATCAAGCGCGTGGTGAATTCGCTGCTGCAGAATTTGGACCGTCGCCGTGATCGCGGAATTACGATCGCGATCACCAACCATGATCGGTTGCTGGACCCGGCGGTGTGGCGACGTTTCGAAGCGCAAGTTCATGTCGGCGAACCCGATGCTGTCGCGCGGGAGCAGATGATCGCGCGCTTCCTGCTGCCGATCCAGGCCGAGCCGTCGACGGTTCGGATTTTCTCCTATTGCCTCGCGGGGCGGTCAGGTGCGGACATCGAACGGCTGTGCGCGACTGTGAAGCGGCATGTGGCACTGAGCCGCGAAGATCAGGATGGACCCGGTCTTTTCCGCGCGCTTGGCGCGGTGCTGGCCCGAGCGCCCGCGCACGCCGGCCCGTCGGCCCGTATCTTGGCGGCTGACCCCGAAGCCTTTGTCAGCTTGATCGCCAATGACGGTGATCTTGGGCTCAAGCAGACCGAGATCGGCGAAGCGACCGGCTATGGCCAGTCGCGGATCAGCGACCTGAAGCGATCGCGCAAGCATGTTGCCCTGATGGAGCAGCAGCATGGCTAACAACCCGGTCCAGATCATCCTGAATGACCGGGACTTTCATCAGGCCCCAGATCCAGGACAGCCGCCGCGCAACAAAGATTTCTTCGACAAGGCGGATGCGGCCTTTGCCGCCCACAAGGCGGCGTTGCTCGCGTCGATCGATGCCATCATGGCGCAACTCGCCGCGAGCCCCTTCGGACCGCTCGCATATCTCAAAATCCAGATGCGCAGCGAGGCGCTGGCCAAATCATATCGTCCGGTCTGGTGGCTGTTCAAGCGGGACCAGTTTCCGTGCGTTGGGGCCGACGCCGTCGGTACGCTCTTTTTCGAGGCGCCGCTGATTTACCTGCCCGGCCTGCGCAATCGCATCGATGCCGCCGAACTGACCGTCGAAACCAAATACCGTCAGGCTGACGGCGCGCCCTATCTGGCACCGACGGCCGCGCGCGCCGAGGTCGGCGCAATCGAGACGATCGAGATCGCCCCGCCAGAGCGGAAACGGAATTTCTCAGTCTCGGCGGCGCTTGCCGCTTTCGCAGATCCCCGCGCCGTCTCGGGCTACCAGATCGAACTGTTTCATGCCCCGACCGATCCGGTGATCGCTGACGATCCGATCGGGCGCGGGGCTTTGCTGCGTAGTTTCGATAAACTGGTGATCGGACTAGGATCGGGTGCACGCGCGTTCGTCCACCGCTCCATTGGCCGAACGCCCGTCCTTGAGTTGCAGCTGACGCAGGACGCGCAGCCGGCGTTGATCGACAACCGATCTGCGCCGGTCGGCGGCGAGATCGCCGCGGCGCTGCCGGCGACGATCGTCGACAAAAGCCCCGAACGGCACGAGGCAGCGCTGAACGCGCTTCAGGCCCATCCGTTGGTGCGCGCCGTCCTGCCGCCGATTTTGCTGCAAATCGAGGATGAACAGAAGCCACCGCCGTTTGGCCTTGACTTGCCGTCGCTGCCGCTGGCCATTCCGGCTCCGGTCGCCGACGCGACCTACCCCATCGTTGGTATCATCGATTCCGGGGTGGCAGCCCCCCTCGACGATTGGGTGGTAGGAGTGCGCGCGCCGTTTCGGAGCGCGAGATCATCAGGTGTCCAAGCCAGGGCGAGAGCCGGTGCCCAGCATAATTTTTCATCTACCGCTGTTCGGTGGTTGTGCCCAGCGCCTCTGAGACCCGCTTGGCCGTGCGCTCATCGTTGGTCGCAAAGGCAACGCGGACATGGCAATTGTCGAGGATGGCGTTGTTCGGTCCATAGGCACGCTCGATCTGGTTCAATGACTGGGCAATCAGGAAGGCCTTGAGGCCGTAGCCCGCCATGAAGGCGAGGGCGCTTTCGAAGAAATCGAGCCGGCCGAGGGCAGGAAACTCATCCAGCATGAGCAGCACGCGCTGGCGCTTGGTCGCTGGATCGAATTCTTCGGTGAGGCGGCGGCCGATCTGGTTGAGGATGAGGCGGATCAGCGGCTTGGTGCGGCTGATGTCGGACGGCGGCACGACCAGATAGAGCGAGGTCGGCCGACCGTTGACCAGATCGGCAATTCGCCAATCCGAATGGCTGGTGACCTTGGCGATGACCGGATCGCGATAGAGGCCCA
>OFDC01000231.1_pt1 | contig 50556 bp, 42 predicted proteins | sample 1520941 | NCBI WGS metagenome assembly OFDC01 (sample SAMEA94258168, study PRJEB24077) | hot springs metagenome | biome: Aquatic biome; feature: Water | place: India | collected 2012-12-06 | depth 5 m | reverse complement strand
TTCGCTCAGCTACCGTTTTCGACTTCGCTCAGCTACCGTTTTCGACTTCGCTCAGTTACTGTTTTTGGCTTCTCTCAGCTTCCGTGGGCGGAGTTTAGAAAAATAAATAAATGTGATAGAAATGAAGTCATAGCCTTAATAAGGGTTAAACTTGAAAAATAATGAAAGTAGCAATTGGAATTGACCTTGGTGGTACAAATGTCAAAGGAATATTGATGCAGGAAGATGGTAAAATCTTGAAACAACATTACATTCCCACAAAAGATGATGCTGAAGGTAAATGGCGAGAGAATGTCCTTGAAATGGTCAATTTCTTGAGGAGTTTTCATCAAGAACCCATTGAAATGGTTGGACTTTCGGCTCCAGGTCTTGCCCATGAAGATAATCGGAGTATTGCACATTTACCCAATCGCTTATTTGGTTTAGAAAACTTTGTTTGGGAAGAATATTTTGGAATCAAAACCTATGTTTTGAATGATGCACACGCTGCTCTGATGGCCGAAGCAAAATTTGGCGTTATGCAAGGATACAAAAATGCCGTCTTATTGACACTCGGTACAGGCGTAGGAGGGGGAATCATGATTAATGGGCAGTTACACCAAGGTTTAAGTCAAATGGCGGGGCATTTGGGTCATCTTTCACTCAATGCAACCGATGATGAATTGAGCATTTTGGGTATGCCCGGTAGTTTAGAATATGCTATCGGAAATTGTTCGATTGTTCGCCGCTCGATGGGTCGATTTCAATCAACTCATGAGTTGGTCAATGCTTATCATAAAAACGAACCTTTTGCTACTTGGCTTTGGCTTGATTCAATCAGGAAATTAGCCATTGGGATTGCTTCATTAATTAATGCTCTTTCGCCCGAAATCATTGTATTAGCTGGTGGAATTACAACCGCAGGTAGTGCATTATTTGAGCCTCTACATGCATTTATTGAGCTTTTTGAGTTCAGACCCAAAGGAAAAACAACGCTTATCAAGCAAGCCGAATTTGCTGATTTGTCAGGAGCCATTGGAGCTGCCGCATTTGCCTTCAATCAAGAAAAATAATCATCAACAATTTATCAATTTTAATGAGTTATACTGCCGAATATCTGAGAAAATGCCAAGGTTTAATCGAAACTGTGGCTACCCAAGAAGCGAATATCTTGCGAGTTGCCGAAGTGTTTTCGAAATCAATTTTGGTCGGAAGAATGGTACACGTTTTTGGAAGTGGACACAGCCGAATTATGGTTGAAGAAATGTGGCCAAGATATGGTTCATTTCCGGGGTTTAATCCAATCGTTGAATTATCGCTTACCTTTCATAATCTAGTGGTTGGAGCTAATGGTCAACGCCAAGCAATGTTTTTAGAGAATGTATCAGGACTCGCCGCACAAATTTTACGAAATTTCGACCTCAACGAGCTAGATACGGCTTTGGTTATTTCTTCGTCAGGCTGTAATGTTGTGCCGATAGAAATGGCTGAGATTTTTCAAAGTAAAGGCATAAAAACAGTTGGAATTATATCAAAACTTCATTCAGAAGCCAGTACAAGCAAAAAACAAGATGCTAAAAAACTCCAAGATTTTTGTGACATCGTACTTGATTCTGGAGCTCCAGTGGGCGATGCCATGATACATGTAGATGGTTTAGAAACGCCCGTTTCACCGGGTTCTACTGTTGGCTCGTGTATGCTCATCAATAGCATAAAAGCTGAATTGGCAAACTTGCTCACGCAGGCAGGGCATCCACCAAAAGTGCTTACGGCTGGAGCAGTAATTGGGGCAGAAAAAGCAACCGAAATTTTTCAAGCTGCCTACGATGAACACGCCCATCGAATTTCGAAAATGTACCAAAAAGTAGGTATCGAAAGCTATGTTTCAAAACAATCATAATCAATTATTCATTTCTCATAAAAACTATGCAACCAATTCCTATAAAAACCACCGTAGTTGGCTCTTGGCCTTTTCCGAGTTGGCTTGAGTTTGCCTCCGAAAATTTAGATAAATTTGGCCCTGCTGATATCAATGAGATGATTGAAGATGCGGTTGTGAATGCCATTCATGACCAAGTAACGGCTGGCCTTGATGTGATTACGGATGGCGAACAAACTCGCCTCGATTTTAACTTATCTTTTTATGGTTTTATCGAGGGAATTCAGCCAAATCATGAAGAAACCCGCAAGTTTGGCCCACCTGCACATGACCAACGTGGCAAACATACCATCATTGAGCCACTTACTGCACCAAAAGGCTTGGGTGTCGTTGAGGAATATACAAGACTGAAGCGTTTGGCTCCAGCCGATAAAATTTTAAAGGCATCCATTCCTGGCCCGTACACACTTTCTGGACGTATGGTGGCAGGAGAAATTTATAAAGACCGCTGGGAAATAACCGAAGCTTTATTGCCAATAGTGGCCAAAGAGTTAGAAGATTTAGTAGCTGCAGGTGCTCAAGAAATTTGCATTGATGAACCGTCGATGTCATGTTATGCCTATAAAGAAGACACCAAAAGATTTGTTGATATTTTCAATCGAACGGTGAAAAATATTGTAGGTAAAACCCGAATTGCCACGCATTTATGCTTCGGAAATTACAAGGGCCGTTCGGTTGGAAAGAAAACCATCGCACCTATGTTACCTGATTTTTTAGATTTAAAGGTAGATGAGCTTCATTCTGAAATGACCGTACTAAACTTTGCAGAAGTGCATTTACTAGAGCGTTTTGCCGAAAAAATGGACGTAGCCGTTGGGGTAATTGATGTAAAAAGCTATTACATCGAAACGGTTGAGGATGTCAGAGAACGCATTGAAAAATGTTTGAAATATGTTCCTGCTGAAAAATTAGCTGTCGCTCCCGACTGTGGAATGTCGCAGACTGCTCGTTGGGCAACCAAACAAAAAATAGCTAATATGTGTGCAGCAGCTAAACAAATGAGGTAAAATGAATTTAATTCAACCAAAGCAAAAAGATAATGATTTATTGAACGACATCAAGTCATTCGATGATACCAATGGCTTTAAAGTTTGGTGGTTGGCACAAAGTGGATTTTTAATCAAATGGCAAGGGGAAACGATACTTTTCGACCCATATTTGTCTGATTCACTAAGTAAAAAATATCAGAATACTGATAAACCACATGTGCGTATAAGCGAATTGGTGATTTCGCCCGAAGTTTTAGATTGCATTGATATCGTTACTTCAAGCCATAATCATACTGACCATCTTGATGCCGAAACTTTAATCCCAATTCTTAAGAATAATCCAGCAATTAAATTTATTATTCCCGAAGCCAATAGAGCATTTGTGGCTGATAGAGTTCAGTGTGAATTAGATTTCCCGATTGGATTAAACGATGGTCTTTCTTATGAGTATTTAGGGTTTAAAATCACGGGTATTCCTGCAGCTCATAATGAAGTCGAGCGAAATGAAAGAGGTGAATGTAAATATATGGGCTTTGTGGTACAATTCGGTGGATTTTCGGTCTATCATTCAGGTGATACACTATGGTTTGATGGCTTAGAAGAAATATTGAAGTCTTTTTCTTTAGATATCGCATTCTTACCTATCAATGGTAATAAACCTGAACGTCGGGTTGCTGGAAATCTGAGTGCCGAAGAAGCAGCAAAATTAGGGCTTGAAATTGGGGCAAAATTGGTTATTCCGCACCATTATCACCTTTTTGAGTTTAATACCGAAAATCCACAGGTTTTTGTGGAAGCTTGTTTACATTATCAAACAAAGTATAAAGTCCTTGAAATGGGAGAGGGAATTACTATTGAAATGAGTAACTCATAATTAGTTAAGTAAAGAATTTATATAATTGAAAGTAAGCTAAATTTGTCAGGAGTTAATCATTAATTTAAAAAACTATTTAATTGATAATATTTGTCAGAGAGTTACACAAAGAATAATGTAAAAACTCTGTGGTAAAATGTTGTCGATTTGATGTTTACCATTACTTTAGATTTATTAAAAATCATCTATTCACTCAAACAACACTCAATAAAACTATGGCAAAAGTATGTATCCTTGGTGGCGGATTTATTGGTCGATTTTATGCCGATTCATTACATGGCCAACGTGGAAGAGACAGAGTTTCAGTAGTTTATGCTCGTAGAGAAGAAACAGCAATTCGTTTTGCAAATGATTATGCTGTGCCGCTTTATTTCACAAATATGGAAGAAGCCATTCAGCACCCAGAAACAGAGGTGGTTGTAATTGCCCTGCCTAATAATTTGCATGAAGAGGCCGTACATCTTTGCGTAAAGCATAAAAAAGCAGTTTTATGCACAAAACCTCTCGGTCGTAATGCCGAAGAGGCTCTAAGAATGACCAAAGCCTGCGAAGAAGCAGGTGTTTTCGCTGGTTACTTAGAAGATTTATGCTATACACCAAAATTCATGAAATCGCTCAATTCTGTAAAAACTGGTGCAATTGGACGTATTTTATGGGCAAAATCCCGTGAAACCCACCCTGGGCCTCATTCAGATTGGTTCTGGGATATCAACATGGCAGGTGGTGGAGCAATCTTAGATTTGGGTTGCCATTGTATAGAAATTTCAAGAAATTTTATTGGTAAAGATATTAAACCTGTTGAGGTAATGTGTTGGGCTGATACCCAAGTAAAACCAATTGATGCCGAAGATCACGCCATTGGTTTAGTTAAGTACGAAAATGGTTCAATTGGTCAGTTTGAAGTGTCATGGACCTTCAGAGGAGGCATGGATTTGCGTGATGAGGTAATGGGAACCGAAGGCACTATTTGGATAAATTCTTTCTTACGAACAGGTTTTGAAATGTTTACGAGTGGTGCAGGAGAAGGAGTTTATGTTGCTGAAAAAGCAGAAAGTTCAAGTGGTTGGCAATTCCCTGTTGGCGATGAAGCCCATGAGTTAGGCTATACAAATATGTTTACCGATATGTTTAATGCCTTAGAACAAGGCAAAGAGCCCAACGAAACTTTTTACGATGGTTATGTAGTAAATGCTATTATTGATGCCGCTTATAAATCGGCAAGAACAAAGCTTTGGGAACCAGTACAATTACCAGAATGGAGAGGCCGAGTAGGTGTAGAAAAACCGTCTGTTTATAACGAGTATGATGCTGACCATTGGTTTATCAAAGATGAAATTTTACCAAATGGTGATAAAAAAGTAATCTTGAAAAAGAAAACTACGGGTGAAATTATTGAATTAGAAACATGGAGTTAATCTTCTGATTTTTAATTTAAAAATGCTTTAAGGGGGTAAATCTTTCGGATTTACCCCTTTTCTATTAATTTAAATGATAGATATAAGCTTTATTCGAGCCTCTCTTACAATTTTTAATCACATATTTAGCTATATTTGTTTGCTAGATGCAACCAAATTTTATTTGGCAGCGTCTTTCTGATACTGAAGCGTTAGAAACGAATCATCAATGAGAAAATTATATATATATATGTTTTTTGTTGGGCTTATCCTGTGGAGCTGCGATAGCGTCACGGATTTACAGCCACAGCAAAACGTCGATGAGTTAGTTCCCAAAGCAGCAATCAATGCCATAAAGACAAACTATCCAGAAGCAACCAAAGTACGTTTCACTACTATTGAAAAAAATAGGGTTTTTCAATCTGATTTTGATTTGAAACTCGAACGAATGTCGGCCATTGTCAATAATGTTGGCGTAATTTCTGAAATGTACAAGCAAAGTGGACAGGTTGGGTTGCCAGATATAGTCAAAAATTATATTGCGACTAATTTCGTGGGTGCGGTTTATTTAGATGTTTGTCAGCAAATAAATAAATCGGGACAAGTTGAAGGCTATAAAGTTCGAATCAAATTGAGTAGTGCCGACGAACTCACGCTCATTTTTGATGCAACAGGAACACTCATTCTCTCTGTTACCGACGATAGAGATGCTAAGCCAGCTGGGCAAAAGCCACCCAAAATGTATTTCATTGAAAAAAATGAATTACCACAAGTTATACTTGATTATCTAAGTACTAAATACGGAAGCGATTATAAATGTATCAAAGCGGCCGTTGTCATGCTTGATGATGTAAAGAGCTACTCGGTTGTTATAAGTAAAGATTATACAACGTATGATTTTTTGTTTGATGATAAAGGTAATGTTTTAAAGTCTTCTTCTTTTGGAATTAATGGACCGCCAATTGGTAGAATAGAAGATAAACCTCTTTCTTTAAATGAAATTCCATCTAAAATAAAGGCATATCTTGATAAAGAATTCAAGGGCTGGAAATTTGATAGAGGACTTATCTTCTTGAATAATGGAGAAATTCAAACGTATAATATTTTAATTATTTATGGCGATAAGCGATATTCATTGCAGTTTGATAACGAACAAAAATTTGTCAAAAAGGAGCAATTAGTTGGTGGTTTTAATGATGATTTTGAGGTTAAAAATATTCAACCAAAAGATTTACCAGCCCCAATTATCACTTTCCTTACAAATAAGTACCCTAATTTCAAGTACATTAATACGGCACTTATTAATGAGAAAAATAAAAAAGCTTATTGGGTAATTATTTTAAGTAATAATATTACCTATGATTACACCTTCGATGATAAAGGTAATGTGCTAAATATGAAGGAGATAATCCTGAAATTACCTGAGCCACTGTTAAGTCAGATGCCGTTGGAGGCAAAGGATATTCCTAGTAAAGCAAAAGAATATCTCGATGCGAATTTTAAAGGGTGGAATTTTCAAAAAGGATTTATTGCCTACGTTGAAAACAAACTTTTTGGTTATATGATAGCAATAAAAGTCGGGAATGACTATTATTATATAAATTTTGATGCTAATGCTAATTTTATTTCTGCCCGACGGGGTTGAGAAAAAAAGCACCATCATAACTAACCTTTTAATTGAATCTATAAACACAGCAACCCTTTTCGGATGCGAAATGAAGTTGAATTAGTTCTTGGTTGTCAGCGTAATGACCCTAGAGCCCAAGCTGCCTTTTATAACCTCTATAAAGGTCGTCTTTTGGGTGTGTGTCGTCGCTATGCCCGAACAGTAATGGAAGCCGAAGATATTTTTCAAGAGGCATTTATAAAGATTTTTAATAAAATCAACGATTTGCAAAAACCAGAGTCGGTTGAATATTGGGTGAAATCATTAGTAGTTCGTACGGCTATTGACCATTATCGTCAAAATTCAAATGAGCGGCAATTCGTTGATTATGAGGTAATTGAAAATCAAAGTGATGCCGATATTAGCGTTATATCTCAGCTTAGCCACGAAGAAATTGTAGCTGTGATTAATCAGTTGCCCGATGGCTACCGTATGGTGGTGAATATGTACTTGATTGATGGGTATGAACACAACGAAATCGCAAAAATCTTGCAAATTTCGGAAGGTACATCCAAATCGCAGCTCTCACGTGCAAAGGTACACTTACGTAAAACTTTGCAAGAAATGGGTGTGGTGCTTTAGATAATTAAAGATATAAATTGGCGGCAAGCCAAACAAAAATAATATACTCCCTTCAGTGGGGTTCAAATTGTGAAAAACCAAGACGACATAAGGAAACTTTTATCTGCAAAATTTGAGAATTTCGAAGCCGAACCTCAAGAGAATTCTTGGGAGGCGATTCGTTTTGCTCTAGATTTAAAAGATAAACTTAGCACTTATGAGGCTGAACCACAGCCAGAGTCTTGGGATGAAGTAAAATTTGCTACTGATTTAAGTAGGAAATTTGAAAATTATGAAGCCGAACCTCAAGATGATACTTGGTACAAGATTCAATTAGCTACCCAATTAAAAGCTAAGTTTAATGACTACGAAGCAGAGCCAACTGCCGAATCTTGGGATAAAATTAGAGCAGCTATACCAATCAACGAAAAATCTCTGTTGAGTGATAAGTTCAATGATTATGAAGCCGAACCAATGTCAGAATCTTGGGATAAAATCATGGCTGGACTTGTTTCAGCAGATACACCAATTTCACTGAGCGAGAAGTTTAAAAACTACGAGGCAGAGCCGCAGACATCAACTTGGGAAAATATCCTGTTGGCTACACAGCTTGGAGCTAAATTTAAAGATTTTGAAGCTGAGCCTAAAGGAGAATCTTGGGAGACGATTAAGGCTGCTATTACCGATGAAAATGAACGTCGTGTAATTGCTTGGCCGTTTGCTTTCCGTGTAGGAATCGCAGCGAGTATTGCTCTACTTTTAGGTTTTGGATGGTTACTTTACAGAAATAACCCAACAAATACTACAGTTGCCATAAATCAAACAAAAGGTTTGAATTCAACGGCTACTTCTTCTGGGCAAAGCAAAATTGCTTCGAATAAGCCAAAAGTAATAGAAGGTAAAACACGTATTGGCAAAGAAGCAAATGAAATAGCAATTTCTTTAGAAAATGTATCAAAAATTGCCTCTATCAGTAAAAATAAGGCTTTAAAATCGAAAACTGATTTGGTCAATCAGTCTAGTAATATCCAGTTAGTTAAACGCATTCCGAAGCGTAAAACACCTTTAAATTCAAGCATAGAAGTCGAGAAGAATGAAAGTAGTATTGCACAAAATACTAGTCCAGTATTGCCTTCAAACACTGATAATCAAGAAGTTTCGGTTGCGTATAATCAAAATAATGTAGGGGTTGCTGACTTAGAATTGCTCAATGCTAAGAATTTTAAGCAACAAAGTGTTTATTTGCCATTAGGTGAAATTGCTTTTAATACTGAAACTCCAATGGAAGAACCAGAAGAGCGTGTACGTAGAAAAATGATATTTACTGGAAGTGTAATGCCATTGCAAACTTACCAAGCTCTGACGATTTTACCACAAACTAGCACATATATTCAGCAAGTAGGTACCCTCAATGCTCTTGATGCTCAACGTTTAGGTGTACAAGCTCGTGTAGGCATGATGCAGCCAATTACTCGCAGGTTCTCTGTTGGTGCTTCACTTTCGTATGCGGGGTTGCGTCAATCATTGAATTATGAAGTAAATAATGGTGTTTATGAGGTTGACTTAACGAACGCAAATTATACGCTGGTAGGGGTAGGGGAGGCCGTTAGTCAAAATAAGTTTTTGCATACTGTTGGCTTAAAACTTGATAACTCTTATTTAGTTTCTGACAAAAAACATAAAGTATTTGTCTTAGGAGGAGCTGAGGCAGTTAGAATCCTAAACAATAAAGAATATGCTTATTATCTAAATGCCTCAGTTGCTTTGGCATATCCATTGAAAGGTGGTAAAACAGTTTGGATAGAACCTACGTATCGTTATAGTTTGTCACAATCGCTTGATGTAAATAGTTACATGCAAATTCGCCCATCAAATATTGGTTTGAATGTAAGGGTTAATTTTATGTAATTTCTATTTCTTCACAGGAAATAACTCCGAATCGGCCCTTGAAGTTTGCATGATTTTCTCCATTTCTGCCACAATTTTAGGGTATTTTACTGCTAAATTTGTTGTTTCTGCAAGGTCTGTGCTCAAATCGAATAATTCAGTGTTTCCTTTTTGTTTCACTAGTTTCCATTTACCTTTTCTTACTGCTTGGTCGAAGCCTCTTTCATGGAATTCCCAATACAAATAATCGTGCTTTTGTTTAATTTTCTTCCCAGCTAATATATTGGCAAATGAAATACCATCAATGTTTTGAGGTGTTTTTGCTCGAATTAAATCAGTAAAAGTGGGCAATACATCCCAGTTTGCTAATGGCTCATGGGTTATTTTCCCTTTGGGGATATTCGCTCCCCAAGCAATCATCGGTACTCTAATACCTCCTTCATACAAATCTCTTTTGAAACCTTTGAGTGAGCCATTACTATCAAAAAACTCCATATCTCGGCCACCCTCATTGTGGGGTCCATTATCAGAAGTGAAGAAAACGTAAGTATTTTTATCTAAACCTAATTCTTTGAGAAGAGCAATTAAGCGGCCAATATCTGCATCCATGTGGTCTATCATGGCAGCCATATTGGCATTTGGTTTATCTTGTGACCGATATGAGCGTCCGCCTTTGGCCATTTGTACAAATGGTTTTTTCTCTTCAAAAATACTGCTTCCATCCGAATTCAAATATTTCTTTAAAGTAGCAGGAGGAGCATACATTTCGGCGTGTGGCATTGTAATAGCCCAGTAGAGAAAAAATGGCTTTTCATGACCTTTTTTTATAAAATCAAAGGCTTTTTCAGTAATAAATGGATGAGAATGTTGAAGAGAATCCATCGGATAACTCACACATTTTCCATTTTGAATTGCCCATAAATTATTGGTATAAAATCGGTGAGCATGGCCTTGGGTGGCATAACCCAAAAACTCGTCCCAACCTTGTTTTTCTGGCGAACCTGTATTATGACTTTGACCTAATCCCCATTTGCCAAACATGGCTGTAGTATAACCATTTTCTTGCATGATTTTCGGTAAAACTTGTTCGTTTTCACGTATCGGAAATTCTCCATTACCACGTATATAGGCGTGCCCCATGTGTAGGCCTGTCATTAAGGCATATCGCGAGGGAGCACAAACCGTATTTCCTGAATAAAAATCGGTGAAGCGAATACCTTCAGCAGCCATTTTATCGAGATTGGGGGTTTTTAATGTTTTTTGTCCGTAACATCCAATATCACCATAGCCTAAATCATCGGCCATAATGTAAATAATATTGGGTTTTGTAAGAATATTTTCGTGACTTGGTTTTGCTGAAACTAATACTATCAGTGATGATAGAATCAGTGAGTAAGAAATAAGTTTTCGCATGATATTAAGGTTGAATTAATTCGGGTAAGCAAGTTAAACTTTTTTCTGAATAAACTTATCCTGTTTTTCGTTGAATGGGTTTTGTGACAAGTTTAGAAAAAACCTGTCATAAGTTATATGTTGAGGTGCTCCCTAAGGATAGCCTTACAACACATAATTATTTGCATTTTTCTAAAAAATCCGTTCTTTTGTATCATTAAAAATACAAAAACTCAATAAAAATGAAACTTAAAGCCACTTTAATTATTATACTATTATTATTGATAGCAGTAGGTTATTATCTTACGGCAGGGTATTACTCAAAAGGAGAAAGAGCAGGAACAATTTCCAAACTAAGCGAGCGTGGCTACGTTTTTAAAACTTACGAAGGAGTACTCAATGAAGGAGGTTATTCAGGAGAAACAGGTACGCTAACACCTCGTTATTTTGATTTTTCTTGCAAGACCGATTCAGTGATTACGAAATTACAAAGAGCATTAAAAACTGGCGAGCGTATAACTTTAAAATATTCCGAAAAATTCTTTCAATTCCCTTGGAATGGAGATACTAAGTATTTTATTACAGATGTAGAATTTCTAAGTCACCCAGTGCCAGTTCAAACTTTTCCGAATCATACAGAGCCTAAAACCGAAGCTAAGTCTGATTCTACATTATAAAATTATCAGTTTATTGTAATAAAAAAAGACAGCCTAAAAGGCTGTCTTTTTAACGTTTACTTATTTCCTATAATCTAATTTTTCATCGTTATTCTTGGGTATCGTCTTCTACTATACCATCTTGGTCACCTGGCTTACTATCCATCAACGCATCGGCATCAGAAGCTACGGCAGCCTTGATTTTATCTTCTAATTCAGCCATTAATTCTGGATTATCCTTCAACATATCACGAACGGCATCACGGCCTTGGCCTAATTTTGAGGTGCCGTAAGAGAACCACGAACCTGATTTTTTTACAATTTCAAGGTCAACCGCAAGGTCAAGTATTTCTCCAGCTTTCGATACACCTTGTCCGTAAAGAATATCAAATTCTACTACTTTGAATGGAGGAGCTAGTTTGTTCTTAACAACTTTTACACGAGTACGGTTACCTAGGATATCTTCACCATCTTTGATTTGACCTATTCTACGAATATCAATACGCATCGAAGCATAGAATTTCAAGGCATTACCACCAGTAGTTGTTTCTGGACTTCCAAACATCACACCAATCTTATCACGTAATTGGTTGATGAAGATACAGCAACAACCAGTTTTGTTGATTGTACCGGTTAGTTTACGCATAGCCTGCGACATCATACGTGCTTGTAAGCCCATTTTGCTATCACCCATATCGCCTTCAAGTTCGGCTTTTGGAACAAGGGCCGCTACTGAGTCAATCACGATAATATCAACGGCTCCTGAGCTAATCAAATGCTCGGCAATTTCAAGAGCTTGCTCACCGTAGTCAGGTTGTGAGATAAGTAAGTTTTTAGTATCAATGCCTAGTTTTTCGGCGTAAGTGCGGTCGAAAGCGTGTTCAGCATCAATGAAAGCAGCAATACCACCTTGTTTCTGAGATTCTGCAATGGCTTGCATCGCAAGTGTTGTTTTACCCGAAGACTCTGGGCCATAAATTTCAATGATACGAGCTTTCGGGAAGCCACCTACACCCAAAGCAAGGTCAAGACCAAGAGAGCCAGTCGAAATAGAAGGAACTTCCATTACTTTTGCATCACTCAAACGCATGACTGTTCCTTTGCCATACGTTTTATCTAATTTCTCCATAGTAGTTTGGAGACTCTTCAATTTGTTAGCTCTGTCGTCACCTTTAGTTTCTTTGTCTGCTGCCATTTTATTTTAGATTTGGATTTTAATGTTATTACTATAAAGTTTTACTATTTAAGTAAATTTTGCTTATATTTCAATTTAGTCTATTTTTTAACAATATATTTTTGTGTGTTTTTGTTTGTGTTGTATTAAAAAAGTACAATTTAATTTTTTGAAATTTTCAATAAATCTTGTTGTGTTTTTTTATGTACTCTCATCAAAATCACTTCCTATGTGGAGTGTTTGAACATCACAAAGGTAATACAATTATCTGATACAATGCTCAAAAAAAATGATAAAAGGTATTTTTTGATGATGAGTGGTTTTTTAAAATATTTATTTTTTTGTATGTGTTTTATGCTGTGTGTACACATATATGTATACGCACAAGTAGATAATAACAATCTTGAAAGTAAACATAATTTTAAAGGTATTGAAATTGGAAAAGTACAATTTAACTTAAATTCCTTAATTTATATTAAAAACAACGAATACTTCAACGAAATTGCTGATGGATACACACTTATTGGCTATTATGTGAACCCAAGCATTGGTTATGAAGTTCATAAAAAAGTACAAATTAAGGCTGGAGTATTTGTTAGGAAAGAATATGGCTATAATGGTCTGAAAGAAATCGAACCAACATTTACTGTACAGGTCAAACAAAAGGATTGGCGTTTTTTATTTGGTAATATAGAAGGAAATATCAACCACCGAATGATAGAGCCTTTGGTGTCGTTTGAGCGTTTGCTCAATCAACCTCTAGAACATGGATTTCAGGCTAAATACGAAAAGAAAGATACATTCTTTGATGGCTGGCTCGACTGGCAACAAACCACAATTGCAGGAAGAACGAATCAAGAGCGAATTTGGGCTGGGGTGTCTTTTTACAGTCCATCGATAAGTATTAGAGATTTTAAGGTTCAAGCTCTTACGCAAGCAAGTGTATTGCATTTAGGAGGGCAAAATATTCAAAGCTTACAACCCGTTCGTACACTTATGAATCCTGCTTTAGGGCTAAGGTTAAAGAAGGCATTTAGTGGACAAAGTTCGGTGACTATAGATAATTATTACGTAGGTTATTTCGAGTCTCCATTGCAAGGTTCGGGCTATTACATGAATACTTATTGGAAGAATCAGAAATATCAAGTTGGTTTTAGTTATTGGTTTGGAAGCTTCTTTAACGCACCGTTTGGTAATGATTTGATGCAGTCGAGTTCACGAAAGTTTAATAACGAAGGATATTATGAAAATAGGCGTAATTTGTTGATAATGAGGCTGGTAAAAGATTGGAGCTTGTCAGAAAAAGTAAATATTTCGTTAAGAATAGAACCATATTACGATTTTAATCATAAATTATTCGAACACTCTGAGGGTTTATATTTGAGTTGTAAACTATAAGAAAAGGCCATAAAAAAATTATGGCCCGCACTCTTTCAACAGCGATTATCAGTAATTTATATTAAAATCTTGCTTTCATTTTACCGGTAAAGGATAAAATATCTTCAAAGTCAATCTCATCAAATACGAGGTCATCGGGGATTTTATCTTCAATACTATGATTCACTATTTTGTGATAATATTTGAAACTATTCACGGGTACGGAAAGACGATATATAACGCTATGTTCATATATATTATCTTCGATTTTCCAAATGGCTAATTGGGTTTTAGTGTCAAGAATCTTGATAGTAAATTTACTTCCTTGAAAACAATCAATCATGATTGAGTTCTGTAATTTTTTCACAGTTTTTATAAAATGCGTTTCTGGCCCTTCTCCTTTAGTTACCACAATGGTAGAATCTGATAGGTGAAACGAGTAATGCCCACGAATACTTTTGGGACAAAAAATATAGGTTTTGTTATTTAATTCTTGAGCTTCAAACCATTTTTGGGGCAGTGATTGAAAGAGCGAGTCATCTTTAAAAGACCAAAGTTGATTTAACTTTTTTGATGCTTTAAAGTTTCTGCAATGACGATAAACAATTGACTGATAATAATCATCTAATTCAATACTTTGTTCTAAATTTTTACTAAAAATAGAACTTTGAGTTGTATCTATAAAAATACAATATCGACGCTTAATGGCTTTATCAGGGTTTTCGGGTTTGATAGTAACAGTTTCGTTGTAAAAGCTTCGGTAAATAGTTTCAGTAATATCGGTCGAAGTTTGGGCAAAACCAGTAATTGTAAAACCAATAAATAATAGGAATAGAACAGCAATTTTCATGAAATAATAATCAACTATAATTAGTCAAAATACTACAAAAATCGTGCTAAAAAAGTAGGTAATGTAAATAATATTTATAAATTATAAAATACTTATAGTCAATGAATTAACCTTAAAAGTAAAATTAAATGTGGATGAAAAAAAATTGGGAATAGTTATTGTAAGGTATCATAATAATTTTTAGATAAAAAAACGTGACAAACTTCTGGGGAAGTTATGTCACGTTAGTAAAAGAATTATATTAGTTTAGGTTATTTTAATCTCTCTTTTTGGGCTCGTATTTATTAGGAGCATACAAGAACCCAAAAGCTTCTCCACCCTCTTTGGTGTGTACTTTATGATGAATATAATGAGCATTCATAATACGTTTCATGTATTTACTTTTTGCCACGAACTTGATTTTTACACGGCGATGAACTATGATATCATGAAATACAACATAGGCGATACCATAGAGTGTAACACCTGCTCCAAACCAAGTTAAATACCAAAACTCAGGGTTAGTGTTGCCATAAATAATTGTAGAGGAAGCGACAACGCTAAATACAACTGCATAATAATCGTTTTTCTCAAAAAAGCCTTTATGGTGGTTATGATGGTCAGCGTGCCATGCCCACCCAAAGCCGTGCATGATATACTTATGAGAAAACCACGCTACAAATTCCATAAATGCAAAAGTCCCTATAGTAATCAAAAACTTAGCTAAAATCATCATATATAAAACTGTTTATAAATTTTATATTTAACACAAATCTATCAATGATTGTTTGAGGATTTTGAAAGAATCAAATAAAAAAAGCCCCGTTCAATGAAGAATAGGGCTTTTTAGTAGCTTACATATAAAGCAATTATTTCTTGGCAAATGAAAGATTGGTAAGGTAAGATAATCGAACAGTTGGGTTACTTTCCTCAATAGTATCAGGGAAGTTCCAGATGTTTTGTTGAATATAGCACACCTGAATTTGGTGGTGAGGATTGATGACATACCCCAAACCAGCAATAATACGGTTTTGGTTCATGAAGGTCTTTCCAACATTATTTTTGCTAACATCAGTGCCTAATTTACCAATATTCATGAATGCTTCGTCGCCGATGATTCCGAGTAATTTGGGCTTGTTATCTTTCTTTACGAGTGGATATGTAGCTAAAATCATGTAACGAAAACGGTCACGGAATTTGTAATCGCTAATCGTATAATCGCTTTGACTTGTTGGTGTGGGTACCGTACTTGAGGCAATCCCTACAAAACGAAATTCATTACGTAAACGATTGGTTAGCTTTAAATCACCAAATTGATGGTTAAAAGTACCTTGAATCCAAGGGTGATTTTCTGGAATAGGGCGTTTGTTTATGGCAGGGATACCATAAACATAAGTATTATAATGACTAAAACCGATGCTTCCGATAAAGTGCTTGGTAAACTGATAGTCGAATGAAGGACGAATGAAATATTGCTGTTTTTCACTAAAGCCGTTGGCATATCGCATAGTAGCTTCTAGCGTAAACGAAAGCTTTTTGTTAAGCATATTTTTACCAACGTAGTGTAGCCAAATATTGTTGTTTTGACTTTTAATTTGAGCAAAAGTAGGTGAAAAAGTTGTAACTAAAATTGCTAAAAATAAGAGTTTTTGAAAGTTTCTCATTGGATTTTTATAAAAGATTACTGAAAAATAAAGCAAATATTAATGATATGATTAATTCTTTTAAAGAAAAGGCTTAAAATTCGGCATGTGCTCTTAAACTAAACACATTGACGGGCCCTCGGTCTTTATTATAGGCAGGATTCACAACAAATTGATAATTGGGAGCTAGCCAAAAATGTTTATCGTGTAAGTGAATATTATAATACGTTTCAAAGATTTTTTCTAAACCATAATTGAGTTTACCATCGCCAACCATAAAACCATATCCTCCTTCACTTAGGTAATTTCGGTGTTGTTTTGAGATTCCATTAGCAACAAGTGCAACGCCGAAAGTATCATTCGGGCGTTTCCATTTGGTGCCATTATTCGAAAATCCAAGACTAATTGATTGGTCGATTTCGGTGAAAGCCCAAGTTTCGTTTCGGCCATCATTCCAACTTGTTCTAAAGAATAAGCCAGAATTCGGACTTAATTGTTGTTCGGCATTTAATCCAAATCCAACTTTCGTACGTCCATCCTTGCGGGTATTTAAAATGTTTTTATCGGTACTTTGGGCTGCTTCTGTATAATTGCCCATATAAGTTTTGGTATAGTAAGCCAAAGCCCGAATGATTGTTTTTTGCCCAATTGATTTATTTATTTCGAAAGAATGTGAATAGTTTTTAGCAAAATTATAATTCAAATCGGGGCCATTTGCTGTTGTGGGTACAGCCGTTGTACTAAACCTTACTCCCAATTGGGGGCTGCCGTATTCAATCATGTATCCAGTGGTATAGCCACGTACGTTGGCGGCATAATCCCAAGCTCCATTGCTCATTAAGGCCCAATTCAAAAATTGAGTTCGAGGGTCATGGCTGTAAGAATTATTATCGAAAAAATCAGATAAGCAAAACTTGCCAACTACGAATCTCAGATATTTGGTTGGGTATTTTGTAGCAACTTGATTAATTCCATCTGCAACGAGAATATACTCTTTGCTTAAAGGAATTGTTTGCTTTAGGTAAAATCTTGCTAAGTAGATTTTTGGAGCAGAATCCCCAATTCTAAAGGCCTCACCATTTGTAAAGCCCGCAATTCCTTTTGCACCACTGAGGCCACTTCCACCAGATAATTCAGCATCAAAGTAGCCTTCTGCTCCCTTCCATAATTTTGAACCAGTAAAAAAGGTTGCCGTGATAGAGGCTTGCGTTTCTTTATTGGATACTAGGCTGTTATTTCCACTATAAGGGGCACTAATACTGGGTTTGGTTTGTGAAACAACGGTCTGTTGAAAATGAAAAGTTATTTGTTTTTGAGCAAAGGTTGTTATGGGCACTATTAAAAAATAGCACAAAAAGAGTCTAGCATTCATTTTTCAAACAGTATTTTTATCGAAGCGAAAGATTAGCGTTAGTCATTCACGACTAACGCTAATTAGGCAATATTATGCTAATGCAGAATTCACACGTGCAGCTAATCTGTGTTCAGAAACCGGTACGTGATTGTCTAAGCCTATTAATTGAACAGTTCCACCGCTTTGCGTATAATCGTGTTCAAAATGGTGTAAGTTTTCCATAACAGAGTGGTCAACCAATTTCGTGCCCTTTAAATCAACAATTACTTTGAATCCCGGAGGAATAGCTTCAAGTTTAGACTTAATACCCAAATAATTTGTAAAAATTGCAGCTCTATCAATTTCAACCAAATAAGTATCATCGGTAAATGAAACTACTACAGGGGCTTTGAAAAGAGCCGTTACAGAAGCACCATGATATACGTGGATGATGATTTTAAGCAACATACCCGCGGCGATACCAACCAATAAATCTTCGAAAAGAGTAAAGAAAATAGTAACTAAGAAAATTCCTAATTGTTCTCTACCAATCTTGAAAGTATGAATGAACTCTCTAGGATGTGCTAATTTTATACCAACTGTAATTAGCATGGCTGCTAAAGCAGTATTTGGGATTAATTCTATCAAATGAGAAGCTAATAAAACGAAAACTAAAATAAAGAAACCGTGGAAGAAATTTGCCCAACGTGTTTTAGCTCCGTTATTAACATTTGAAGAGCTACGAGCTACTTCAGAAATCATTGGTAAGCCACCTAAAACGGCCGAAATTGTATTTCCTATACCCACAGCAATGAGGTCTCTGTTAGTATCTGATTTACGGCGATAGGGGTCAAGCATATCAATTGCTTTCACAGTAAGAAGTGACTCTAAAGAACCTACTAAAGCAAACATAATAACATATTTGATAAATACTCCAATTTGAGCAACTCCGCCAAAATCGACATTCACTTTAATGTTTTCTAATAAATTACCAATGTGTACTAAAGCATACGCAGGCTCAGTATGTTGGAAATCCATGATTAACTCTGCTGGAATAGCAATAATTAAAACGACTAACGGAGCTGGAACTTTTTTGAGTGGTCCTTTAATGAATGGCCAGCCTAACATAATAGCCAAGCTTATTGCACCTATAATTGTTGCTTTAGGGTCGAGGTGCATAATAAACTGAGGAATAGAACCTAATAAAGCAATAGGTCCTTTGCCTTTAGTCATGGCTGGGTCAACATCAAGCAATACAGGAATTTGTTTAGCAATGATTATCAAACCAATGGCAGCTAACATTCCATGAATAGCTGAAAGTGGAAAGAAATCGGCTAATTTACCAAGTTTGAAAACCCCAAATAAAATTTGAACCAAACCAGCAACTACCATTGCTCCCAATGCTAAATGCCAGCCTGTTTCGCCTCCACCAAATTCGGCAACGGCTCCGGCAACAATCACAATTAGTCCAGCTGCTGGTCCTTTGATGGTAAGTTTAGAACCCATGAAGAAGCTCACAACGATTCCACCAATAATAGCAGTTACTAAACCCATGATTGGCGGGAAATCTGAAGCCTTTGCAATACCTAAACTTAATGGTAGGGCTAAAAGAAATACAATAAAGCCCGATACGGCATCAGTTGAAAAGTTTTCTTTCAAACCTTCAATTCCATCTTTAGGCAGGGTGAGTTTTGAATTATTTTTCATTGTTGAATTTTTAAAAATTTATATTTTAGAATCTATATGGTTGTTTTATAATTAAACTTCAGTGTTAAGAAGATTTATAGGCTGTTTCATGATAGGTTTTTACATGAGGCCCAAGGAAAAGACGCGAATAAAGTCTGATGAGCGAAATACCAGCTAGGATATAGCTTGATGCCGCAGCATAGGCTAGAACTATTTGGTCTTCTTTAATATGACTAAATACTAAATCAAGACCAATGAATGTTGGCGTAATCGGGAAACCCGCAAGACCTAAACAAGCTATCAAGAAAATAAAAGCAAATTTTGGATGCTCAAAAGAATGTCCATGAAATTGGTTGAGGTCAATATTCTTCTCATAGGTTTGAAGTTTTCGTATGCCCCAAATACCAAGAATTCCTGATACAACCACGCCACTCAGATAGAAAACTGCTTCTTTAGAATCTAATTTTTCATTGAAAGAAATTGCTAATGCAATCCAAAAGTGGTTCATGATTAATAATAACCAGCTCATCATTGGACTTCTACGCTCTGAAAAAGATTTAAGAATCATCAATAAACCAATGAGTGCAAAAGTGGCTGGCAGGTAGTGGTGCTCTACACCTTCACTTGAGTAAATTAACGCTCCCAAACCAAGTAAATAAGCAGGAATAAATAAGAGTAAAAGGCGATTGATAGTAAGAAAATCAAGCTTTCTGCCGATATTTTTGAGCGGTTTCCAAACAATTAAATTCATGAATGAGTCCAGATTCCACTCCTTGATACTAAGCAAATAAATCGAATATTCTAGTTTCTTCGGAAAACTGTCTTCAATCGTATGATGACGTGGCACGTAGTTATAGAACTGCTCACGGATTTTATAACTTACTACTGATGGTGAAACTAAAAGTTGGTAAGTACGTAAGAAGGCATTGCCAGCAAAATGGAATAATGCGAAGGTATTCAACCCTAAAGCAATTTCAATGAAAATTAAGCCAATTTGGGCGATTGAACCATAAGCAATCTGACTTTTAACTGATGATTGAACACGAGCGATGGGTGAAGCAATCAGAGCCGTTGATAGACCTAAAAGTGCAATTAATACCCTAACTGAGGTTTGAAATTCCCAGAATGGATAAGTACGCATCAATAAAAATGCTCCTAAATGTACCGATAACGAACCATAGAAAATGGCACTTGATGGTGTCGGCCCTTCCATTGCTCTTGGAAGCCAAGAAGAAAATGGCAATTGAGCCGATTTAGCTGCTGCCGCCAATAAAATCATTAGCGAAATAAAAACGCCAATGTAGCTATGTTCGGTTAAATGTTCGTGTACTAACTCATAGTTGAGTAACTTTAAGAAAGTGATGTTTTCGTGCCATAAATGGTGGCTTGCCCACATCGCTAAAATTAAACCCACATCGCCAATTCGATATACTGAAAATACTTTGATGGCATTTTTTACTGGTAAATATCTATCACGGTAAAATGCAATTAATAAGAATGAGCAAACACCCAAAATTTCCCAACCAACAAAAAGGGTTTCAAAATTTCCTGATAAAATGGTGATGTTATAACCTAGATAAAAGAATAAAATGGTGTTGAAGAATCGCTTATAGCCACTTTCACGGTGTAGATAATAACGGCTATAAATGGTTACGAGAAAGGTTAGAAACGCACCAACTAATAAATACACAACCGTAATTTTATCGAAGCACAAATCAAGTAGGAATTCATACTCTTTGGATTTAAAGAGTACAACTTCTTTTAGATTTAATATCGGATGACCATTGAATAACCAATAACCCACAAATCCAATCAAAAATAAAAGATTCAGACCTGCGGTAGAGAAGGCTACCCACGACATCGTATTTTCTTTTTTAGCTGGAATTAGCAAGCTAATAATAAAGCCTAAAAAAGGTATAAAGATGAATAATTGAAGTATCTGAGTCATTTTTTACTTGATTAAATAAACTGGGAAATTATCTTGATTTGATTCAACTAAAGGTTCAACGTTTTCAATTTTCTTAAGCTTTTGCTTAATCGGAATATATGGCTCAAATTCACCATCTTTGAAATACGAAAGTTCTTTTGTGATAGGGTGAACAACAACAAGGTGAATCCACTCATTGAAAAACCATTCGTAAGTTTGAGCTGATTTTTGGATAGCTGATAAAACTATATCAGTGAAGTGCTCAACGATAACGAGTAAACGTATGGGGTCATGGACTTCAATCATTTGACTTGGCAAACCAGGACGAAGGTCTCCGTCAATGCCATTGGCTACCCCAAATAGACCCATAACATTATGAGGTAGTTTAGAGCCAGCACCAAGTTTTTGATTATCTACTCTTGAAAAATAATATTCAAGATTTATACCTCCGCATACCGGAGCTACTGCATTCAGGATGTTTACTAAAAACTTCCCTTCTGGGTCAACTCTGAAATCAAAAGAGTTCATGAACGAACGGCGGTCAAGGAATAAGCTTTCAGATAAATCTCTACGACCTACAATACAGAGGGCATTAGTAGCATGGTTGAGTTCGGGACGTGGTTCGAATAATGAAACCGCACGACGTCTGATTCTCTCATGAACTTCTTCTGGACTTAACTTAGTATCGATTGATTCAAATCTTCTTGAGCGTTCTTTAGCGTTAAAATCAAGAGCTTTTACAAAAAGTGTATGATTGTTTTTATGTTTTGGTTGATTTTCCTCAATTAAAATATCAGTATCATAAAATTCAATTTCATCACGAGTTGTATCATGTAAAGCTCCCACAAATTGTGTGGTCGAAGGAATATCAATACCTTGTTTACGAAGCATTTCGCGAACTCCAGCATGATTGGCCATGAAGCTAATCACGCGGGCATTAATCGAACCAGGTCGGCCCGAGCATGCACCACAATCATAGCCTGCATAGTGCGTATTATTGACACTACTTGCACCGTGACCCACCACATAAACGATTGGAGCAAAATCTTTTACTAGACCAATACTATTAAGCAAATTACCCACTCTTAAAGCCATTTCTTCAACCGTAAAACCTATTTGAAGTCCATCTTCACGGTCATCTAGGCTCTGGTTTTCAATGGTTAATTTCGAAGTAGGGTGCATGTGCTTGAACGAAGAAACCGCTGCCGCATTTTCGGATGGACGAAAGACATTGAGGAACAATTTCAAACCCGACCAAAAGCCTAAAGTATGAGAAATAAGCCACCCCATTACTAGAGAATGGGTGTGTTTTTCGAAATGTATATCGCTATTTTGTACAGCTTTTGAGTTTTCTACTACCTCTTTGATTAAATATTGAGGTGTTACAGGTGCCGGACACTGTTTGGTAGATGAATTTGCATGAACGGGTTTATAGAAAAATTCTACGCCAAAAAAACCAGCCGTTCCGTATGTTCTACAGTGCTCATCGAGGTGCTCAACATATCTTCTGATTGAACATTCACGGTCATCAATACAAAAAACAGCTTGAAATGATGATTGTTTTGCATGATGGTGTGGAATTTCGGTTTCGGCTACTTGCATACCCGCCAAAACTTGGTCATAGTAAGTCCATTCAAAAGCGTCTTGCCAAATGTTTAGCAGGTCGCTTAATTCAGTGGCTGGTACTTCGCCGAAAAAGTCGGTAACAAAATCAGCGGAGCGGTTGCTTAATGAAATCCAGTTTTCGCCAAATTTCTCGTCAAGAGCATCTATTTCCAGTAGTAACTCAAAAATAATCAGCTCTTTTAATGAAATATTCTTGCGGTCTAACAGGGTTTGAGGTAAATCTTCAATTGCTGAAACAATACCTGACCAACCCTGATGGGCAAATTGTTGGTCGAATATATATAAATTGTAGAGCGAAGAGTCGCCCACAACTATTTTTAATAAATCTTCCATCGTGCAAGTACCATCAAGCAAAAGTTTTTTGGCACGAGGAGTTTTGAAAAAGCTACTAAAAGTATTTTGCTCGATTTCTCTTAAAGAAGCTAAAAAGCCCTTACGTGTATCAGGAAAACTCCAAATAGCTATACCTTGGTCGAGATAACTACAAAGAATACGAAATAATAAAGGATGAACAAGCAGGTCGAGGTCAATGTAATATCTCTTTTTCCAGTTAGCACGTAGAAGACCAATACGAGGCGAGGTTGTCTGATCGTATTTACCATACAATGCTTTAGATTTCCATTCTTCTAAGTCTTTTTTACCCTTTTTTTGAATAATGGCTCTTTCTAAAATGTCAGGATTTATTTTTTCTTGTTCAAATAAGGCACGATACTCTTCCAATGAAAGAGAAGTTTTATAACCAAATAATTTCGATGCTCTACGTATAGCATCATAAAATTTAGTGTCTTGAAAGGCGTGGAGCGTGTTATGATGAACAAAGTCTTTAAGCGGAGCTTGTGCAGGTAAGAAGTGCTTCAGTTCGTGCAAAAGCTCATGTTCATCGAATCTGGCTGATTCAGTTGAATGCTTGTTTTTCATGTAATATAATAGTGAACGGTAAAAAAGAGGATGTTAAACTTCTTTTGAAAAGTTTTCCTTCAAAATATCTTTATGTACAAATGAAGGTTTAGCTTCTGAAAGGAGTTTTAAAAAGAGATTAAATTTTTTTAATCTAGAGCTAATTCAAAGAAACAAATGGAGTGTTTAGCTGTTTATCAGAGCCTAATATTTTGATGAAGGATAAATTTTGCCAGAATTAGGCTAGAAATGCTATAATTTCGTGGTGAAATACTTTTTATAATCCATGAATTCAATTCAAAAAGAATTGAGTAATAGGAAGGATTATAACCTAGTTCACAAGTTAAACACTTAATATCAGATTCATTATCGGTGTCTTCTTCTAGGTTCTCTTCAACTTTTTCGGGCAGAGAAAAATCTTTAGCGTTTTTATTTGAAGAATGATTAGCCGAAGATTGACTTAAGAAGCTTAGATTGAACTCATTGTGGGTATTTTCTCTACTTCCATGCAGCGGAGCTAACACATTGAAAATCAATATGTTTGTTGTAAACCACAGTATAGACAGCAGTATCCTCATGAGGATTAATAGAGAAGTTTGTTAGTTTAGGTTTTGTTTATTTCAAATGTAGTAATTACAAGTTGAAAAAAAAGAGGTTTATCCTAAAATAATACAAATTTCTTTAATTGTTATAATAGATTATTCGAATAATTACTGTTTTTGTTTAAAAAATTAAAAAATGATTAAAAATATAAAGGTGTTTTGCCAAATTTTTAATTTTTAGAATTTTAAAACATTTGTTAATTATTCAATAATATTTGATTTGTTTGGAAATTTTAATAAAACCATAAATATTGAATTAAAAATATTTTCAATATATTTTGAAAATATAATATTTTATATTTGATTTAATCAGTTTATTTATGAAGAAAAAGGGGAATCAATAACTCTGAAGTGGATAGATACATTTAGAGATTTTTGGGGTAGAATAAAGTAAAGGAAGTTGCTTCAGAAATGTTATTGTTAAGAATTATATTTTCATAAAAGAATCTATAATCATCGTGAGGTTAGAAAATAAATTAATAAACTTAGCGAATAACGTCTTTTGCAACTTCCTCTATGGGTCATTAATGACCTTTTTTTAATAATTCAGGAAATTGAGCTTTCATGCGATTGATTCTTGGAATCGAAACATTCTGTACGTAGGGATTTTCAGGATGATTTCGCTCGTAATCTTGGTGATAATCTTCGGCTTTCCAGAAAATTTTAAAAGGTACAATTTCAACAGCGATTGGCTTTTTGTATTTGCCCGATTCGTTGAGTTGTTTTTTATAATTTTCGGCTAAAGTCTTTTCTGTTTCATTCTGATAAAAAATAATCGAACGATACGAATCTCCGTGGTCAGGCCCTTGACCTTTCACTTGTGTGGGGTCTTGCGAAGCAAAATAAACTTTTAATAAGGTTTCATAAGAAATAATTTGGGGGTCATAAATTACTTCTACCGACTCTGCGTGTCCTGTCAATTCAGTATTTACATCTTCATAAGTAGGGTTTTTCGTGTGTCCACCACTATAACCCGAGGTAGCTTCTTTAACTCCTTTAAGGCTCTCAAAAATAGCCTCAACGCACCAAAAACAACCCGATGCGAAATAGGCTTTTACGGTAGGGCCGTAAACTGTTTTATCTTCAACAATTGTTTGCTTGGTTTTGGTTGTAGTGCTACAGGCTAAAACCAAAATAAAAATACCCAACGAAAGGCTGGTCAAGAATGTTTTCTTCATAGCTTTTTGAAATGATTTTGATTAAAAAAAGCGTGTCAGGCTTGGGCTTGACACGCTTGTATATATAAACGCTTTAATAGCAATTTTGGTTTTAAATGAAATTTTGAAAATTATTTTATTCAATTTCAAGAACCTTAAATTCAGTTCTACGATTGGTTTGGTGCTCTTCTTCTGTTTTAGCGTTTTTAATAATTAACTCACTCTCTCCATAACCTTTGGCCGTAAGGCGTTCACGGGAAATACCTTTCGAGACGATGTAATTAATGGCCGATTCGGCACGTTTTTGAGATAAACGAAGGTTATAAATCTCCGTGGCACGTGAGTCAGTATGCGAACCAAGCTCAATCTTAATTTGTGGGTTATCAACAAGTACTTGCACTAATTTATCAAGTTCGATAGCTGCATCGGGGCGAATATCCCATTTATCTAAATCATAATAAATATTATCTAAACGGAATGTAACGCCCACAAATACTTTTTCCAGATTAAGTGAAGTATAGAATGTGGTATCAGTAACAGGCTTTTTCAATAAAGACTGTGGTATCTCGCGGCCTGACATCGAAAATTCTTCACGATTGGTCAAGTAGTTTTGTTTTTTCGACATCACTAAATAATTGCCATCAACCTTGAGTTTTACTGGGCCAAATTTACCGTCTTTACCCGTAGAAGTTTCTATAATTACCTCGTCGTTTTCGGTATCAACTACGCGTACTCTCGCAGAGTCGAGTGGGACGAAAGTATTGTTATTTTTGGTGGTAATTGTACCAACTAGGTAATAGTTAACAGTCTTGATTTCTAAAGCCTTGGCCGTACTATCAGGATTTCCCTTTTTCGGAGCTAGTAAAGGATTTTTCGATGGGTCATCATTATCAGCCAATTCGGTTTTTTTAGGAGCTTCGTAAAAATATATATCATCATCTCCTGAGCCACCTGCACGATTGGATGAGAAAAATACATCACCACGTTTACTCATCACTAAGCCGAAATCATCCATGTTTGAATTGTATGGAATACCCATATTTTCAACCGTAATTTTTCCACCTGCACGTACGGCTAAGAAAAGGTCAAGTTTACCTAAACCTGGGTGGCCATCAGAGGCAAAATAAAGCTTTCCATCTTCTGAAACATAGGGAAACATTTCATCGCCAGCGGTATTGATTTCTTTTCCTAGATTCACAGGATTTCCGAAACGACCCGAAGCATCCATATTGACCCGATAAATATCTAATCCACCAAAGCCCCCTGGACGGTTAGAAGAAAAATATATTGTTTTTCCATCACGAGAAAAAGCTGGGGTTCCATCCCAACTGGCAGAATCTGAGGCACTTACATAGCGTGGTTCAGTCCAACCACTTCCGTCTACGTAGCGTGAGATATACAAATCCATATCAGGCGAAAGGTCTTTGCGTTTGCCTGTATTTCCACGAGAATAAATCATTGTTTTGCCATCTGGAGAGAAAGTTGGCGTACCCTCATTGCGTTCTTCATCAAAAATTGCGTCGCTGAACTTTTCAATTTTACCCATTTCAGCAATAGACTTGTCGATTTTCACTTTGTAAAGTCCAACATACGGCAAGCCATTTGAGTAAATTTTGTTTTTGCGTGAAGCGGTGAAAATCAGTTCATCTCCCAAAACCATTGGAGCAAATTCAGACCCCTTTGTATTGAGTTGAGAAAGATTTTTAAATTCTACTACACTTTGTTTTTTCTTGATATCATCAATAGTTTTGAGTGTATTGACTTCACGATAAGCTTTTTCGTTGTATGCTTTTATCGTACTTTTAGAGTCAATAAATTGCTGTAATTCTTTCAAAGCTAAATCATAATTACCCGCAGCTTTCAGGGCAAAAGCGTAGTGAAAATGTGCCTCAGGATTGGTAAGTTTCGCTTCAAAAGCTTTTTGGTAAAACGGCACTGCTTCTACCCAACGATTTGATAGACGATATGATTCGGCAATCTTATGGTAAAGATTGGCTTTTTCGCTTTCATCAATATTTACTACTTTCGTTAAATCTTTAATGGCCAAATCATACTGGCCTTTATCGAAACTCGAAAGCCCTCGTTTATACAACTGAATTTGCCCGAAAACCGAATTTGCAAACACTAAAAGGGCAATGATATGAAGTATTCTTTTCATCTGCTTTAGATTAAAGATATAGATTAAGGGTTTTGAGAAAAAAAATCTGTTATTTCGACTCAATTTAGGAGTTTAACCTATTCAATCAAACGATTTTTTTAAAGAATTGTTGTGTAAAAAAGAAAGTCATAAATAATAGACGTAGAAATGCCTTATTTAGCTGTGGTTGAAAACGAATGTAGGATGAATTTTGTGAGTTGAGATTAATATTTGTTTAAAAATAGAAGTAGTATTAATAGAAATTATATGGCATTTATCGTTTCCGAAATTACAATTTATCCTATCAAATCATTGGGAGGAATTAGCCTTCAAGAAGCACAAGTTGAAGAGCGGGGTTTTCAGCATGACCGCCGTTGGGTATTGGCCGATGAAAATAATGTGTTTATTACACAACGCCAAAATGAACAAATGGCATTGATTGATGTGCAGTTGACTTCAGATGGTTTAGTTGTTTCACATCGCGTGAAGCAAATTGCTCCATTATCTGTGCCTTTCGAACCACAAACAGCTGAACAGCAAATGATTACGATTTGGGATGATATCGTGCGTGGCATTCGTGTGAGCGATGAGGTAGATGCTTGGTTTACTACTGTTTTAGACAAAAAATGTGCATTGTTTTATCAGCCAAATGATTCTGTTCGATTGACTGACCCGAAATATTCGATTACCCAAAAAGAACATACCAGTTTTGCAGATGGGTATCCGATTTTGGTTATTGGACAAAGCAGTCTCGATGAACTCAACGGTAAGTTAGAAGAACCAATTACGATGAAGCGTTTCAGGCCAAATCTTGTGTTTACGGGTGGCGAAGCACATATAGAAGATTCTTGGAAATACTTTCACGTGGGAAGTGCTCAATTGGTTGGTGTAAAACCTTGTGCAAGATGTGTGCTTACAACCATTAATCCAGAAACGGCAGAAAAAGGAAAAGAACCTTTACGCACGCTAACACAATACCGCAACGTTAATAATAAAATCTTGTTTGGACAGAATTTATTGGTAGTTGAAACTGGTAAAATTTCGGTTGGAGATGAGATTATCTTTTAAATGGTAAAAATCCACAGAGCTTATGTAAAAATATGCTTTCAAACAGTAAATATAGTCTATTAAAAACGCTTCATTATTTAAGTCTTGATGTAGTAGTGGGAGCTGTTGTATGTAGTTGGATGTTCTGGAAAATGCCCGATGGAAAAGGTGTGGTCAATATTCCATCTTTGGTTATTTTGGGTATTTGTACTTGGATTATTTATATACTTGACCGCTTATTGGATAACCTAAAATCTGAACCTGAAGATGCAAGACACAAGTTCCATGATGAGTATCAATATTATTTGCAAATAACCATTATTATTCTTTTTTTGATAGCCGCTCTGATGGTGTTTTTTCTGCCAAAGGCAGTTGTTTATTTTGGTGTTACTTTAATTGGTGTTTTATTTCTTTATTTTTACATTCTCCAAAAAAATAATATTTCTTCTGATTATCAGTATTTTAAAGAGATTTTTACGGCCGCCATTTATTGTGTTTGTGTTTCGGGAGGAGCTTTGTCAACAAAACTCGAACTAGAAGCTGATGAGTTTATTGCCGCTTTTAATTTCTTTTTGTTGGTTCACCAAAGTATCTTAGTGTTTTCCTTTTTCGAACTTAACGATTTGCCCAATACCAAAAATTTAGCCAAAAAACTTGGCAAGAAAAATTGTACTTATCTGATATTTGGCGTATTTGTTTTTACAATGACCAGTTTGTTTTTTGCAGAAATTGGTTTTATGGAAAAGGTTTTTCAAGTAGAAATCCTAATGGCTTTTTGTACCACTTTGATTTTTGTTTTTCGAAATAAAATTGCGGTAAATGATAATTATCGTTGGCTCGGCGAAATGGTATTTTGGTTGCCTTTGCTATTATTGATATGGACTTAAAATGTATCAGCATGATTTCAAAAATTCGTTAGAAAGTCATGCCGATGAATGTATTATTTTTCGGAAATATAGAGATATTGTCACAATTTTTAAACCGCTGATAACACATACCTATTTTCGCTGATTTTCACAGATTACATTATCTTTTTAGCTAAAACTAGCGTTTTTTTTACTGCAAAGTTTTCTGTATAATTCAATTATTTTTTCTTTAATCTATCTTCTATTTTCTTTGGTTTTTCGTTGCCTTTGGCTTCTTGTTCTTGTTTTTCTTTCATAATTCTAAGCCCACGGCGGTAGGTATAATAGAAAAAGCCCGCCACCGAAAACATCAAAAAGAAATAGCTCTCTCTTAGTGGCACGTGTTTATAAAGTGCTTGGTCGATAAACATGGCCATAAAAGCCAAACTTGCAAATAATATAATTGATTCTACGAGTTTCATGTAACGATTTAATAATGATTAAATAGTTGATTATTAGTACTTTAATTTTTGGAAATTGAGTGAATATTGAAAGGACTTCTGAACGTGCTTCCACAAATTTTACAAACGATAGCTAAGATTCATTATAGGCATAATATTTTTACTTAAACCAATTTCCCTATTATCTTAAACTTTTCAAAAACAGCTTCATTGTGAGGTGCATCGACCAATTCTTCGGTGAGGTCCTGCCCAGCCCAATGTTCATAATGTTTGCCATTTTTCCATAGCCTCGAACTACCCACGTCGTAGATTTGCCCTTTATAAGCTACCCAGATTTCTTCTTTATCTTGTCCGTTGCGTAGGGCGAGTTGGTTTTTAGTATATTCTTTCACTTGACTTTCATTCAATTTAGTGGCAAAATTGGCGAAAATCTGTCGAGAAACAAGCCTCTTGAATTTATTTTCTACGAATTTCTAACCTATATCTACTATTTTTGTTTTAAAATTTTCATTAGAATTTCTCAAAAACAGATGCAAGAACAACTAGAAGACGCACATAAATTTAAGCTTTGGAAGAAAAATCTGATAGCTAATGGTTTGAAAATCAATAAAGTGGATGAACATTTTACTCGTCGCCGCTATAATGGAGAAGTATTATTTTCTTTATTAATGCTCGATGCTGAAACGCCAGAAGGAGATAAGATTCCACCCATTTGCTTTTTAAAAGGTGAAGTAGTTTGTGTACTTATTTGTTTGATTAATAAAGAAACTCGCGAGAAGTTTTTGCTTTTAGTTAAACAACGCCGAATAGCTGAAGGTGGTTTTACGTATGAACACCCAGCTGGCATGGTTGATGGTACTAAAACGCCACTTGAAATTGCGGTTCAAGAAGTGAGAGAAGAAACAGGATTAGAGATTTCGGAAGACCAATTAATGGATTTAATGAATGGGAAGAGGACTTTTCCTGCAACAGGAACAAGCGATGAAGCAGTTTATTTGTATGCTTGCGAAATTGAAATGTCAGGAGAGGAAATTGCTGCGATGAATAATAAAGAAATGGGTACAGATTATGAATTTGAGAGAATTACCACCCATGTAGTACCATTTGTAGAAGGTCATAAACTTATTAATAATACTAATGCAGTATTGCTAGATTATATGTATTTGACCAAGATAGGTGATTTTGAAACACTAAAAAAGTTGTGATGGGGTCTTCAGTGCGATTTTGAGTTATGAGTTCTGAGTTATAGAAACCCAGAACTCAAAATTCAGAAACTTAAACGAGTTTCCAACCTGGACGGTACTGACGTTGTACAAATTGGTTTGCTTCGTCGAAGTTAGTAATCTTCATATTTGTGCCATCCCAAAGTAGCTTCTTACGGCCGTCATAATTAAATCCATTCTTACCATTCGATTTGCGGAGCATATAGCTACGGATAGCTAAGTTACCCATCAAGACAGTTTCTGTTAATGGCCCAGAATAATCGAAAGATGAAGTAAGTGCTTTGTGCTCTTTGCTATTAAAGCCAGTTTTACAAGCTTCTGCCCAAGATGCTTGGTGTCCGTGTTCTGGTAATGATTTGAAGTTCGGGTCTGGAGCAGGCATTTCAATTTTTTCGCCGTTTTTCAAATAGATTTTTGGTGTATTTCCATACGTACCGCAAGTCATGATTCCTTTAGTTCCAATCATGATTACACCATTAGAGCTATCAGCCTCAGCTAATGGCTCGTTGGCTGGAATCCATTCTGGGTGGAACGGACGAATACCGCCATCTGTCCAATACATCGTTACTGGCGAATTATTACGCTTAGTAGCTGGGAATTTAATTTGTACGCTTGATGATGGCGGGCATCCTTCTGGGTTATATTCTGCTTGCCAATCTTTCAAGAATACTTGTCCAACGCTACACTCTACTTCTGTTGGGTAGCCTAAACCTAAAACTCTGAAAGCAGGGTCGATTAAGTGGCAACCCATATCGCCCAAAGCACCTGTACCGAAATTCCACCATCCACGCCATTTGAATGGGTGATAAAGTGGGTGGTAATCAACATATTGAGCCGTTCCGATAAACAAATCCCAACCTTTAGCATCCATTGATTCAATCAAAGGTGGTTTATCAGTTGGTAGTGGGTTTCCTTGTGGCCATACAGGGCGATTTGTCCAAATATGTACTTCGCTTACTTTACCGATAAGCCCTTTATCGAGCCAATCCATCATTACTTTTTGGGTAGGGTTCGATGATCCTTGATTTCCCATTTGCGTAACAACTTTGTACTGGCGAGCCGCTTCGGTAAGTTTACGAGCTTCATAAATATCGTGTGTAAGAGGTTTTTGCACATATACGTGCTTACCCATTTGCATACAAGCCATGGCCGCTACAGCGTGCTGATGGTCAGGTGTCGAAATCGTTACGGCGTCAATATCGCCTTTCATTTCTTCGAGCATTACTCTAAAATCTTGGTAACGCTTAGCATTTGGAAACTTATCGACGCTTCCCTTTGCACGAGCAAAATCTACATCACAAAGTGCTACGACATTATTGATTCCATTGTTGTAAGCGTTTGCGATGTCAGAAGCACCTTTACCACCAGCACCAATCGATGCGATGTTTAGTTTATCGCTTGGAGCGATGAAGCCTTTTCCAAGAACATGACGTGGTACGATAAAAAAGCCACCGGCTGCAATTGCAGAACTTTTAATAAAACTTCTTCTGCTTGTTGATTTATCTTGCATTTTGATAGATTAATAATTTAGGTTGAATATTGAAACCAAATCTACTAATAAAACATCAAATTTTAATAGCGAAAAGATAAAAAAAGACGAACCCGATGAAAGGCTCGTCATAAATAAAGATTTTGTATAAATGTAAGTTATACTTCCACTTATTTACATGAAGTTGTATATTCTACCAAGTGTTTATCGAAGTTGGTCCAACGATGGTCGTTTTTAAGTTTAGCCAATAATACAGGACAATCCTTGTAGAGTATCAAATAGGCGTCATCATATTCTTTTTTCTTCAATTTTTCTGCCACTCCATTGCCAACTTGTACGTAATAGGATTTGTCATCGCCGCCAGCCATTGTTATACCAGCATACCCAAAACTCATACTTTCTTGGGCAAGTGGGTCATGAAAAACCTTAATCTTACTCGAAAATGCAGGATTTACCATTTGCATCAAAAGTTCTTCAGTATCTTTCTTGACTTTAACTTTTACATTCTCAAAATAGGCATATCCTTTATTGATAATTTCCATATTGACATCATTATTTTTCCATTTTTGTGCATCGAATGCTTGGTCCATTGAGTTTACGAGTTTATTGTAGCCACTAGCTGGTAGATACATCGTTTTTATCTCTTTTGGCTCAATTTTACGTTTCTTTTTTTCGCCTGTGGGTATAATCGTAATTTCTTCAATCAAGCCTTTTTTGCGATTAATGTCATCAATCGTTCCTTCTAATTTAGTTCCATTGGCTAAATAGATATAGGCAATTTCTTTACCCGAAAAACGGTCAAATGCTGGAATAAAAGATTGAGCGAAACTTGCCGATGCAATAGAGCAGAGTACAAGAATTGAAAAGAATGTTTTTTTCATAAATAATGCTAAGTTTTAGGTTTGAGTTACGATATTTACTAATGAGTCAATAAATTATAAATAATTCTGTTTGATTCAGTAAACTATTTATTTTACGGTAAGTAATTTATGCCCAAGCCTTCCTCAAAAATCTTAGCCAATTTCCATGAAAAACATTTTCGATATCTTGCTCAGAATAACCTCTTTTGGCGAGTAATCCTTGTAATTTCTGCAAATCAGCAATGGTTTGAAGGTCGGTTGGCGTTTGCTCAGTACCAAAACATCCATCTAAATCACTCCCAATGGCAATATGATTGGCATTGCCTGCAATCTGACAAATATGGTCGTAGTTATCAATCAATTTTTCGAGCGTAACCCCTCTTTCTTGTGGTGTATCTTTGCCGCGAGTCCAGTTAGGAACAAGCATCCAAGCATCAAGTACCCCTCCAATTACAGCTCCGCGTTCAATCAAAATCTTTATTTGTTCATCTGTAAGCTGTCGTTGATAATCAACCAATGAGCGACAGTTGTGGTGACTCGCCCAAACATTTCCTTTAAATAGTTCTAAAGCTTCCGTAAAACCTTCATCAGTTAGGTGCGTTACATCGAGAATCATATTCAGATTGTCCATTTCCTTAACTAACTCACGACCCATTTTAGTTAATCCGTCTGACATAGTTGTACCGGGAGCGTATCTTCCTGGTCCATAATGAGCAGGGCCACAAGCACGAAGCCCATAAGCATAGGCTTTTTCTAAATAAGATATATTAATGAGAGAATCTGCTCCTTCGAGGCTTAAAATGTAGCCTACTGGCTTTGTTTCATTCGAAATACTTTCATCTTGCCAAAGTTGTAGATGACTTTCTAAGGCCCTAAGATTATTGATTTGAACCATCTCGCCCAAATCCTCCATAGCCTTATACCATGATAATTGAGCTTGGGTAATTCCCCAAGCAATTTCGGGTGAGTTATATCCCGGAAGTTTACTTTCTGGAGCAACGTATCGGGCAATTTGGGTAGCTACAACTAAGCCAATATTTCCCTTGCGGAGTTCGGGCAATGAAACCACGCCATTTCCTCGGTCGGGTTTATCGGTCAAGTCTTTTTCTCGTTCACGAATTTCAAAAACAGATTTTCGATAGTCACGATTCCACTCAATGGCGTTCATCGCAATATCCAAATGGGCGTCAATAATAAGCATAATTTTTTTGTTGAATAGGAAGCTCGAAATTAACGAAAATATGCATTGATTTTACTCTAATGTGATAAATAACTGCGTACGATTATAACCCGCAAAACACCCCAAACCATTTTTTACGTTGGTATAAACTGGTACGGCTTCCGCAAATGGATTATCTTCTACATCATTCGACCTAAATAGTGTTGTGTGGTAATCATAAAATTCTTTGCTGAGGTTGCCTAATTCGAGTATTAGTTTTGCACCTAAAGGAGAAGGCCTATTACGGTAGGTTTTGCCATTGAAAGAAATAGCTGAAAGCCCTAAACTTCTATAAACTGCACTTTTTAAGGTTACCATCAGACTACCATCTTCATTAGCGTCATTGAAATATGCTCGCTGGTCAGATAGATTAGCTACTGTAATACTTCTACGGGTTAGATAAGTAAGCCGATTACTCCGAATAGTAGGTACTTCATAATAGTAATCTAAATACCCCCCAATTTTATAGTAGTTTTTTTGATTAGGTAAATCTTTCCAGCGAAATACAAATTCTACACCCTTTACTGTATCGGTTTGTGGGCCTAACTGTGCCGATTGAAAGTTGGCTAGTCGAGAAGTTGGATTAGTTTCGAATGATTCAATTGGTACTTTCTGTAGTGGAATGGTGGTGCTTGCTTCTACTTGATGGTTTTGAGTGATGGCTTTGAGCGTATAGGTTTTACCCGCTTCAATTTTGAAAATAGTAGTAGGTAGAGCGTATAAATAATTAGTTTTATTATAAGGAATTGTGGCAGTTTGATTGCCATTACTAATCGTGACAGTAGCATCAGCAACTAAAGCATCTATATTTTGGGTAGTTGTATCTGAAGTATTAAAGTTATTGAAAACCAGAGGCTTATATGCTCCAAATAGGGGAGAAGATAGTGTTAGTCGAACATAAATAACTGTATCTTGGGGCGAAATAAAAGAGTTCATAACTAATTTTTCTTTTATCTCTGGGAATCGACTTAGTGGAATATCATCAACAATGGTTTCACAAGCCCAAAAGTGTAAGCTTGATAGTACGAGGATAAATTTAAGTAATATATTTTTCATGAATCAAGCAATTCAGAATTTGAAATTATAACTAAATGATGGGATAAAAGGAAAAAGCGAATAGCGTTTGAGTACCAATTTTTCTCCTTCACCTCTAGTAGGAATACCACCGAAAAGACTGTTGTTTTGGAGGTTCGAGCCAACTATGTAAAAGAATGGATTCTTTCGATTATATACATTATAAAAACTAAAGTCCCAAGTTCTTTCGTGGCGACGCATTTTCTTGTGAAATTGTAAGCCTACATCTAAACGGTGATAAGGCTCTGCTCGAAAACTATTTTTTTCGCCATATTCATTTACCCGAAAAGAACGCCAGTTGATTGTGCCATTGTTTTTAGAAACCGTAGAATAATAACCAACATATTCAGCCACCGGAATCGTAAGGGCATTGCCCGTACCATAAACCCACGTGGCCGACAATGTAATTCTTTTACTAAGTTCATAAATCCCTACTACCGAAGCATCGTGTCGGCGGTCATACCTTGGGTAAAATGCTTGTCCAAAATTTAGTTCTGCAAATTTCCAACGTGTTTTCGACCAAGTGTATCCAACCCAACCCGAAAAACGACCAACCTTTTTTTGTACCAAAAACTCAACACCATAAGAATAACCATTTCCATCAATAATTTTTGATTGCCAATCTTCCTGTGCGGCCCCATTGGGCGAATTTAAACTCAGAAAACTGGCTCCTTCCTTGTAGCTCACAATGTTATCCATTCGTTTATAATAGCTCTCAAGCGTAAGTGTTAAGCCTTGTTTATCAAGGTCTTGTGCAAGGCCGATTGCCCATTGTTTGGAGTTTTGTGGAGCAATTCGATTGGTGGCGGGCACCCACAAATCGGTTGGCAAACCAAGGCCTGTATTTGAAAGCAAATGAATGTATTGGTTCATTTGGGCGAATGATGCCTTTAGAGCCAAATCTTTATTGATTTTATAGGCCATTGCCACCCGTGGCTCAGGTCGGAGATAGTAAGTTGAATCGGTTTTGTAATGGCTAATTCTTAGCCCTACATTGAATTTTAGTTTACTAATAGGTTGCCAAACATCTTCAATATACACTCCCGACTCAATTGTATTGATAGGCGTTGCTCTGTTTTCGCTTAGTTGTCGTTGAGTATCTCTTAAGATAATTGCACTTGGTGTAAATCGGTGGAAAATTGATTGTAAACCAAATTTGATGGCGTGAAATTGGTTCGGGAAAAAGTCGAAATCGTATTTAAAGGAATAATCCCGAATACCCGATTGGTATGCTAACTGATAATTCCGTGTGACATTTGTAGTTGTATTAAGACTTGATTCTTTAGCCTCAATATTGAATTGATAATTACTTAAAATCAAGGAAGTATTGCTAAAAAGTTTCTGACTGAAGAGATGATTCCATCTGAATGTAGTGGTATAGTTACCCCAATTTATTCCTCCTTCATTTGAGCTAGTAGGCGTTTTTCCAATGGCATTGAATTTATCTTTTCCGAAATATCCGCTTAAATATACTTTGTCTTTGTTGCTAATTTCGTAGTTGAGTTTGGCATTGAAATCTTGAAAAAAATAACCGCCTGTTTGTGTTTCATCGCTTCCAGCTTGACGAGCCGCTAAAATCGGACGGGTAATAGCATCTAAGTAGGTTCGACGCCCAGAAACCAAAAACGAAGCTTTTGCAGGAGCATTTTTTTTCAATCGAATAGGGCCATCGAGCACTAATCTGGAAGAAATTAAGCCAATTCCTCCTTCACCTTCTAGTTTTTCTTTATTGCCATCTTTCATATTGAGTTCAATGACCGATGAAAGCCTTCCGCCAAATCGAGCAGGAAAGCCCGCCTTCGTAAGTTCAACGCTTTTGAGTGCATCTCCATTGAAAGTCGAGAAAAATCCAAAAAGGTGATTCGCATTATAAACCACTGCATCATCAAGAATAATAAGATTTTGGTCGGGGCCACCCCCACGAACATAAATACCTGCTTGACCCTCTGAACCTTTTTGCACGCCGGGCATGAGTTGCAAAACCTTTAAAACATCTTTTTCTCCGAGTAGTGTCGGAATTTTTTTTATTTGATTAATGGGTAATTCAATCACACTCATTTGCGGGCTATCACTTACACGGTCTTCTTGGCGTTTGGCCGAAACTGTGACTTCAGCGAGTTGATTGGCTGATTCGAGTTCAATATTTTGTTCAATATCTTTTAGAAAACCTAATTTTTTGATAACCTGCTGATAACCCACAAACGAAAAAACTAAGGTGAGTGAATCGCGGGCAGGGATAGTAAGTGAGTAGAAACCATAAGTGTTGGAGGTAGTGCCAATATTTGAATTGGGAATATAAATATTTACTCCAATCAACTGCTCTTTACTTCCTTTTTCTCGAATAAAACCACTAATGGTGTGACTTTTCTGAGCAAATGCCGTTTCAAGTAATGAAAAAAGTAAAAATAGAATTAGTAAATTTTTTTTCTGCATAAAAGGCTTTCAGTCTTGATGAATGTGTGATGCTATCTTGATAACGTTATCTGGGATTGACTTATTTTAAGTGTGAAATGTGGAAGTTTTATTATTAAGCATAGGTAATTGGGGTATTTTATGGTCTAAGTGTAGAAAATATTTCCCTAAATTACTCATCATTATAGAATATTAAGTGTGGTACAAAATTTTCGCTTTTATGGTAGCACCATTTGTACTTAGGCACTAAAAATTAAAAAAATTAGTACTAAACCTAAAACAAAAGACAATGAACAAATCAATTAAAGTTATTGCCTTTGCTTATGCAATTGGAGTTTTTACGTTGGCAAGCTGTTCTCACAGTGAAAAACACGAAGTTGCTGATGATTTACAAGATGCACAAGAAAAAATAGAAAAAGCAACCGATAATACGGCAACGGCAGTAAAAGATGCTGCCAACGAAACCACCGAAGCAGTAGAGGCCTCTCGAAAAGAGCTTAAAATAAAAATCGAAGAAAAGCGTAATAAGATTAAGAAAGACTTAGAAGAGTTGGATGCAAAAATTGAAAAAGCTTCTAATAAAGAAAAAATTAAGTTAGAAAAAAAGCGAAATAAGCTGAATGAGAATTTGCAAGAATTAGATAACGATATGTCCGAAATCGGTAAAGATATTAAACGCGATTGGAAACAGTTTAAAAAAGAGCTCAATGGTAAGATTGATGCCATGCAAGAAAAAATAGAAGATTAGACAGAAGAGTAAGTGGTTGTTTTTAAGTATATATAATAGGTAAAAGTGGGAAAAAGCTATGCGTTTGCGTAGCTTTTTTTGTTTTTCAGAATAGAATAATAGCTATTAAGTGTGTTGGTAGATGATTGGCTAAGTTATTAGTGGATATTTGAAAATCCATTAGAAAGGAAAATATTCAAAATATACTAATAGAAGGTAAAATGATTTTTTGATTAAATAATTAGCTGCTGAAAGTAGCAAGTAAAAGAGTAGAATTAAATCATGTCATTATCAAAATTTCTGCCTGAGCTTTCCCAGAAATTATCATTGGGGAGTATGGTACATTATTCATGAAAAATAGCAATTACAAGAAAATAAAGATTACCTTAATACATTCTCTATTTTCTTAATATCTAACGGTTTTTCGATAAAACCATCGACACCTAATGTTAAAGCTTGCTCTCGAAGCGAACTAATAGCTGTAATCATTACCAATTTTGAATTTGGTAACTGTTTCCTAAATGAGGTAATTCGTTCAATGCCAGTTCCATCAGGTAGATTATTATCCAAAAAAATCAACTCTGGTTTTTCTGTAGTTATCATTTCATACCCTTCGGCCAATGAATGTACTTTTAAGGAAGGAATACCAAATTTTTTAAGAAGCATTCCAAGCAGCAGACAAGTGTCTAATTCATCATCTATAATCAAGGCCTTCGGATAGTGTTTTTTAATGCCATCCTTGTTCATTTCTGTAGTGCTTTTATATAGAAATAGTCATTTAATGTTGGTTATTTCTAATTATTTATCTCATGTCAGATAAACAATTATTTATTTAGAAATAATATAGATGTCTATTATAGAAACATCGTTTATTTAAACCAAAAAATCATGCCACACCTGTTTTTTGATAAAGACTAACATTCATACTTTTAAAATTGTGTGGGAAAGCTTAACAATGACTTTATAGTTGATTTTTAGAAATGATTGAACTTCGCCTTTATTTTTTTATGGGTAAATGACTTAGTTCTAACCAAAATTTGCTGAGGGTTTTAATAGCATCATCCAATCCTTCGTAAGATGAGGGTTTGGTCATATAACAGTTTGCTCCCAATTCATAGCATTTATCAATATCTTGAGGAGAGTTTGAGGTCGTTAGGATTATTACTGGAATTTTTCTAAACTCAGGATTCGTTTTAATTATTTTTAGTATTTCTCTTCCATCAACTTTGGGCATGTTTAAGTCAAGTAAAATCAAGCCAATAGAAGTTTCTTTTGTGTGGCTGTGTAGGTATTCAAGCAAATCGGCACCATTATTAAGATAAATGGTTTGCTTACCGAATTTTGTATCATTTAGTATTGACTTGACTAGGTACAAGTCGTCTTCGTCATCATCACAGATTAAAATAGAGGCGTTTCGATTCATTATTAGTTTGGAAGCATTAATAGGGCAAATATACATGAAATATTGCACCTACATAATCGTTTTTTACTTCTGCCACTATATATCCATTATGATTAGTTAAAATTCTACGACAAATTGCTAAGCCAATTCCCGTTCCTTCGTATTCGTTTTTATTGTGCAAACGCTGGAAAATAGTAAAAATCTTTTCGCGATACTTTTCCTCGAAGCCAATGCCATTATCCATAAACGTAATTTTATGATAAACTTTTTCTTGCTGTGCTTCGCCCACATTTATTTGGGTGATATCCTTGCCTAAAACTTGTCGATATCGAATTTCAATGATTGGGTTGATACCCGATTTGCTATATTTGAGTGCGTTAGAAATGAGATTATTGAATAGTTGAACTAATTGTATGCGAATGCCTTTTACTGTTGGTAGATTTTGATTATAAATAATGGCTTTTTTTTGTAGAATTGATTCCGAAAAATCTTCTTTTGCATCACTTAAAATAGTATTTAAATCAATATCATCGAAGGCATAATCTTTTATGTTGGCTATTCTAGAAAAGCTTAGTAAATCATTGATTAATTGTTGCATTCGTATTGCTGACTGATTTATTTTTTGAATATTATTTTTAGCTTCCTCACTTAGTTCATTGTTTTGGCGTGTGTACAGACGTTCTCCAAATGCTCTTATTTTACGTAACGGCTCCTGTAAATCATGCGAAGTAATATAAGCAAATTGCTCAAGTTCGGCATTGGTATGTTCTACCTCGGCCAATTTATTTTCTAGAGCTGTTTGGAAAGCAATACGTTGTTTAAGTTCGATGTATAATAAGCGAAAGAATATACCTAAAAATGCCAAGGCTACTCCCGATAAACTTAATAAATAATAAGACATTTGTTTATCGCTATTTTTTTGAAGAATACTTCGATTCCTTAAAACTTCCTCTTCGTCTTTGTCTATTTTTTCACTTAAATCCCTAATTTTACTCATGTAATATTTTGCTAAATAAAGTTTTAGGGTATCAATTGTTTGACCTTTCTGAATACGTTGAATATTTGTATCCATTGCCTTTAATCTTAGTAATGCTAAATTTCGGATGGAATCAATTCGGCTTAATTGTGTTTTGTTATCATTCAATAATGAGCTAAGGTTTATAATTGTAGAGTCAAGTACCGCGACGCTACTTTGATATGGTTGAAGAAAATCTTCGTTGCTGGTTAATAAGTACCCTCTTTGTCCTGTTTCTGCATCAACTAAGAGTTTGATTACTTCCTTGTTTTTAAATCTTACTTGATAGGTATGTGCTACATCGGTTGTGCGTTTTCCCATTTCCTGTAAGTTATCGTAGGTCACTAGAATCAAAATACTTAAGAGGGTAATACTAATGATAATTGAAAGCACAAAACTGATAAGAGCTTTGGGGAGAGTAAATAATGACAGACTTTTGGGGAAAATTTTGCCCAATAAATTGTAGAAAAAATTCTTCATTTTGAGATAGTGTTACTCAATTGATAAATATATTTATCTTTCAATCATATTTTGAAAGCGTATAAAACCCAACTTTTTAGGTATATTGTCATTGTACGTTATAATTTTTTTGTAAATATGAACGTTTTTAGCTCCTAAGCAGGTCTTTATGGGTATATTTTTTTATATATCTTGAAAACTGTAATTCCTAAAAAAGTATTCCTATGCTTAATTTAGTCCAATCACACAAACAGACACTCAAGATTTCACCCACACAGATTCAATTACTGAATTTTTTTCAATTGAATGCCCTCGAACTTGAGCAGTACATAAAAAATGAATTGGAGGAAAACCCTGTATTAGAAGAAGGAAGTCAAGCTGATGAATACCTAGAAGATAATTTACTGAATAATACAGAAGACCGTACACAAGATTACATGGATTGGGATGAGTTTAGTGATGATAACATACCCGATTATCGTACGCGTGTTAGTAATTATTCAGAAGATGAAAGTTTCCTTATACCAATACTTACCGAAAGCGTTAGTTGGAGAGATGAGGTGAAAGAACAATTTTATTTATTTATTGAAACCGACCGCCAACGTTTTTTAGCTGACTATATTGTTGATTCACTAACCGATGAGGGCTATTTACTAGTTGAACTTGATGCCTTGACAGACGATGTATCGTTTTCGAGCGGGACTTTTGTTGATGAGTCAGAAGTAGCCTATTTGGTAGATATTTTGCGTAAAATACAGCCTTTAGGCTTAGGGACTAAGGGCTTGCAGGAGTGCTTGTTAGTACAGTTAGAAAGAAACACACATCCAATTGCCGCTATTGCACAAATAATTGTGAAGGAGTACTTCGAAGAATTGGCCACGCACAATTATGATAAACTAAAAAAGGTTTGTGCGTTTAGCTCCGATGAAATCAAAGAAGCGGTTGCTCTAATTGCTAGCCTAAACCCACAACCAGTAGTAGGTGGGCAGGTAAATTCTTCGTTGATGGTTAAAGACAATGTAATTCCTGATTATATTGTAATTGTTGAAGGCGAAAGTATCGACGTATCATTAAATAGCCGAGGTATTCCAGCATTGAGTATTAATAAATCTTACACTGATTCTTTGGTAGGTGGCTCAAAGGAGGTCAATAGCTACTTAAATGCCAAAATTAATGCCGCAAATTGGCTTATTGAAGCAATTCAGCAAAGAGAAAATACTATGTTGAAAACAATCAAAGCAATCGTGAAAATTCAACGAGATTTCTTTTCTACTGGAAATATTCGCTTGCTTAAACCGATGATTTTGCAGGATATTGCTGAGCAAATAAAAATGGATATTTCAACTGTTTCGAGAGTAACAAGTGGCAAATACGCCCAAACACCATTTGGAATTATTCATCTGAAAGATATATTTACAGAGGGGGTAAAAACGCATGATGGTGAAGAGGTTTCAAACCGACAGATTCAGTTGGTTTTAGAAGAACTTATTTTGAATGAAGATAAAAATAAACCGTTCAATGATTTTCAACTAACAGAGTTGTTATCAAAGCGTGGTTACCAAATTGCTCGCAGAACAGTTGCAAAATACCGTGAAATTTTGGGTATTTTACCAGCAAACTTACGTCGAGTATTGTAATTACCTATTTATATAAACTAAATTTAGCACCATGGCACAACGCATCTTAATTATTGACGACGACACCGATATTTGCTTACTATTACGCCGATTTCTTAGTAAAAATGGTTATGATGTGGCAATCGCTCACGATGGTACTTCTGGATTGGGTACTTTAGAAACTTTTACTCCAGATTTGGTTTTGACTGATTTTAGGTTGGGCGATATGGATGGTGCTACTATTTTATTGAAAATTAAAGAAAAGCTACCACATGTTCCGGTACTTATCATAACTGGGTATTCAGATATTAAAATCGCCATAAATGTCATGAAGCAAGGGGCCTATGATTATATTACAAAGCCTCTTTTTCCCGACGAAATCTTACTTACTATCAAAAAGGCACTTAGTCAGCCCGTGCATTATGTACATATAGCAGAGTCTGCTGCCAGTTCAGTTGAAAGTCCTACGAAGACAAAAAAAGAAAAAAAAGGTGATTATATTTTTGGAGAAGGACCAGAATCTATGCACTTATATAAGCAAGTAGATTTAGTTGCTCCAACTAATTATAGTGTTTTGATTTATGGCGAAAGTGGTTCAGGAAAAGAGGCGATTGCCCTTGAAATACACAAACGTAGCAAACGTGCCTCTGGGCCATTTGTGGCAATGGATTGTGGAGCAATTTCAAAAGATTTAGCGGCAAGCGAACTTTTTGGGCATGAAAAAGGAGCGTTTACTGGTGCTTTAAATCAAAAGATTGGGCACTTTGAAATGGCTGATGGAGGTACACTTTTTTTAGATGAGGTGGGTAATCTACCTTACGATATTCAGGTGTCGTTATTGCGTGTTGTGCAAGAACGAAAAGTACGCCGTTTAGGTGGAAATAAGGAGATGGCAGTAGATGTTCGTTTAATTGTAGCTTCAAATGAACGTCTAATTGAGGCAGCAAGGAAAGGTAAGTTTCGAGAAGATTTATACTACCGATTCAACGAATTTAGTATTGATGTGCCGCCAATTAGAGAACGAAAAGAAGATTTACTCAATTTCGCTCAATTCTTTTTAGAAAAAACTAATGAAGAACTTAGTAAAAATGTCAAGGGTTTTTCACAGGAAGTCATGAAAGCCTTTCAGCAATACCCTTGGCCAGGGAACTTACGTGAAATGCGAAACGTCATCCGCCGTGCAACCTTGCTTTCAGAATCAGATATCATAGAAATAAGTACCTTGCCTTTTGAACTAATTAATCATAATCGTCTGCTTTTTGACGAATCTCAGCTTACGAATAGTAGTGCTCCTATGCAAGAGCAGCCACGTTATCAAACGCCCGTTCAGCCTGTAGTGAGTGTCTCGAATAAACAACCATTACCTACAAAAATAGATTTAAAATCAACAGCTCTTGATGCAGAATATGAAATCATTCTAACTGTTTTGAAACAAGTAAAATTCAATAAAACCAAAGCCGCTGAAGTGTTAGGTATTGACCGCAAGACACTTTACAATAAAATGAAACAAATAAACCTCAACACCTAATCAAGCATGGACAATCTAAAAATGAGCAGTAGCTTTGGGCTATCGTTGATTGGAAAAAAGGTAGAAAGTTTGGTCAAAATATTGCCCCAACTTATTTACGTGCTTGATTTGGAGAAAAAAAACTTAGTTTTTATTAGTGACCGTATTACCGATATTTTAGGCTACTCTAAGGAAGAAATAGTAGAGATGGGAAACTCGCTTGGGCCTATCATGGTGCATACCAATAAAGCTGCATTTGCAGTGGATATTTCAAGGCAATTTAATGAGCTAAAATTTGGTGATAATCTTGAATTTATGATGGCTTTCCTCCATAAAAATGGTGAGGTGAGAACTCTGAAAAACACAGCAAATTTAATTGAACAAAATGCTGAAGGTAAGAATCACTACGTGATGCTCATAGCAGAAGATATTACGGAGCAGATAATCAGAGAAGAGATTTTGCAGTTTAAACAACAATATATTCAAGATTCTGAGCGGGCATTTCAATATGGGTCATGGGAAATGGAAGCAGGAAGTGATTATGTAAGCTGGACAGATGGACTTTTTGAAATATTGAGTATTCCGAAAAATCGTTTCCCTGATGGCAAAGTACCTTATGGTTATTATTTAAGTTTTGTGCCCCTTGAGGAGAGAGAAACTTTAGAGAGAGAGGTGAATACTAACATTAATGAAAGAAAACCATATTCTGAATATGCTCATACAATTATTGATGCTGTAGGCAATACTAAATATGTAATACTTCGTATGCATCTATTTGTATCGAAGGGCACAACAATTATAATGGGTACTGTAATTGATAATACGCTTAGTTTCACTGCTGAAAAAGAACGAAATGATTATATGATACAGCTTCAGCGGCAGCATACGCAAATGGAGGAAGCCGAGTCAATTTTTAAGTTTGGAAGCTGGGAGTGCAATATTAATGAATCATATTTTAGCTGGTCAGAAGGATTATTTAAACTTCTTGAATTAGATTCACAAAAGTATCCATCGGGAAGAGTTGGACTTGATTTCTATGATAACTTCGTACACCCGGATGATGAAGTGCGAATTCGAGAATATACCCGACAAGTATTGGTTGAAAAGAGACCTTTTTATGAAATAGAACACCGAATTATAGATGCTAAAGGTACACTGAAAAATATTCTACTTAGGGCTAGAATTCAATATAATGAAAATGGAAGATTGTTACGAGCAGTGGGTGTAACGGCCGATTTGACAGAAATTGAAACATATCGTCGAGAACTCGAACGTCAGGTGGTAGCCCTCAATCGTAGTAACCAAGAACTTGAGCAGTTCGCCTACGTAGCCTCTCATGATTTACAAGAACCTCTTCGGAAAATAAAAGCTTTTGGGGAGCGACTTGAAAGAAAATATAAAGAAATTGTAGGAGAAGAGGGTAGCTTTTTCATAGAACGGATGATTAATGCTGCTCAAAGGATGAATACGCTGATAGACGACTTATTGACATACTCACGTGCTTCGAGGGGAGTGGAAACTCCGAAAAAAATTGCATTGAATGAAGTGGTTAAACAAGTAATTGACGACCTTGAAATAAAAATTCAAAACGAAAATGCAAAAATTATTGTAGGAGACCTGCCCATTGTTGAAGCTCAACAAGTTCAGATGCAGCAATTATTCCAGAATCTTATTGATAATGCATTAAAATTTCGTAAACCAAATGTTTCGCCAGTAGTACAAATTAGTGTACGAAAATTATCAAAGACAGAAATACTCAAATTAACACAACTCAAACCAACACTAGAGTACTATGAGTTTGTCATAAGTGATAATGGAATCGGTTTTGAACCGAAATATACTGAGCAAATATTTGCTATTTTCCAAAGGCTTCATGGGCGTGCAGAATATGCCGGTACTGGCTTGGGACTTGCCATTTGTCGTAAGATTGTAGAAGCTTATCAGGGTTATATTATGGCCAAAGGTGAAGAGGGGATAGGGGCAACTTTTATTTTTTATTTACCAACAACGAAATCGTAAAATTGAAATGGGGAGTAACAAGAAAAAACTGGTGATTTTAGTAGCAGATGATGATGAAGATGACCAATTATTCATTCGTGAAGCTTTTGAAGAAAGTAAATTATTGGTCGATATCCGCTTTGTAAATGACGGTCTTGAGTTACTCGACTATTTGAAACAACGAAACAAATATGCCAATATTGAAAATTGCCCTAGTCCATCACTAATACTTCTTGACTTAAATATGCCTAAAATGGATGGAAGAGAAGCATTGAAGGAAATCAAGTCAGATACAGCATTGAAGACAATCCCCGTTGTAGCTCTCACAACCTCGAAAGCCGAACAAGATGTATTAAAAACCTACGAATTGGGCATAAATAGCTTTATTACAAAGCCAGTATCTATTGATGAATTTATTGAAATTGCCAAAACACTAGGTCATTATTGGCTCGATATTGTTCAACTTCCCCAAAAAGCAAAAAAATGAATACTGAAAAAGTTAAGCTTTTAATTGTTGATGATGATGAAGATGACTTCTATTTAACATCTGAATATTTAAAGGAGATTCCCTCAAAACAATTTGATATTATTTGGGCAAGTTCATTTGGTGAAGGAGTTAAAAGACTATCACAAATCAAATTCGATTTGTGTTTTTTTGATTTTTTATTGGGGGCAAGAACAGGGATTGAACTCCTAAAAGAAGCAACTGAAATGGGGGTTACTGCTCCTATTATTTTATTCACGGGAAAGGGAGATAATCAGGTAGATAACGAGGCCATGCGATTAGGGGCCATGGATTATTTAGTAAAAACCGATTTAGATGCTGAGAAATTAGACCGGTGTATCAGATATGCTCTCGAAAGAGCTGATGTGGTGAAGCGTTTACGTGAAAATGAAACTCGCTTAAAAAGCATCTTTGAGCACATGAAAGAGGCGATTATATTAAAGTCGTCTGATGGGGTAATTTTTTACCAAAATAAAACTGCCTGTGAACTATTAGGATTAGAGGATACTCATGAAGTAAAGATAATTTTCAAAAATTTCTTTGCAGAAGAAGATGCTTATAAACGCTTCAAACAGATACTTGAATTGAACAACTCCATAGATAATTTTGATATTTGGTTAGTTAACAAAAATGGAGAAAGAGTACTTTGTTCTTTGAGTGGAAGTAAGCAAAATGATAGCGAAGGCAATAGTTACTTTTTGATTGTTATTCAAGATATTACTTCAAGAAAAAAACTCGAACGCGACCGTCTGTTGGCTGAAAAATCGGCTTCTACTGCACGCTTGGCCCGTACATTAGCACATGAAGTTCGAAACCCTCTGACCAATATTCATCTTTCGCTTGACCAACTTGAACCCGAACTAACGGATGAAGAGTTAAAACTTTTTACGGATATTATTAGGCGAAATAGTCGTCGAATAAATACGCTAATCACAGAACTTTTAGAGTCTTTCAAACCTCAAGAGACTGTTTTAAGCGAAGTTTCAGTTGTTGAGCTAATTGAGCGTGCATTGAGCGAAGCCCTTGACCGAATTAACCTCAAAAAAATCAATTTAATTAAGCATTTCAGCAAAGATTGTAGGCTTTATCTAGACCAATCTAAAATAAAAATAGCTTTCTTAAACCTCATAATTAATGCGATTGAGGCAATGGAGGCTGAGAAAGGTGTGCTGACAATTTCAACGGTTGCCCATCAAGAGTATTTCCATGTCATTATTCAAGATAATGGCGTAGGAATAAGTCAAGAGAATCTTAATCGACTATTCGAACCCTATTTTACGCTCAAGACAAATGGTTTAGGATTGGGTTTGGCTGCAACCCTAACAATTCTGCAATCGCACCATGCCCGAGTAGAAGTTGAGTCTGAGTTAGGTGGTGGAACTATATTTACAATAGCGTTTCCTTTTTCTGAGAAATAAGAAAATGTGAGTTGATAATTATTTTTGTTCTACAAAAGACGAGGGTTAATTAGTTTAGCGAGGGCAAAGATTTTGTGAAAAACTAAAACCAATGTTTATCTACAAAGAGGATTTGCATAAAATATACTACCTTTACAAACGATTTAGTGAGTGTAACTGTTCTACAATAAAATCAATTATAAAGATAAATAAATGAAATTAGACCGAATAGAAGACGCAATTGAAGCCATTCGTAATGGTGAGATTATTATTGTAGTTGATGATGAAGACCGAGAAAATGAAGGCGATTTTATATGTGCAGCTGAAAAAACTACGCCCGAAATGGTCAATTTTATGGTAAAAGAAGGTAGAGGTTTGATGTGCACTCCACTGACAAGACAACGTTGTGAAGAGCTGGAATTAGATATGATGGTTGGCAAAAATACTGCACAACATGAAACAGCGTTTACGGTATCTGTAGATTTATTGGGCAATGGTTGTACCACAGGTATTTCGGCTAGCGACCGAGCCAAAACGATTCAAGCGTTGGTAGATAAAAATACCAAACCCGAAGATTTAGGACGTCCCGGACATATTTTCCCACTTAGAGCTGCTGAAGGTGGTGTTTTACGTCGCTCTGGTCATACCGAAGCGGCTATTGATTTGGCGGTTTTGGCTGGTTTACAGCCTGCGGGTGTGTTAATCGAAATTTTGAATGAAGATGGTACGATGGCCCGTTTACCACAATTATTTGAAATCGCCAAGAAGTTTAACCTTAAGTTGGTTTCGATTAAAGACCTTATAGAGTATCGTTTGGAAAAAGAATCTCTGATTAAGCGAGAAATCGGAGTTAATATGCCAACAGAATGGGGAAGTTTTGATATGGTAGCATTTCGTCAGCTAGATAATGACCAATTACACTTAGCATTAATCAAAGGAACTTGGGATGAAAACGAAGAAGTAATGGTTCGTGTACACTCTTCATGTGTAACAGGTGATATATTTGGTTCCTGCCGCTGCGACTGTGGCCCACAACTTCATGCTGCCATGGAAATGGTCGAAAAAGAAGGCAAAGGTGTAATATTATATATGAATCAAGAAGGGCGTGGCATTGGCTTATTGAATAAGCTAAAAGCCTATAAGTTGCAAGAAATGGGGCGTGATACAGTAGAGGCGAATTTGGAATTAGGGTTTAAAATGGATGAACGTGATTATGGAGTTGGGGCACAAATTCTCCGTGATTTAGGCTTGTCAAAAATTAAGCTAATTTCAAATAACCCTAGAAAAAGAGCGGGCTTGATAGGTTATGGCTTAGAAATCATCAATACTATTCCTATAGAGATAAAGCCAAATCCTCATAATCAGCATTATCTTGAAACAAAAAGAGATAAAATGGGGCATAAGATTATGGGTTCATAAAAATATTAGGTATGCATAACAATTTCTTAACTCGAAAAAATTGAACAATACTAATATTTTTCATTAAAAATCTTATAAAAACTTGTAATTCAAGCACTTATCAAAATAAAAAGGGTAGGTGCTTGTTTTTTTTAGAGAAAAATTTTAAGACCTTTG
>OFDC01000230.1_pt1 | contig 50611 bp, 57 predicted proteins | sample 1520941 | NCBI WGS metagenome assembly OFDC01 (sample SAMEA94258168, study PRJEB24077) | hot springs metagenome | biome: Aquatic biome; feature: Water | place: India | collected 2012-12-06 | depth 5 m | reverse complement strand
AGCTGGGCGCTGGCGACCGGGTGACGGGCATGCTTTCCCTGTCGGGCCAGGAAACCAGCGCGGCCCTGCTGGTGCTGTGCCGCAACTCGGCCAACGTGGTGTACGGCACTTCGTCGGCCGACTGGAAGATGACCAACCTTTCCACCCGGGCCGGTGGGAAGGCCTACACCCTGCGCCAGGTGAACGTGGCCATGGCCTTGGACGACCAAGGCGTGCGCATCATCAGCCCCACGCAGGCCTTCGGCAACTTCACGTTTGACACGGCAACCGACCGGCTGCGCCGCCTGGCGGTGGGACTGGAGCCGGTGGCTTCCATCGTGGACCCGGTGAATGGCCGCTACAAGCTGCTCACCGCCGATGGCTACGGCCTGAGCGGCGCGCCAGGCCAGGACGGCCGCATGAGCTGGGGCCAGCTGAACCTGCGCCGCACGGTGAGCTGCGCCTTTGACGGCGAGCTGAATGGCGAGGCGGCCCTGTTCTTCGGGGATGCGACCGGCATGCTGTACCGCATGGACCGCGGCCGTGGCTTCGATGGCCAGCCCATCACGGCCTGGGCCCGCCTGGCGTACAGCTCGCTGGGTTCGCCCCTGCTGCGCAAGAGCTTCCGCGTGGCGGAGCTGGAAATGCGCGGCGAGAGCGCGGGCCAGCTGCGCGCCCAGGCGGATTTCAGCTTTGGCGACACGGCCATTCAGCCCACCCCGGTGATGAGCAGCGGCTTCCAAGGCCCGCCGGCTTACTGGGACGTGGGCAACTGGGACACGGGGACCTGGGACGGCCAGTACGCCACGCGCGTTCGCATGCGCATCGAGGGCAACGGCGTGAACGTGTCGCTGCTGCTGAACAGCCGCAGCCGCACGGAGCTGCCCCACGAGATTTTTGGCGTGACGGTGACTTTCATCCCGCGCAGGAGTGAACGATGAGCAACCCACATTACACGCGCGCCTGGGACGTGCTGGAAGGCTCCAGCAACCGCAGCGACGGTCTGGAGGCTGAGTTTCTGGCCATTGAAGCCGGCTTCGATTCGGTGGAGGCGCAGCTGGCCGCCAGCGACGCCGCGGAGGCTGCCACCCAGGCCGAGGTGACGGCGGCTCGCCAAGGTCAGGCCAGCCTGGCGGCCAACCTGACCCGCTACCTGTCCACCTTCGCGGCGGCCACGGGCAACCTGGACATGGGCGGCTTTCGCGTGCGCAACGTGCCCACGCCGCTGCTGGCCGGCGACCTGCCCAACAAGCAGTACGTGGACGACGTGCGGGCCTACGCCACGGGCCTGTCGTTCGCTTCCGCCCTACCTGGCCAGGCGGGCCAGGCGGGCAAGTTCGTGAAGACCGACGGGGGCACGGCCAGCTGGGCCGACCTGAACGACGAAGTACCCATTCAACGAGCCCGGCGCGCTGGCGCCATCGCGCTCAGAAACGCAGGAGTGATCTGAAATGGCCCTTGACCCGCAATACGCAGCCGCGCCCAAGATTGGCGTTGCCACCATCAACGCCGCCAACGCCAACCGCGACGGCACGGGCACCATCAGCGGCGCCATCCTGACCGGCGCAGCGGCCGGCGGTTCGAGCCCCGGTGGCACTCGCGTGCGAGCCATCCACGTTCGCGCCGTCGGTACGACCACGGCCGGCATGGTCCGGCTGTTCCTGCACGACGGCACGACGGCGCATTTGCTGCGCGAGATTCCCGTGAGCGCCATCACGCCGGGCGCAAACACCGAAGCGTTCTCGGCGCACTTGACTGAGGCCGTGACGCCGGACTTGCTGCCGCTGACCCTGCCGCCCAACTGGAGCCTGCGCGCCAGCACCAACAACGCCGAATCCTTCCGGGTGACGGTCGAGGGGGCTGACCTGTGAACAGCGGGGTTTTGACCCAGGGCGCCCAGCAGGGGGGGGCAACCAACCCCGCGGTGGTGCGCTTCACGCAGACCCCGGTGATTCAGGCCAACGGCTCGATGGCCATTCCTGCCAACTGCAAGCGCATCGAAGCCCTCATGTGTGGCGGCGGCGGTGGCGGCGGCCCAGCTGGCGGTGGTTCATTCGGTGGCCTGGCTATCATGGAAATCCCGGTCGTCCCGAATGCAACCGTGTCCTGGCAAGTCGGCGCTGGCGGAACGGCCAACAACCGCGGCGGCACCACCACCGCGATCAGCACCACCGCGGCGACCCCCACGAGGAACGCCGCCCCCGCCGCCCGCCGCCCCGCGACGGTCACCGGCTCGGGCTCGTGGGTGTGCAGCGCGAGGCGGAGCATGGCGCCCAGCCCGAAGGCCAGCGCCAGACACCGCCTGCCTCGCGTCCAGGCATCAAGCATGGTTCACCCGGCCACGGGAACGGGCAGCCTGACCCGCAGCCGCTTGATCCGGCGCGGATCGGCATCGACGATCTCGAACTGCACGCCGGTCTCGTGCTCGATCACCTCGCCCCGCGCCGGGACCCGGCCCGACCGCAGGAACACCAGGCCCCCCAGCGTGTCGATCTCCTCATCCTCTTCGCCGGTGCGAAGGGCGATGCCCAACGCCGCCTCGATCTCCTCCAGGGGTGCCGTGGACTGCGCCAGGATCACACCGGGCTTCTCCTCTTTCCAGAGAGCCCCCTCATCCTCGTCATGCTCGTCCTCGATCTCGCCGATCACCGTCTCGATCAGGTCCTCAATCGTCACCAGCCCGTCGACCCCGCCGTATTCGTCGATCACCAGCGCCATGTGGACGCGGTCCTTCTGCATCTTCTGCAGCAGGACCCCGGTGGGCATCGACGGCGGCGCGTACAGGATCGGCCGCAGAAGGCGTTTCAGGCTGAACCGGCCGCTGGCCCCGAACCCGTGCTGCAGCGCAAGGTCCTTCAGCAGCACCAGCCCCTGCGGATGGTCAAGCGTGCCCTTGTAGACCGGCACCCGGCTGAACCCATGCTCGCGGAAGACCTCCACCAGCTCGTCCTTGCCGATGTCCAGCGGCACGGCCACGATCTCGGCCTTGGGGATCGCCACATCATCCACCCGCATCCGGCGGAGTGCGTGCAGACCCTGCGGCGCAGCTTGCGCCCCTGCCACCTGCGGGGTGTCCGGGGCCTCCGAGGCCGGGCTGAATGCGGAAAAAAGCCTGCCAAGAAAGCCGCGCTGGCCCTGGTCTGAGGCGGGTTCATCGGTCTCGACCAGCGACGCGCCCTGCGCGGTGGGAGACCCGTCGGTGCTACTGCCCATCGGTCCTTTGTCCAGAGAACACCCGTCTGGCGGGTGCGCGACTAGTATGGGTCAGAAACCCCGAGACTGGCAAGTATCCGCACCTCCAGCCCCTCCATCACGGCAGCATCCGCCTCTTCGACATGGTCATGGCCCAGAAGGTGCAGCACGCCATGGACAATCAAGTGGGTTACATGATCGGCCATCGGCTTGCCCTGGTCCTGGGCCTCGCGCGCGCAAGTCTCCCAGGCGACGGCGATGTCACCCAGAGATTCGGGATCGTCCGCATCGCCCGGTTCCGGCAGGTCCGGCATTTCGCCCGCGACCTCGGCCGCGCGCTCCTCCGATGGCCAGCTCAGCACATTGGTGGGTTGCGGCTTGCCCCGGAAATCGGCGTTCAGAGTGGCGATCCGCGCATCGTCGCAGCCCATCAGGCTGACGACGAAACCCTCCGATGGCAAACCGACCCCGGCCAACGCCGCACGCCCTGCACGTTCGGCCAAAGCCGGCAGCCCGAAGTCCCCCCAGCGCGTATCCTCGATGACCGTCTCGACAAGTTCCATGCCATGGCCCTAGCGCGAAGCCCTGACCACCGCAATGGTCTTGCCCATTCCCAAATACTCCGGGGTTTGGGGCAGCGCCCCAATGACCCGAGGAGGAGGCGAAGGCCGACGACAAGACAAAAGCCTCGCGCGTCAGCGCTCAATTTGAAAGCCGCCCCTCACCCCCGGGCTTCGTCGGCCTCGTAAGCCTCGATGATCCGGCCGACCAGCGGGTGGCGCACCACGTCCTTCGAGGTGAAGTAGTTGAAGCTGACCCCGCGCACGCCCTTCAGGATGCGCTCCGCCTCGGCGAGGCCCGACGCCGTGCCGCGCGGCAGGTCGACCTGGGTCCGGTCGCCGGTGATGACCATCCGGCTGCCTTCGCCCAGACGGGTCAGGAACATCTTCATCTGCATCGTGGTGGCATTCTGCGCCTCGTCCAGCACGATGAAGGCGTTCGACAGCGTACGGCCGCGCATGAAAGCCAGGGGCGCGATCTCGATCCGCTTTTCCTGGATCAGCTTTTCCACCTGTTTCGACGGCAGAAAGTCGTTCAGCGCGTCGTAAAGCGGCTGCATGTAGGGATCGACCTTCTCCTTCATGTCGCCGGGCAGGAAGCCGAGCCGTTCGCCCGCCTCGACGGCAGGGCGCGACAGGATGATCTTCTCCACCGCTCCGCTGATGAACATCGTCACCCCGACGGCGACCGCAAGATAGGTCTTCCCCGTCCCCGCAGGCCCGATGCCGAAACCGAGTTCGTGCTGGAACAGGTTCGCCACATAGGCCTTCTGCGCCTCGGTCCGGGGTTCGATCGGTTTCTTCCGGGTGCGAAGCTCCATGCCGGTCGAGAACAGCTCGATCTGTTCCGCGCTTTCGGCATCCACCGGGCGGCCCATCCGCATCGCGCCGTCGATGTCGCCCGCCGCCACGTTGCGCCCGGATTCCAGGCGCGCGTAAAGCGACCTCAGCACCGCCGCCGCCTGTTCCCGCGCCGCCTTGTCGCCCACCACTGCCAGCCGGTTGCCGCGCCGCAGGATGTGCACCCCCATCTGGTGCTCGATCTGCGCGAGGTTGCGGTCAAATTCACCGCAAAGGTCGATCAGCAATCGGTTGTCGGGAAATTCGAGGACGGTTTCCACGATGTCCTCGGCGGACGGGGGGGTCAGCGCGCTGATGCCCAAAGGGGTCTCCTTCATGTGGGGCCACGGGGGAAAGTCTGCTACCGGATACGGCATCTGGCAAGCGAAACCCGATGCCTGCACAAACTGTTGTAGGAAAACATGCCGATTTCGTGACGGTTCCAACCGGATGCAAAAGAAAAAGGCCCCGGCATTGCCGGGGGCCCCTGTTGCGAGGTTGCGCTGCGGCTTTAGGGCGTAACCCGAACCGGATTGTCGGCCGGGCCCGAAACACGGTCCGGCCCTGGCGCGCTGTCCGTTTCGTAAGCACCGAGCACCGTGCCCGGCGGATACTTGCCGTCGCAAATCGGCAGCCCGGTCTTCGGATTGTACCGCGGGCTGGAATAGCCTTCCACACCGTCATCGATGATCCAGACCTGACAGCCGTCCGGATCGTAGGCGATCGCGGCCTGGCCGTCGATCAGACCGGTATCGTCCTGGCCGTAATCCTCAGCCGTGGCGATCACCGAATCCGGTCCGGAGTAAGGCTGCGTGCCTTCGGAGGATTCATAAAAGGCGCCGCACCCGGCAAGGCCCGTTGCCAGCACCAGACAAAGCCCCGACCGCATCGCCCGAAGCATGACGTCGATTTCCCGATTTCCTGCAAGCGTGATCATCATCAGCCCTTCTTGCAGAAGACTTCGACACGGCGGTTCTTTGCCATGCCCTTGGCCGTGCCATTCGACGCAGCGGGCTGGCTTTCACCATAGCCCACTGTGCTGTCGACCACTGCACCCACCGATTGCGCCACCGCAGCAACCGCCGCCGCCCGCGCCTCGGACAGGCCCTGGTTGTAGGCGTCCGAACCGCGGCTGTCGGTGTGGCCCGCGATGGAATACGAAAACGCCCCGGTCTGGCGGAAATAGGTTTCCAGTTTCGACCGACCGGCCGCCGTCAGCGTGGCACTTGCGGTCGCAAAGAAGGTATCGGTGCTTTCCGTCAGGCACGAGACCGGCTTCATGCAGACGGGCTTTCCGGTCTTCGGGTTGCGGCGCGGCACCATGTAGCCCTCGGTCCCGCCATCGGCCCACCAGTGCTGACAGCCGTCCTGGTCGATCCAGACACCCCATTCGATCTTGCCGGTCACCGCCGCATCCTGCGCCATGGCCATGGGAGCGGCGGTCAGGCCGCCGCACATCACCACAGCCGAAAGCGCGTGCCGAAGCATGCTTCCCCGTTTCATCAATGCCCCACTCCTCGCAACTGACCCGGCCGAGTCATTCTCTTGTTGATGGCGATAATGCCGCTGAAACCTGTCATAGAGAAGGAAATCATCGGACAAGACCGGGTTTTGCCGCGTCGAAACGCCAGAAACGCCGGTTTCTTGCCTTTCTGCCACAGTTCGAAAAGGTCAAGTCAGCCGCGAAATAAGTTCACCCGCCAGCGAGTTGGAGGTTGAAGCTGAAATCCGAACTCGGACCATTTCTCCGATTCGGCCGTCTGCGTCGCGCACGTGGATGGCGTGCAGATGGCCCGATTTGCCCACCATCTGCCCCGGCAGACGGCCCGGTTTTTCATACAGAACCTCGACCTCCCGACCGATCATCGCCGCCTGCGCCGCGTGCTGCTGCGCGGTGATCAGCGCCTGCAGCTCTTGCAGCCGGGCATCTGCAATCTCGGCCGCGACCGGGGTCTTCTCGGCCGCCGGGGTGCCCGGGCGCGCAGAATACTTGAAGCTGAAGGCCGCGCCGAAGCCCACCGCGCGGATCAGGTCCAGCGTGGCCTGAAAATCGGCATCCGTCTCGCCCGGGAAGCCCACGATGAAATCCGACGACAACAGGATGTCGGGCCGCGCGGCGCGGATGCGGTCCACCAGCCGCAGATAGGCCTCGGCCGTGTGCTTGCGGTTCATCGCCTTCAGGATGCGGTCCGACCCGGATTGCACCGGCAGGTGCAGGTAGGGCATCAGTTGCGCGACCTCGCCATGCGCGGCGATCAGGTCGTCGTCCATGTCGTTGGGGTGGCTGGTCGTATACCGAATCCGCGCGAGCCCCTCGATCTGCGCCAGTTCCCGCACCAGCCGCGCCAGGCCCCAGGTCCCACCCGACCCCTCGCCGTGATAGGCGTTGACGTTCTGGCCCAGCAGCGTGATCTCGCGCACCCCCTGCGCCACCAGAGCCCGTGCCTCGTCCAGCAGGCGCGCGACCGGGCGGCTGACCTCCGCACCCCGGGTATAGGGCACCACGCAAAAGGCGCAGAACTTGTCGCAGCCTTCCTGCACCGTCAGGAACGCCGTCGGCCCGCGATGGGCCTTCCGTTCGGGCAACTGCGTGAACTTGTCCTCGACCGGGAAATCGGTGTCGACCACCCTGCCCCCGGCCTCGACCATCGCGGGGAGGCGGTGATAGGCCTGCGGGCCGACCACCAGGTCCACGACCGGCGACCGGCGCAGGATTTCCTCGCCCTCGGCCTGCGCGACGCAGCCCGCGACGCCCACCCTCATCCCCGGCCGCGCGGCCTTCAGCGCCCGCAACCGGCCGAGGTCGGAATACAGCTTCTCGGACGCCTTTTCCCGGATGTGGCAGGTGTTCAGCAGGACCATGTCCGCGTCCTCGACCACATCGGTCGTGACATAGCCTTTCGCGCCCAGCGCCTCGGCCATGCGCTCGCTGTCGTAGACGTTCATCTGGCAGCCGTAGGTCTTGACGAACAGCTTTTTCGCGTCGGTCATCGCGGGCCTGGTCCTTCCCGTGGTCGGTCCGGCCTTTACACCCTTGCGCCGCATACGGCAACGCCGCGAAACCCCTTGCATTCGCGCCGCACCACCGCAGGCATCTTGCATCGCCCCGCCGGATCGCAGACCTTGGCCCGCGCAACGCCCCTTGGACCCGCCATGCGCTATCCCAGCCTTTCTGCCCTCTTCGATCGCAAGGCCGCCGGGCTGGGCAAAGGCCCCCTGGCCCTGATCCTGGCCGAGGACGAGGTAGAGCTCGATTCGACGCTTGCGCACCATCTGGCCTGCGGCTTCCGCGATGTCGTGCTCCTTGCGCCCGAAGCCGTGCAGGTCACACCCGAACACGAGGCGCAAGTTCACGTCGTAACCCACGATGTCTTTGCCGAGGGCGCGCTGGTCGCCGCCGTCAACCGGGTTGTCGAAAGCTTTCCGGGTACCTGGATCTACTACTGCCACAACGCCGAGTACCTGTTCTTCCCCTTCCGCGAAACGCGCCGCGTCGGCGAAATGCTGGCCTTCCACAGCGAAGAACGCCGCGAGGCGATGCTGACCTATGTCATCGACCTTTATGCAGGCGACCTCGGGGCGCATCCGAACGCGGTCGCGGTGGACGACGCCTGGCTGGACCGGTCCGGCTATTACGCGCTGGCCCGCAAGGACCCAAAGGCTGACTGGCAGCCAAAGGACCGGCAGCTCGACTTCTACGGCGGCTTGCGCTGGCGGTTCGAGGAACACATCCCCTTCGCCCGCCGCCGCATCGACCGCATCTCGCTGTTCCGCGCCAAACCCGGGCTGAAGCTGCTGCCAGACTTCACGCTGTCGGAGGAAGAGATGAACACCTATGCCTGCCGCTGGCACAACAACCTGACCGCCGCCATCTGTTCGTTCCGGACCGCCAAGGCGCTGCGCACCAACCCCGGCTCGCGCCACGCCATCCAGACCTTCCGCTGGCCGAATTCGGTCAAGTTCGACTGGCGCAGCCAGCAGCTGATGGACCTGGGCCTGATGGAACCCGGCCAATGGTTCTGAACGCTCACGCAGCCGTGAACATGGGTGCGAAACTTCCGATTTGAAGCGTCCGTTCTTCGGGATGTGACCAGTCGGATGACCCGGCTGGCCCCTGAACAACGGAGCATCCAATGTCCCTGAAATCGATCCTCGGCGCGGTCGCGCTGACTGCCCTTGCCACCTCGGCCTTTGCCGCGAACCCCGATGTCGGCGGCGCGCCCATGTTCGAGACGAAGAATATCGTCGAGAACGCCGTGAACTCGGCCGATCACACCACGCTGGTCGCCGCCGTTCAGGCCGCCGGCCTGGTCGACGCGCTGATGGGCCCGGGTCCCTTCACCGTCTTCGCCCCGGTGAACGACGCCTTCGCCGCCCTGCCCGCAGGCACCGTCGACACCCTGCTCAAGCCGGAAAACAAGGACACGCTGACCAAGGTCCTCACCGCCCATGTCGTGGCCGGAGACCTGAAGCTGGCCGACCTGCGCGCCAAGGTCGGTTCGGACGGCTATGCCAACCTGCAGACCCTGTCGGGTGACGCGCTGTCGGTGAAGTTCAAGGGCAATACCGCGATGGTCTATTCGGAATCGCGCAACATCGGCACGATCACCATCGGCGATGTCGACCAGTCGAACGGCGTGATCCACGTCGTGGACACCGTGCTTGTCCCGAAGTGAGCCTGGGGCCGTGGCAATCAAGGCGGGCGGGGGAAACCCCGCCCCTTTTCATGCCCTGCGCAGGCGGATCACCACATCGACGCGGGCGACTTCCATGCCGTCCGGCACCTGCGGCAGCGACGCGATCTCCAGCTCTTCGGCCGGGGCGTCGGTCAGCGTGTGGCTGTCTTCCCAGTAGAAATGCGGGTGATCATCGGTGCGGGTGTCGAAATAGCTTTTCGAGCCGTCGACCACGACCTCGTTCATCAGCCCCGCATCACAGAAGGCGCGGAGCGTGTTGTAGACGGTGGCCAGGCTGACCTTCTCGCCCGCCTCGGACGACAGCGCATACAGGCTTTCCGCCGTCACGTGCCGGTTCATTCCGTCACCGACCAGAAGTTCCGCCAGCGCAAGCCGCTGCCGCGTGGGACGCAAGCCCCCCGCCTTCAACCAGTCCGCGCTGCGTTCCGTGCCGGTCAAATGCCAGTCCCTGACGTTGCTTCCTGCGATATAGGGCCGCAAACCCGACTATTTCAATGCGGAATCGTGGCGTTCAGCGGGAAATCCCGGCAAAACCCTGCCGAATCCGGCCCCAGACCAGGCCCGCGACCCCCAGCGACCCCAGGCCCGCCACCCAGAACGGCAACTCCAGCGCCGTCCCGCGCGCGGTCACCAGCTCTCCCAGCGACACGATGAGACCCGACAGGACCAGCCCCAAAGGCATCATCCCCCAGGCGAGCAGACGGTAGATGCTGTTCACCCGGCCAAGCAGAGCATCCGGGATCATCCGCTGCCGGGTGCTGACCGAGACGACATTCCAGACAAAGCCGGAAAACTCCATCGCCGCAAAGCAAGCACCCAGCGTCCAGGCCCCCGGCGCCAGCGCCATGCCGATGAAACAGGGACCCGAGGCCAGAAGCATCCACTGCATCGTGCGCGGAGGCCCCAGTGCGCGACCGATCCGCTCTCCCATCAGGCTGCCCGCGATCCCGCCAACCGCTCCGCCCGCCAGCGTCAACCCGTAGGCCTGGGCCGAAAGCCCAAGGTTCTCCTGCGCGTGCAGGACCACGCCGATCACGATCATCTGGTGGAACAGGTTCCAGAACCCCGTCGTCCAGGCCAGCGTCTGCAACAGCGGCACCCCGCGCAGGAACGCGAACCCCTCGCCCAGTTCAGCCCTCCAGCCGCGCCTTTCCGCGCGTTCAGCCTTGAACTGCCCGGCCAGTCCCGCAACCAACAGCAGCGCCATCCCGTAGGCCACCGCGTTCACCCCAAAGGCCAAAGGCAGCCACAGCCCGATCAGAAAGGCCCCCAACGCCGGACCGATCAGCGCGTTGGTTAGCAGCTCCGCGCTCCACAACTGGCCATTCGCCCGCTCCAGCCGCTCGGAGGGCACCAGCGCGGGCAGCATGGTCTGCGCCGCGTTGTCCCGGAACACCTCGGCCCCACCCACGACCAGTGCCGCGATCAACAGCGCCAGATAAAGCCCGGGGGAAGACACGCCCTCGGCGGGGGCCGCGCCCAAGGGCAGGGCAGCCCAAAGCGACAGCGCGGCAAACAGGAAGGCCCCCGCCCGCAGCGCGTCCATGCCCAGGATCAGACGCCGCCGGTCCACCCGGTCTGTCACCAGCCCCGCGGGCAACGCCAGCAAGGCCCAGGGCAGCCGCAGCGCCACCGGCACCAGCGCGACCAGCAGCGCATCCCGCGTCAGAAGCGAGGCGATCCAGCCCCAGGCCACCACCGCGATCCCGTCCGCCAGGTTCGTCATCCCGCTGGCCGTGATGAACCGCTGCAACGCCGTCATGCCCGCCTCCCGGCCATACCCCGCCAGACTTGCCAGTCTTCCTCCCCGAATGCTAGGGAGGGTTAAGGGGTAAATGGGGGACCACAAGGTATGGCGTCGTATCCGACCAGCTTCGACAAGGAAGCGCTTCTGGCCTGTTCGCGCGGCGAGCTGTTCGGCCCCGGCAACGCCCAGCTTCCCGCGCCGCCCATGCTGATGATGGACCGGATCACCGACATTTCGGAAGACCGTGGCGAACACGGCAAGGGCCATGTGGTGGCCGAGTTCGACATCACCCCGGACCTGTGGTTCTTCGACTGCCACTTCCCCGGCAACCCGATCATGCCCGGCTGCCTGGGCCTCGACGGCCTCTGGCAGCTGACCGGCTTCAACCTCGGCTGGCGCGGCTGGCAGGGGCGCGGTTATGCGCTGGGGGTCGGAGAGGTCAAGCTGACCGGCATGGTCCGCCCCGACCGCAAGAAGCTGACCTACTACGTCGATTTCACCAAGGCGCTGCAGACCCGCCGCCTGACGATGGGCGTGGCCGACGGCCGGGTCGAGGCGGATGGCGAGACGATCTACCTTGTGAAGGACATGAAGGTCGCGCTCAGCGAGGCATGAGGCGACAAATCTTCTGCGAAGATTTGCTGCCTGAACTCAAGGCCTGAGTAGCGAATTTTCGCAGAAAATTCGTAAGTCCGGCTACAACCGCGCCGCCTGGACATGCATCCAGTCGAAATTCCGCGACCGACCCAAGCTGACCCAGCCTTCCGCCTCCCAGGCGTGCCACCAGAAATCATAGTCCGGATGGTCCAGGCTCGCGCGGTCGCGGCCCCATTTCAGCTGGTTGCGTTCCGGGTCGAAGTCCAGCGCCACGGCCCAGGCATGGGTCGACCAGCTGGTCCCGCCGCGCTTCTTGCGGTTGGCGAAACAGCCGCCGAACAGGTCCAGCCGCAAGCTTTTCAGCGCGGCGTCGCCATAGTGCGCGTGCACCTTCTGGAACACCCGGCCAAGGCTCGGCGCGACCTTCGTATGGCAGCCGATGTGGCTCACGCTTTGCGACTTGTCCCAGGCCAGCCGCATGCGCCAGGGCACCGGAACCCGGGAGATCGGGGGCGATCCGGGGGGACCGTAGAACGCCCGCATTGCCGACTGGTCGCCGGTGTCGCGCGGCAAGTTCTGCGGGTTGGCGTCCGAAGGCTCGTCATCGCGCCAGGGTGGCGGCCGACTGCCGGTATCCAGAAGCTGCACCAACTGGTCGTAGGCCTCTTGCGTCACCGGACCCCAGAAGCCATCGACCGGGTCGCAGTCGATCGCCCTGTCCTTGCAGACCAGTTGGAACAGCATCACCTCGCGCCGCCGCGCTGCGAATGCCACAGCCCCCGCCGGGATTTCAGTGGTCCGGCGCTGCAGGGCGGACAGAACGGCGGCGTCGTAACCGGGCGAGCCTGCCCCATCGGCCACGCCCTGGAACAGGCCCAACCCCGTCAGATGTGTCTGAACGACAAGAACAGCGCGCTTGAGCATCTCTCTCACCCTCGGAAATGTTCGATAATGAAAAGGCAGTCAGAAGTCGGTCGGCACGGCAATCACGCCCGACCGGTATTTTTCGGACCTCGTCCAGCGTGGCGCCCCGCCTTGCGCCAGCGGGTTGAACGGGGCCACTTCGATGTTGTCCCGCGCGGTCATCTCGCGCATCGAATGCGCTTCGACCACGTCACCCCGGCGACCCGGAAAGACATGGTAACCGGCATGGGCGATGCCGACGAAGAACGGCACGGTCTTGAAGGCCGGGGGCTCGGTCTTCTTGAAGCCCACGAGCTTGGTCACGTTGTCGACTTTCGCGTCGTAGTAGGTGCCCTTGTTGACCGCGCTGGCATGACGCAGCGCATGGCCACCCCAGACCGGCATCCATTTCCGCCCCGCCTTGAGCGGGTTCAGCGTCTGGTCCTCCGCGTCCCAGGCCGCGTTCTGGCTGGGATCAGGGTTCCAGTAATACAGTTTCCAGCCCAGTTGCTGCAGCATGATCTGCAGGTCGGTGCCATAGAACTTCTGGTCGATCTTCAGTTGCGCGTTGATCTTCTTCCAGGTGTTCGGCATCCCCGTCGCGTTGAACCCGCGCTCGCAGGCCTGCATCGCCAGCAGGATGCAGGCGGTCGACACCTGCTGATCCACCAGGAACTCCGGCTTGCCGAACTTCTTCAGCTGCGCGATCCGCTTTTCCCGTGTCTTGTGTTCCGGCTTCCGGTTTCCATAATATTTCGACACGCCCCATTTGTTGAAGAACGCGACGTGGTCGGCGAAGACCCAGTCCAGGAAATCCGCCGCTGCATCGGTGAACACGTCCAGCGTGTCGCGGTGCTTGCGGATCTCGGCGGACGTGAACATCCCCTTCGGAACGGATGAGGCCATAATCCTGGCTCCTCTCTTGCTGTGCTGAAAAACGTCGAAGAATGCCGCCAGATTAGCACCGGCCCCGCAACAATGACTGTCTGGAATGCCAACTGGTCCTGCCATTGCGCCCCAAGCTTCTTGCCCCCTCCCCCCCTCTCCCGTAAACAGACCCCAAGTCACCGAAGGAGGGCCCCATGCGCCGCGTCGTCATCACCGGGATCGGGATCGTCTCGTCCATCGGCAACACCGCCGCCGAGGTCGAGGCCTCGCTCCGCGCCGGTAAATCCGGCATCGTCTTCGCCCCCGATTACGCCGAACACGGCTTCCGCTGCCGGGTCCACGGCCAGCCGAACATCGTGCTGGAAGACATGATCGACAAACGCGACCTGCGCTTCATGGGCGACGGCGCGGCCTATACCTTCATCGCGATGGACCAGGCGGTGAAGGACTCGGGGCTCTCCGACACCGACATCTCGAACGACCGCACCGGGATCATCGTCGGCTCCGGCGGCCCTTCGACCAAGTCCTTCTTCAAGGCCCACAACATCGTCCGCGAAACCGGCGCGCCCAAGCGCATCGGCCCCTTCGGCGTGACCAAGGGCATGTCCTCGACCGTTTCCGCCTGTCTCGCCACCCCCTTCAAGATCAAGGGCGTGAACTATTCGATCACTTCCGCCTGCTCGACCAGCGCGCATTGCATCGGCAACGGGACCGAGCTGATCCAGATGGGCAAGCAGGACATCGTCTTTGCCGGCGGCGGCGAGGAACTCGACTGGACGCTCTCCTGCCTTTTCGACGCGATGGGCGCGATGTCGTCCAAGTACAACGACACGCCCGAACGCGCCTCACGCACCTATGACGCCAACCGCGACGGCTTCGTCATCGCAGGCGGCGGCGGGATCGTGGTGCTGGAAGAACTGGAGCACGCGAAAGCCCGCGGCGCGAAGATCTATGCCGAGGTCACCGGCTATGGTGCCACCTCGGACGGCTACGACATGGTGGCCCCCAGCGGCGAAGGCGGCGAACGCGCGATGCGGCTGGCCCTGTCCACCCTGCCCCAGGGCCGCAAGATCGACTACATCAACAGCCACGGCACCAGCACGGTCGTGGGCGACGTGACCGAAGTCGAGGCGATCCGCCGCGTCTTCGGCCAGGGGTCCACCCCGCCCATCGCCTCGACCAAGTCGCTCACCGGCCACTGCCTTGGCGGCGCTGGCGTGTGGGAGGCGATCTATTCGCTGATCATGATGAACGGCAGTTTCATCGCGGCCTCGGCCAATGTCGAGACGCTGGACCCCGCGCTCGACCCGTCGGAAATCGTGACCACGCTGCGCAACAACGTCGCCATCGACTCGGTCCTGTCGAACAGCTTCGGCTTCGGCGGCACCAACGCCACCCTCGTCATGTCCAAATTCCTCGGGTAACGCATCATGGCCGATCTGATGAAGGGCAAGCGCGGGCTTGTCATGGGTGTGGCGAACGACCGGTCCATCGCCTGGGGCATCGCTTCGGCCCTTGCGGCCGAGGGCGCTCAACTGGCCTTCAGCTACCAGGGCGAGGCTTTCGGCAAACGCGTCGAACCGCTGGCCGCCAGCGTCGGGTCGGATTTCCTTATCGACGTCGACGTGACGAACGAAGACAGCCTCGATGCGCTTTTCGGCGAGATTGGCCGACGCTGGGGGTCCTTGGATTTTGTCGTCCACGCCATCGCCTATTCCGACAAGAACGAGCTGACAGGCCGCTTCATCAACACGACCAAAGGCAACTTCCTGAACTCGCTGAACATCTCGTGCTTTTCGTTCATCGACATCGCCCGCCGCGCCGAGACCCTGATGCCCAACGGCGGCACGCTTCTGACCCTGACCTTCCAGGGCTCGAACCGCGTGGTTCCGAACTACAACGTGATGGGCGTCGCCAAGGCCGCGCTGGAAAGCGCCACGCGTTATCTCGCCAATGACCTTGGTCCGCAGAAGATCCGCGTCAATGCGATTTCCCCCGGCCCGATGAAGACGCTGGCCGGGTCAGCCATCGGCGGCGCGCGTGCGACCTTCCGCCATACCGAGGACAACACGCCTCTCCGCGCCAACGCCACGCTCGATTCCATCGGCGGCACTGCGGTCTGGCTGTGCTCGGACTACGGCGCCTGCACCACCGGCGAGATCATTCATGTCGATGGCGGCTACCATGTCCTTGGCATGCCGCAGGCCGAGAACCTGTGACAGCAGCCGGGGCCCGTGTCGCATGACCCTGACCCCGACCTATGTCGCCGAAGAAGAGACCGGCGGGCCGGACTTCACCATCTGCACGCTTGTCCGCAGTCAGGAAAAATACGACCGGCTGCTGCAGTCGTTCTGCGCCGTCGGATTCGGCCCTGGGAACAGTGAATTTCTGGCCGCCGACAACCGGGATGCCAACCGGTTCGATGGCTACACGTGGCAGAGCGCGCTTCTGACCCGGGCGCGCGGGCGTTTCGTCGTCTTCTGCCATGACGATATCGAGCTGCTTGAGGCGGGCCGTATCAATCTTCTGGCCGCGCTGAAAGACCTCGACCGCACCGCGCCGGACTGGCTTCTCGCGGGTGTCGCGGGCGGTCGGTATCGGCCCGACAAGCACCACCGCCGCTTCCTGCGGATGCGCATCTCGGACCCCTGGGGGACGGACCGGGTGATGGGATCCGTCCCGGGCCGAGTGGAGACGCTGGACGAATGCTTCATCCTCATGCGGCGGTCGCGGCCGGTCCTGCCCTCGTATGACCTGTCCGGTTTCCACTTTTACGGCCCCGACCTGTGTCTTCAGGCCGAGCTTCAGGGCGGCAGTGCATGGGCCATCGACTTTCACCTGCGCCACCATGGGCAGGGCACGAAGGACGACAGCTTTGCCGAATGTCGCGACCGCTTCATCGCCAAATATGCGCGCATCTTTCCGGGCCGGTCGCTGCACTGCACCACCGGGGTCGTGACATTCCCGACGGAAGCGCCGAGTGATCTCAAGTAGGTCAGGGCTGCCCCGTCACGCCTTCAAAGAACCAGCCCAACGCGCCCCGTTGCCCGGTATCCGCTTTCCGGATCGCCCGACAGCGCCAGCGTCTGCGCCGCAAGCTCGGTCGCGGAACTGTCCCGGAAGATCCCGTCCCGCTTGAGGCTGACGCCTTCGATGGTCCCAAGGCTCGCAGCATAAAGCGGGTTGGCCGCATAGACCGCGCGGCACTCGGCCTCGGGCAGCGCGAACTGCGAGGTCAGCAGCGCCGCCTTGCCCGACACGGCCATTTCCGCGCCGGTGAAGACCTCGAAATGGATATGCGGCCAGCGACCCGGATAGCAGGCCGGGAAAACCGTCGTGAATCGCACCACGCCCTTCGCGTCGCTGATCCCGACCCCGCGCAGGTAGTTGCGGTCCCCCGCGCCGTAGATCGAATAGACCCCTTCGGCGTCGCACTGCCAGGCATAGACCGCCATCCCGCCAAGCGGCGCACAGGCGTTCTTTACGTCGACAAGGGTGATTTCCAGGCTGACCGGAACGCCCTCGGCCACCGGGGTCAGCCCGCCGATCGAGCTGCGGATGTCTTCCCGGATGACGCCGGCTTCGGTCAGGATGTTGACGGTCTGCCCCGCGCGCACATTGGTCCCGTCCGCCGGGAAAGGACCCGCCGTCTCGGCAGGCAAGGCCACGCAGATCGACCCGTCCGCTCCCGTTCCCGTCACTGTTTCCGCTCCGCCCCGCACGCCCCAAAGCGACAGCGCGGCCCCACCCATCGCCAGCCCAGTCCAGACCAACCGCCGCCGCGTCAGATGCGGCAGATCGGCCGCCAGCCCCTCGGGCCCATGCTCGTCGTGATCGGTCATCAGCGCTGCTCCCTGTCGTGGTGCAGCGTTATACGCCGCAACAATGACATTCCGTCGCGATCAGCGCCTTGTGGGCACCGCGTCCCGGAAAAGGGTAAACGCTTCGCAAACGACCGCGAGCAAGCCATTGTTTCCAAATGAGAAGCCTGATCTGCCCAGCGTGGACAGCCCTGCAGGATCACCACGGAAAGGCTGGAGCGGGCGGCGGGAATCGAACCCGCGTCTCCTGCTTGGAAGGCAGGGGTCTTACCATTACACAACGCCCGCGTTGCACGTGGTAGGTATGCGGAGCCGAACCGCTCGTCAAGGCAGGACTGCCTAGACGGCCGCCACGAAGACCTGCGACCTGTGTTTCGACCATACGAGCCTTCGTCGGCGACACCGCTCGGACCGGCCCGAAGACCGCCGTTCGATCGCGACCTTGTCGGTCGCCATCGCCTGCAGCGCAGGAATGGCCGTCGACGATGCCGACGACCAGCCCCGCGCGCCCCGGGGCGCTACTGCCCCAGCTTCTTGATCCGGCCCTCGACCACCACGTTCACCGTGCCCAGCTTCTCGACATAGGCCATCACGTCATTCGCGACGAGTTGCCCGGTCGGCCCATCGGTCACGATCCGGCCCCCGCCCAAGCTGGCATAGCCGTCACCGCCGCCCAGGATGAAGTCGTTGACCGCCACCTTGTACAGCTTGTCCGCTTCAAGCGCTGCGCCACCCACCATCACCTCGCTCACACGGGAACCCTCCGGGGCCGAGACGTCGAAGGCATAGGTCAGCCCCGACACCTGCGGGAACCGCCCGGCACCCTTTTCCGCCTGGCTCACCCCGTTTTCCAGCGCCAGCAGGACCTGGGCACCCGGCAGCTCCGTCACCACCGTCGTATTGCCGAACGGCAGCTCCGTCAGGATGTCGCGCCGCGTCAGCTTCCGGCCCGCGTCATAGGTCGTGTCGCCCCGGATGCCGCCGCCGTTCATGATCGCGATATCCGCCCCGGTCGCATCGCGCATCGCATCGGCGATCAGGTTGCCCATCGTCGCCTCCTCGCTCCGCACCACGTTGCGGCGGCTGTCCAGCGGAGCTTCCAGAGTGCCGATCTCGACATTCAGCGTCTCGTCCATCTTCGCCCGCAGCGCATCGGCCATCGCAACCGTCTCGGGGTCCGGCGTTACCGTCGCCGTGTCGATGAAGCGGAAAGTCGGGGTCCAGCTGATCTCGCGCGTGCCGTCGTCCTTCATGGTGATGTCCACCAGCAGATCAACCGGGTTCAACAGCTGCCCGTCGACCGAGGTTTCCACATAGGCCGTCACCCCGTCATAGGCGGTGGCATAGGAATGGTCGTCGCCCGACAGGATCACGTCGAAGGCGTGGCTTGCAATCAGCTTGCGGTCGTTTTCCATGTTGGTCTGGACCACGCCGATCACCAGGTCCGCGCCATCCTCGATGGCCTTCTCGGCCGCCGCGATGCCGCCATCGACCGTGGGCAGGAACTTCAGGCTCCCCGTGGACGACACCTCGGGCGAGGTATCCTGCGCCACCGGGATCAGCGCGATCTTCAGCCCCGCGACCTCCTTCATCATCACGCCGCCCAGGCCTTCGATGGCCGACCCGTCATCATTGGTGATATTGATCGCCGCCCAGGGGTAATTCGACGCCTTCATCTTCTCGAAGAAGTTCTCCGGCCCGAAGTCGAACTCATGGTTCCCGGGCACCGCCAGGTCGAAGGGCACGAGGTTGGTGAAGTCGATGGTGTTCTGGCCCTTGTCAAAGCCCGAGGCGAGCGAGGGCGAGAGCATGTCCCCGTTGAAGACGTAAAGCGTGTTCGGGTTGGCTGCGCGTTCAGCCTTTGCCACCGCGTTCAGCCGGGCAAAGCCGCCGCGCCCGTCTTCCTCTTCGAAGTTGTAGACGTCGCCCACGCCCAGCAGCGTCAGTTTCACCGTCTCGGCCCCTGCCGGGGCGGCCGCAAGGGCTGCAAGGATGGCCAGCTTCGAAATTCCTCTCATCGCGATTCTCCCTGCGATTGTGTGCATCAATTCCATGACTTTGCGCCCCGACCGGCGCTGGTGTCAAAGGAACATCACCTGTCCCGGTGTCAGACCCGTGACAGGCGGCAAACCATTGCCTTAAAGCCTTCACTTCGCTATTCGGCGCCCATGCTGATCCTGAAGATTTTCCGTCGCCCCGAATGGGATACCTTCCGCGCCGCGGGCGAAACGCTTGGCGCGCCGGTCGATCTAGCCGATGGCTTCATCCATTTCTCGACCCCGGCGCAGGTTGCCGAAACCGCCGCCAAGTGGTTTGCGACTGAAAGCGATCTCGTGCTTGTGGCGGTCGACGACACCCGTCTCGGCCCTGCCCTGAAATGGGAGCCCTCGCGCGGCGGTCAGCTGTTCCCGCATCTCTACCGGGCCCTGCGGCTGGATGAGGTCGTCTGGGACAAGTCGCTGCCGCTTGGGGCGACCGGCCACATCTTCCCGAAGGGATTGTGGTGAACTCACGCGAACGTCTCGGGCTTGCGATCCTGCACCGGCTTGATCCGGAGCGCGCGCATCGCCTGTCGCTTCTCGCGCTTCGCGCCGGCCTGGCCCCGTTGCCGCGCCGCACCGACCTGCCCCGCCTGCGCATCCGGGTCGCGGGGATGCTGCTGTCGAACCCCATTGGCCTTGCCGCCGGCTATGACAAGAACGCCCAGGCCATCGCCCCCCTGTCCCGCGCCGGGTTCGGCTTCATCGAGGTCGGTGCCGCCACCCCGCTGCCCCAGCCCGGCAACGACAGGCCCCGCCTGTTCCGGCTGACCGAAGACCGCGCCGCGATCAACCGCTTCGGCTTCAACAACCAGGGGATGGAGGCGATTGCCACCCGCCTCGCCGCCCGGACACCCGGCCCCGTGCCCGTCGGGCTGAACCTTGGGGCGAACAAGACCTCGGAAAGTCGCGCCGCCGATTTCGCCGCCGTCCTCTCCCGCTGCGGCCCGCATGTCGACTTTGCCACCGTCAACGTGTCGTCCCCCAACACCGAGGGCCTCAGGAACCTGCAGGGCCGGACATTGCTTGCCGCCCTTCTCCAGCGGGTGATGGAGGCGCGGCTCGCGCTGGCGAAACCGATCCCGGTCTTCCTGAAGATCGCGCCTGACCTTTCTCCGGGTGAACTGGAAGACATCGTCGATGTTGCGCTTTCGGCCCGGGTGGCGGGGATCATCGCAACAAACACGACCCTGTCGCGTGAAGGTTTGAAATCTGCAAATCAGGGCCAAGCCGGCGGCCTTTCCGGCGCTCCATTGTTCGAAAAGTCCACACGGGTGCTCGCCCGCCTGTCCGAGCTGACCCACGGCACCCTGCCGCTGATCGGGGTCGGCGGCATTTCCTCGGCCGAGGACGCCTACCAGAAGATCCGCGCCGGAGCCTCGGCGGTGCAGCTTTATACTGCCCTTGTCTATCAGGGCCTGTCGCTCGTTCCGAAGATCACCAGCGGCCTCGACGCGTTTCTGGCCCGCGACGGCTACGCCAATGTCGCCCTCGCAGTCGGCACGGGCCGCTCCACCTGGCTCTGACAAGCAACTCCAGTCTTGCTCATGTCCCAAATACTCCGGGGCCCGGGGTGGAACCCCGGTCCGGAACGATCAAAAGGACACCACGTCCGAAAATGAAGGCGATCAGAAAGCCTTGCCCGACCGCGCTGGCGATCAGAACGCCTTGAACGTCATCGTGGTCAGCGTCCGCTGGATGCCGGGGATGTCGAACAGCTTCGACGAAAGGTAGTGGCCCACATCCTGGTCCTCGGGGATGTAGACCTTGGCGATCAGGTCATAGTCGCCGCTGGTGGAATACATCTCGCTCACCACCTCGCGGTCCCAGATCGCATCGGCGACCTCGTAGGTCATGCCGGGCGTGCAGCGGAACTGGACGAAAACCAGGGCCATGGGGGCGCTCCTTCTTTCGCTGCAGGATAGGCGAGAAGCCCGCCAAGCTGAACAGCCGGGACCAATTTTTCGCAGAAAAATTGTGGCCTATTCTGCCTCACCCAACGCCAGAGCCGACGGCTCCCGCCGCAGGTCCTCGACCGACAGGGGGCCCGCAGGCCGCGCCAGCCGGTTGCGGACGACCCAGTAAAGCCGCGTCTGCGCACGCGTGATCGCCACATAGGCCAACCGCTTCCACAACGGCACCCCGGCCTCGGACCGGCCCGACTGCGCCGCGGCATAAAGGTCGGGCGCAAAGACCTGCACTTCGTCCCACTGGCTGCCTTGTGCCTTGTGGATCGTCACCGCCGCCCCGTGCAGGAAGGCTGCCCCCATCCGCGCGGCATGGGGGATGAACGGCTCTTCCTCGTCCGGCTTTTCGATCTTGATGATGCTGGCCGCGCTGACCTGAGGCTCCTCGGCCCCCACCACATGCAGCCGCGCAAACCCCTCGCGGTTACCCTCGCCCAGGTAGATCACCTGCGCGCCCTTGATCAGCCCCCGCGCCTCCAGGTCGATCCGCTTTTTCCGGTGCTTCAACGGCAATTCGATCCCGTCGCAGATCAGCGGCTCGCCCGGCAGAAGCTGGTCCTCCGGTGCACCATAGGCGTTGCGGAAGGCCTGGATCAGCCGGACCCGCGTCGCGTTGCGCCACACCAGGACGGGAGAGCGCGCCATCAGCCCCGCCTCGACACGTTCCGCCCAGACCACCCGGTCGTCGGCCCGCGCCTTCTCCTGCACCAGCGCTTCAAACTCCTCGAACCCCAGCCGGTCATCGCCCAGCGCATGGGCAAGGTCCAGAATCGGATTGTCTTCCGCTTGCCGGTGGATGCGGTGCAGGATCAGCTTCCGCCCCTCGCTCAAGCGATCAAACACCATCTCGCCTGACTGCCCGACCGGGGCCAGCTGTGCCGGATCGCCGAACAGGACCAGCGTCGGGAAGATCTCGCGCAGGTCCTCGAACTGCCGTTCGTCCAGCATCGAGGACTCATCGACAAAGCCCACATCCAGCGGTTCCTCGCGCCGCTTCCAGCCCTTGATGAAGTCCGACCCCTTCAACCCCGCCGCCGCCAAGGCCCCGGGGATGCTTGCCACCTGCTGGTAGAACGCATGCGCCCGGTCCAGCGCCAGATCGGTCAGCCCCACGATTGCCAGGTTGCCGACAGCAGGCCGCGTCCCCGTCCCCGCCAGCCATTCCGCGATCTTCTCGTATTCCGGGTCATAGACCGGAGTGTACAGGATCCGGTGGATCGTCGTCGCCGGCACCCCCCGCAGCCGCAACACCGACGCCGCCTTGTTCGTCGGGGCCAGGATCGCCAGCGTCCGCCGGTCCTTGCGCCGTCGCCCCTCATAATCGCCCGAGATCACCTCGACGCCCGCCGCCTTCAGACCCCGATACAGCTCGGCCAGCAGCATCGTCTTGCCCGACCCCGCCTTGCCCACCACGGCCAGAACGCTGGTCCGGTTCTCGGCCATGGGCGACAGGGTGCCTTCGGCCAGGTCGATGCCCGCGCCCAGGAACCCGGCAGCCAGGCGGTCATAGGCCTCGGCCTGGTCGTCGGAAAAGGTCAGAGCGGGGGCCTGCATGCGCCAAGTCTAGCCGGGGACGCGGTCGGGCGTAAGGCGTCAATGCGTCTGGCGGTTTGTTCCGGACGGTGTTCGCGGCGGATCGTCCGACGGATCACTCGGCCCGCCCTGCGCCGCAATCTCTTCCCGTGCGACCTCTATCGCTTCGGCGACCCGTTCTGCCAGGCGGGGAAGCCCGTTCAGCGTCGCGTAGGACAACATGTCCTGCAACACATCGAAGACCCATTCGTGGTGCATCAATCCCCCGGCCGACAACGCTCACGCCCTGGGCGGCCCAATGCGGGCCTGCGCAGGATTGCGCCACTAAAGCACAGTTCATCAGCCGAAGGGTGAATTCGTAGTTAAAGGTTGACTCTAATTCGAGCGACTCGCCTCCAGCGTGTCCTCAAATGTGCGCAAACCGGTCCGTGGTGCCTGCACAAGCACCGCCATGTTGCCCGGCTTGTGCTGGTTCTTCCACATCAGCGTATGCGACCAGGGAATCTCGGCCCAGGGGAAGACCTCGGACATGCAGGGGTCCAGCCGCCGCTCGCACATCAGCTTGTTGGCCGCTGCTGCCTGCTTCAGATGGGCGAAGTGGCTCCCTTGCAGGCGCTTCTGGTGCATCCACATGTAGCGCACGTCGAAAGTGCAGTTGAACCCGGAGGTCCCGGCGCAGATCACCACCATGCCGCCCTTCTTGCAGACCAGGGACGATACCGGGAAGGTCGCCTCACCCGGATGCTCGAACACCATGTCGACGTTCACGCCCTTGCCGGTGATGTCCCAGATCGCCTTGCCGAACTTGCGCGCCTCCTTCAGCCACTCGTTGTATTCGGGCGAGTTCACCTTGGGAAGCTGCCCCCAGCACTTGAACTCGTTGCGGTTGATCACGCCCTTCGCTCCCAGCGACAAGACGAAGTCGCGCTTGGATTCGTCGCTGATCACCCCGATGGCATTCGCGCCCGCCGTGTTGATCAGCTGGATCGCATAGGACCCAAGGCCGCCCGAGGCCCCCCAGACCAGCACGTTCTGCCCCGGCTTCAGGTCATGCGGCTCGTGCCCGAACAGCATCCGGTAGGCCGTCGCCAGCGTCAGAGTATAGCAGGCCGATTCCTCCCAGGTCAGGTGCTTCGGCCGTGGCATCAGCTGCTGCGCCTGCACCTTGGTGAACTGCGCGAAGGACCCGTCTGGCGTCTCATAGCCCCAGATCCGCTGCGTCGGAGAGAACATCGGGTCGCCCCCGTTGCATTCCTCGTCGTCGCCGTCGTCCTGGTTGCAGTGGATCACCACCTCGTCGCCGACCTTCCAGCGCTTGACCTTGTCGCCCACTGCCCAGACGATCCCGGACGCATCCGAGCCTGCGATGTGATAGGCGGCCTTGTGACCATCAAACGGGCTGATCGGCTGGCCCAGACCCGCCCAGACGCCGTTGTAGTTGACCCCCGCCGCCATCACCATGACCAGCACTTCATGGCTGTCGATGGTCCAGGTATCGACGACCTCGATCTGCATCGCCTGTTCCGGCGCGCCATGCCGCTCGCGTCGGATTGCCCAAGCGTACATCTGCTTCGGCACATGTCCCAAGGGCGGCATCTCGCCCAAGGCGTAAAGGTCCTTCTTCGGCGCGTCATACAGCGCGGGTGCGGATTGCGTATCCAAAGCCAACATAAGCCTCCAGCCAGATGCCGCGCCGCAGAATCAGGGCGCCCTTGCCTGCAGGTAAGATTATTGCGCGCAACTTTGCAATAGTAACGCAAGGCAAATTGAAATTTTATGTCTGCGGCGTCGCAGCGAGAGCGGTTTCCGGCACGGACGCCGCATAAAACCGCAACACCGCCACTTCCGATGCGACCGGTTGCAGACCTTCGGTGACAATGCCCCGGCGGACCAGCGGCGTCAGCCCTTCCTCCAGGACTGTCGTCATGCCCTGCGGAGGCAGTTTCAACACTGCCCCTTGCGCCCGCAGTGCCCCGACCAGGTCCTCCACGCGCGCCAGCAGCTCCTCCCGGCTCGCGGCACCTTCGCCCAGCGCCCTCGCCACCAGGGGCACCGGCAGGACCGGCACCACCGCCGCGACCGCTGCCATCAGCCGCTCGCCCAGACCATCCACGGTCCCGCCCCCGGCCAGATGCTCGCGCAGGCTGACCGGCGCGCCAAAACCTGCCGCCGCCGTGCCGAACCCCTTCGTCCGACCCCGAAACCGCGCCACCAGAAACCAAATCGCATGGCCCGCCACCCAAAGCGGCCGGTTGCGGAACCGCCGCGTCTCGGACTGCGCCGCCTCGATCAGCACCCGGTCCTCCAGCACCCGGTCATAGGCCAGACCCACCGGCACAAAGACCACGTCGCGGTCCCCCGGCTCCCAGCCTTCCACGATATAGCTCAACAGCCCCAGCTTTGCCGGTCCCACCCGCCCGTCCAGCGACAGCCCGCCCTCTGGGAAGATTGCCTGCGTCGTGCCTTCCTCGGTCGCCAACTGCACATAGCGCGCCAAGACCTTGCGGTACAAAGCGTTGCGGCTGCCCCGCCGGATGAAATAGGCCCCCATCGACCGGATCAGCGCCGACAAGGGCCAAACCCGCGCCCATTCGCCGACCGCATAGCTGATGGCCGACCGGTCCGCGACCAGCCAGGTCACCAGCACGTAATCCATGTTCGACCGATGGTTCATCACGAAGATGACCGTCGCCTTCGGGTCCAGATGCCGCAGCGCCTGATCCACCTTGCCAACGCGAACCCGATACAACAGCCGCGACAGCCATTTGGCCGCCCTTGTGCCAAAGCCGAAATAGACCGTCGCCGAAAAGCCCGGCACGATCTCCCGCGCGTATCGCCTGGCCTCTTCAAAGGCGACCTCGGTCGGCACCCCGGTTTCCGCCGCATGCGCCATCGCCGCATCGACCACCCGCTGGTCATAGGCCAGCCGCGCCACCATGTCCGCCCGTTCCGCCAGCTTGAACAGGTCGATCTTCCGGTCCAGCCGCGCGTTCAGCCTCGACAGCGCCTTCTCCGCCCGCCGCCGGAAGAACCAGCGCACGCTCGGGAACAGGAAATGCGTGGCAAAGCTGATCGCGGCAAAGCCAAGGATCAGGACCAAGAGCCAGACGGGAACCGCGACCGTGCCGAACATGACCCGACCCTAGCCGATCCCCCTCGTCCGGCAACGTCTTTCATCTTTGCCAAAATATCCCACGGGGGTCCGGGGGTGTGAAACCCCCGGCGCAGTCGCCGCAGCGCAGCGATTGACATTGGCATGATCTTTCCCTTATCCCATCCTCAACGCAATAAAATTACCCGCCCGACTCGCGAGGCCACATGACCGCCGAAAAACCCTGGCTCTTCCGCACCTATGCCGGCCATTCCACCGCTGCGGCCTCGAACGCGCTCTACCGGACGAACCTCGCCAAGGGTCAGACCGGCCTTTCCGTCGCCTTCGACCTGCCCACCCAGACCGGCTACGACAGCGACGACCCCCGCTCGCGCGGCGAGGTCGGAAAGGTCGGTGTTCCCGTCGCCCATCTCGGCGACATGCGGACCCTGTTTCAGGACATTCCCCTGGACCAGATGAACACCTCGATGACGATCAACGCCACTGCCCCCTGGCTCCTCGCGCTCTACATCGCCGTGGCCGAGGAACAGGGCGCCGACATCGCAGCCCTGCAGGGCACCGTCCAGAACGACATCATCAAGGAATACCTCTCCCGCGGGACCTACATCCTGCCGCCGCAGCCCTCGCTTCGCCTCATCACCGACGTCGCCGCCTATACCGGCAAGCACCTGCCCAAGTGGAACCCGATGAACGTCTGCAGCTACCACCTGCAAGAGGCCGGGGCGACGCCAGAGCAGGAACTGGCCTTCGCCCTCGCCACCGCCTGCGCTGTCCTTGATGATCTAAAAGTGAAAGTTTCACCCGAAGACTTCCCCGCAATGGCGGGCAGAATGTCGTTTTTTGTAAACGCCGGCATCCGCTTCGTGACCGAGCTTTGCAAGATGCGCGCCTTCACCGCGCTTTGGGACGAGCTTCTGGAAACCCGCTACGGCATCACCGACGCCAAGTTCCGCCGCTTCCGCTATGGCGTGCAGGTCAACTCGCTGGGCCTTACCGAACAGCAGCCGGAAAACAACGTCTACCGCATCCTGATCGAGATGCTGGCCGTCACCCTCTCGAAGAACGCCCGCGCCCGCGCCGTCCAGCTGCCTGCCTGGAACGAGGCGCTCGGCCTCCCCCGCCCCTTCGACCAGCAGTGGTCGCTGCGGATGCAGCAGATCCTCGCCTACGAGACCGACCTTCTGGAATACGACGACCTCTTCGACGGCAACCCCGCCATCGACCGCAAGGTCGAAACCCTCAAGCAAGGCGCGTTGGAAGAACTCGCCCACATCGACGCGATGGGGGGCGCCGTTGCCGCCATCGCCTACATGAAGGGCCGCCTGGTCGAAGCCAACGCCGACCGCCTCGCAAAGATCGAATCCGGCCAGACCACCGTCGTCGGCGTCAACAAGTTCACCACCACCGAGCCCTCTCCCCTCGCCACCGGCGAAGGCGCGATCATGACCGCCGACCCCAAGGCCGAGGCCGACCAATGCGCCCGCCTGGCCCAGTGGCGCGCCACCCGCGACCCCGCCAAAGTCGCTGAGGCCCTGTCAGCCCTCCGCCAAGCCGCCCAAACCGGCGAGAACATCATGCCCGCCTCGATCCTCTGCGCCAAGGCAGGCGTCACCACCGGCGAATGGGGCGGGTCGATGCGCCAACTCTACGGCGAATACCGCGCCCCGACCGGCGTCTCCCAGCACCCCTCGAACCGCACCGAGGGCCTGGAACCCGTCCGCGACGCGGTGGCCCAAGTCGCCACCAAACTCGGCCGCCCCCTCCGCCTCCTCCTCGGCAAGCCCGGCCTCGACGGCCACTCGAACGGCGCCGAGCAGATCGCCGCCCGCGCCCGCGACTGCGGGATCGAGATCACCTATGACGGCATCCGCCTCACCCCCGAGGAGATCGTCACCGCCGCTGTCGAGAAGCAGCCCGATGTCATCGGCCTCTCCATCCTCTCAGGCAGCCACCTGCCCTTGATCCGCGAAACCCTGGACCTCATGCAAAAGCAGGGCCTGACCCAACCCCTCGTCGTCGGCGGCATCATCCCCGACGACGACGCGAAGACCCTCTATGCAATGGGCGTGGCCCAGGTCTACACCCCCAAGGACTTCCAGCTGAACCGCATCATGCTCGACCTCGTGGCGCTGGCCGACCCCGCCCCCGTCGCCGCCGAATAGCGCAACGCCCCGAATTTTCGCCGAAAATTCGTACCCCCGTTGCGCCAGGCTTGACGCAGGTCAAGGCAAGCATCGGCCCAACTTCCGACCATCTGCCGGTATCCTCACGCCCGGAGCCCCCGATGTTCGACCGTATCCGCTCGCTGATCCAGCGCCTGCACGACGTCACCGAGGCCGACGCCCTCACCGACCGCGATCTCCATGACCTCGGCATCAGCCGCGACCAGCTGCTTGATTTCCTGCGCATGCCGCAGGACATCACCGAACGCGTGACCGCGATGGCCGCGATCTTCGGCGTGCCGCCGCAGGACCTCAAACGCAACTATCCGCAATGGATCGACGTCCTGACCACTTGCGGTCACTGCGCCGATCGCGGGGCCTGCCGCAAGCTCCTCGACAAGGGCACCGCCGCGCAGCCGGTTGAGGCCGGTTTCTGCGGCAACCGCGCGGTCTTTGCCGACCTGGCCCGGCAGGTGGCCTGACCCTACCCCTCGGCCGGCGGTTCCGCCTTCCGCCAGACCGAGGCACCGTTTTCATACAGCTTCACCAGCCCCACATCCGCCCGGGCCTGCCGCCCGATATCCTGCACCAGCTCGCGGTGCGTGCTGCCGCGCAGGAACATGCAGCGCCGCGGCAGGGCATGTGCCTCCAAGTCCGGATTGATCTGCCGATAGAACTGCTTTTCCGGGTCCAGCCCCGGCTTCATCCGCCGCGCCGCCTCGCGCAGGAACTCGCCCTCAAACACCCCCGGCGACGTCGAAAACGCATTCACCAGAACATCCTCGACGATCCGCCGCCCCTTTTTCACCACCCGGCGCGAGGTCTGGTGGTAAAGCCCCCGCGTGTGCTTGTTCACGCACATGAAGGTCACCGCGCCCACGTCTGGCTCGAACAGGGGCTCGATCCGCTCTGGCCCGATCGGCTCCAGCGCGATCCAGTCGTCCTCCAGATGCAACACGCGCGGGGCAGTCGTCGCCGCCCAGACCCGCATCACGGCCGAAGCGAAATCCGGCGTCTCGGGCCGGAAGATCAGCGCATCCGGGAAATGGTTGCGGATCATCGCTTCGCAGCGGTCGCCCTCGGCCGCGTCGCCCATGAACGGGTCGATGTTGGCAATCAGGCGACGGACCCGGAAATGCGGGAAGACATCGGTCGTGAAGGACTGCAGTGTTCGCGCCAGCAGCGCTTCGCGATGTCCGGCAATCAGCGTGACGTCATAGTCCAAGCCAGCCCAACCCTTTCCTTTCGCCCGCTTTCGGATAGCGCAGGTCACCGCTGCGCACCAACCCGAATTTTCCGGGATGGACGACAGGACCGGGCTGGCTTTGTCTAGCTGTGGTGTTGGTATCCTCTTTCCCACAAGGAAACCACAAGCCGGACACAAAGAAGCCACAAACCGGCCCCAAAGCTGACCCGGAAATTAACAGGACGCCGGGCTGCTGACCCTGCGATTCATTTCGGAGTCGCTGACATGACCTTCCACATTGGCGCAAAGCCCGGCGACATTGCCGAAACCGTCCTTCTGCCGGGCGACCCCTACCGCGCCCGCTGGGCCGCGCAGACCTTCCTCAAGGACGCGGTCCTGGTGAACGAGGTGCGCGGCATGCTCGGCTATACCGGAACCTGGAACGGCCACCGCGTCACCATCCACGGCTCGGGCATGGGGATGCCGTCGCTGTCGATCTACGCCAACGAACTGATCCGCGACTATGGGGCCAAGACCCTGATCCGCATCGGGTCCGCGGGCGCCCTGCCGACGCACGTCAAGGTCCGCGACGTGATCCTCGCCCAGACCGCCTCGACCGTCGGCTCGCCGTCGCGCACCATCTTCAAGGAACTGAACTTCGCCCCCTGCGCCGATTTCGGCCTCCTCTCGAAAGCCCACGCCGCCGCCGTCGCGAAGGGCACCCCCGTCCACGTCGGCGGCATTTACTCCTCCGACACCTTCTACGACGAACGCCCGGACCTGTCGGAACAGCTCCTCCGCCACGGCTGCCTCGGCGTGGAAATGGAGGCCGCCGAGCTTTACATCCTCGCCGCCCGCCACAAGGTCCGCGCTTTGGCCGTCCTCACCGTCTCGGACCACATCACGACCGGAGAAGCGCTTCCTGCCGACCAGCGCGAACGCAGCTTTGGCGCGATGATCGAAATCGCGCTTGAGGCCGCCTTCGCCTGACGCCGTCCGGATCATCGCGCGAACGTCATTTGCGGCCCCTTCACGCGCCGATATCCTCGGGCCCACCTGACAGGAGCGTCCCCAATGCCGTCCCGGCGCACATTTTTGCTGATTGGAACTGCGGCCTTGGCAGCGGCGGCCATCAGCTATCCGCTGGTCTACCCGGCCTATGCCGGACCGACCCTTGATGCCGAGGCCGCCTTCCAGAAGGCCGAGGCGGGCGAGATTCTCCTTGTCGACATCCGTCGCCCCGATGAATGGCAATCGACCGGCACGGCCAAGGGCGCGCACCGCATCGACCTTCGCGATCCAGGCTTCATCGAAGCGCTGGACAAGCTTGTCGAAGGCGACCGCACCCGGCCCATCGCGCTGATCTGCGCGCGTGGCGTCCGCTCGGCCCGGACTGCCAACCTTCTGGCCGAAAACGGCTTTTCCCAGGTCATCAACATCCCTGAAGGCATGCTCGGCTCTGCCGATGGCCCCGGCTGGATCGCGCGCGGGCTGCCCCTGACCCGCAACTGAACCCCGTTTGTTGGGCTTGCCTTGACCGCTTCAAGCGGGTTTCTTCGGCGCAATGTACCGGAGACACCGATGCCGCATCTCGCTCCCCGCCCCTGGGTCCCCACCGAGACCTACATCCAGCGCCTCGCCACCGACGCCGAAAGACCCTCGCCCCAGGTCGCCCACCGCCTCGATGCCCTGATCGCAAAGAACCGCGAAATCCACGACCAGGACTGCTTCAACCTCAACCCCGCGACCAACGTGATGAACCCCCGCGCCGAGGCCGCGCTTGCCGCCGGTATCGGCTCCCGCCCCTCGCTCGGCTACCCCGGCGACAAGTACGAGATGGGGCTTGAGGCCATCGAGGAGATCGAGGTCATCGCCGCCGAACTCGCCGCCGAGATCTTCCACGCCAAGTACGCCGAAATCCGCGTCGGCTCCGGCGCGCTCGCCAACCTCTACGGCTTCATGGCGCTGGCGAAACCCGGCGACAGCATCATCGCGCCCCCCGGCTCCATCGGCGGCCACGTCACCCACCACGCGGCCGGTTGCGCGGGCCTCTACGGCCTGACCACCCACCCCGCCCCCATCGACGCCGACGGCTATACCCTTGATCTTGCAGCGCTTCACGACCTCGCCCACGCCGTCCGCCCCAAGATCATCACCGTGGGCGGCAGCCTGAACCTCTTCCCCCACCCCGTCGCCGAAGTCCGCAAGATCGCCGACCAGGTCGGCGCAAAGGTCCTCTTCGACGCCGCCCACCAGTGCGGCATCATCGCCGGAGGCGTCTGGGCCAACCCGCTCACCGAAGGCGCGCATCTGATGACGATGAGCACCTACAAGTCTCTCGGTGGCCCCGCCGGTGGCCTGATCGTCACCAACGACGCCGAGATCGCCAAGACACTCGACGCCATCGCCTTCCCCGGCCTCACCGCCAACTTCGACGCCGCGAAATCCGCGGCCCTCGCCTACACCCTCCTCGACTGGCGCGACCACGGGGCCGCCTACGCCAAGGCCATGGTCGACCTCGCCAAAGCCCTCGCGCAGGAACTCACCACCCTCGGCCTCCCCGTCTTCGCCGCCGACCGCGGAGCCACCACCTCCCACCAGTTCGCCATCGAAGCGGCGGCGTTCGGCGGGGGCCAGGCCGCGTCAAAGACCCTGAGGAAAGCCGGCTTTCTCGCCTGCGGCATCGGCCTCCCCCTCCCCGACGTGCCGGGAGACATGAACGGCCTCCGCATCGGCACCCCCGAGCTCGTCCGCCGCGGCGTCACCCCCGCCGACGCACCCGCGCTCGCCGCCCTCATCGCCGAAGCCTTGCGCTCCAACGCCCCCGAAACCGTCGCCCCCCGCACCCGCGCCCTGCGGGCAAGGTTCCCGGGCCTGCACTACGTCACGCCATGAAAACCCGCAAACTCGGCCAGCACGGCCCTCAGGTCTCCGCCCTCGGCCTCGGCTGCCTCTCCTTCGGCGGCATGTTCGGCCCCACGACCGAGGCCGAGTCCCTCAGAACCCTCGACGCCGCCTGGGACGCCGGGATCACCATCCTCGACACCGCCAACCGCTATGGTGAAGGCGTCAGCGAGACGTTCATCGGCACCTGGCTGAAGCGTTCCGGCAAACGCCCCCACATCGCCACCAAGGCCGCCTTCTCGAACGACCCCAACCGCCGCATCGACAACCGCCCTGAACACCTGCGGTCAGAACTCGAAGGCTCCCTCAAACGCCTTGGGCTGGACCACGTCACCCTCTTCTACGCCCACCGCCACGATCCCTTGGTCCCGGCCGAAGACCTGGCAGGCACCATGCAACGCCTTGTCGAGGACGGCAAAATCCTCGGCTACGGCCTGTCCGAAATCGGCCCCTACACGCTCGAACGCTGCCACGCCGTCCACCCCGTCATGGCCGTCCAGAACGAATACTCCCTCTGGACCCGAACCCCGGAACTCGGCCTCATCCAGCGCTGCGCCCAGCTTGGCGTCGCCTTCGTCCCCTTCTCCCCCCTCGCGCGCGGAGCCTTCGGCACGCCCATGGCCGACCCCGCCACCTTCGCGCCCACGGAATTCCGCACCCGCATCCCGCGCTTCCACGCCGAGAACTGGCCGCACAACAAGACGAAGCTTGACGCCTTCCACGCCTACGCGCGCCAAAGGGGCTACACCCCCGCCGCCCTCGCCCTTGCCTGGCTCCTTGACCGAGCGCCCCACATCCTGCCCATCCCGGGCACCCGCTCGGCCTCTCACCTCCGCGCCTGGGCCACGGCCCCCGAAATCGACCTCACCGACGACGACCGCGCCGAGATCGACCGTATCCTGCCGGTAGGCTGGGCCTGGGGCGACCGCTACGACGACCACCAGGCCGCGACGGTGGAACGCTACTCCTGACCGTGGCTCCGGTCGTAAGGATTCGGCCCCGACGGCGCCCAGCCCACGGGCGGGGCCACAGGCTTGAACACCTGGACCAACAGCGGATGACACACCGCCACGTCCGAGGAATGCTCGCTGGAGCAATCCCCGCCCGGACAGGCCGAGAGGACCCCCAGAAGGTCAATCTCCGCCATGAACTCCAGGTAATCCCCCGGCCGCACGGGGCTCGCCTTCATGAAATACTGCCCCGTCTCGCGGGTGAACCCCGTGCACATGAACACGTTCAGCACATCATGCACATGCACCTCCGCCGCCTTCGCGGGCAGACCCCAGTGGTCGGCGACAGCCCGAGTCAGGTTGGAATGGCAGCAATGGTGATACTGCTCGCCCCCGGACAAAAGCGCATGGGTATAGGGGTCACACCGAGTGCCGATCACGTCATGCACCGCCCCGCCAAAGGCATCGAACCCGTACCAGTCGAGCGTATCCTCGGTGATCGTCGCCATCGGGCGCAGGTACGGCAGGCAGGACCACATCCGGTCCCCGGTCGACAGATGCGTCCCGTGCAACGCCCGCGTCTTGCCAGAGAAAAACCGCTCCCCCAGGTTCTCCGCCGCGAACAGGTTCAGGTCCCCGACCTGCGGCCCCTCCACGCTCACGATGCGGAAGAACCACCCCGCCGGGACCTCGAAACTGCGGGCCTCTCGCGGCGGCACCAGCACTTCGGAGGCCAGCGACCACCCCTCCCGCGCCGCACGGTAGGCCGCGAGGTCAGGCCGAGGCAAACCCTCCACCGGATAGCAAATGACGGGCACAACCGCCTTGCGGGCAGCGGCATCAGACGGGGCGGGGTGTTCGGGGCGATCCAGCTTCATGGCGCAAGTCTTCCCGGAACCACCGCCCCCCGCAAGCGCCGATTTCTTCAAAGAAATCGGACCGGAGCCTTCAAAGGCTCCGTCGCGGAGTTTTCGAAAACTCCGCCGCCGCTAACCCTTCCTCAGACAGTCCCTCGGCTCCGCCCCCCGCGCCTCGGCCCCGCAGACCGCGCAGCGCCAGTAATCCGGTGCCACGCTCCGGTTTAGCCGCCAGCGGCAGTCCCGCGTCAGTGTCGTCGTCCGCCACTGGTGCCAGAGGAACAGGTAGACCCCGACCGCCAGAACCAGCAGCAGCAGCGGCAAAGGTCAGACCACCCGTTCCACCATCATCTTCTTGATCTCGGCAATCGCCTTCGCCGGGTTCAACCCTTTCGGACAGGTTTTGGCGCAGTTCATGATCGTGTGGCAGCGGTACAGCTTGAACGGGTCTTCCAGCTGATCCAGCCGCTCCCCCGTCGCTTCGTCGCGGCTGTCGATGATCCAGCGGTAGGCATGGAGCAGCGCCGCCGGCCCCAGATACCGATCCGAGTTCCACCAGTACGACGGGCACGACGTCGAGCACGACGCGCACATCACACATTCATAGAGGCCATCCAGCTTTTTCCGGTCCTCGATCGACTGCCGCCATTCCTTGGCCGGGCGGTTCGTTTTCGTCTCCAGCCAGGGCATGATCGACGCGTGCTGGGCGTAGAAATGCGTCAGGTCCGGGATCAGGTCCTTGATCACCGCCATATGCGGCAGGGGGTAGATCTTCACGTCGCCCTTGATCTCATCCAGGCCATAGATGCAGGCCAGCGTGTTGATCCCGTCGATGTTCATCGCGCAGGACCCGCAGATCCCTTCCCTGCACGACCGGCGGAAGGTCAGCGTCGGGTCGATCTCGGTCTTGATCTTGATCAGCGCGTCCAGAACCATCGGGCCGCAGCTGTCCATGTCGATGAAATAGGTGTCGACGCGCGGGTTTTCGCCGTCATCGGGGTTCCAGCGGTAGATCTGGAACTTGCGGATGCTCTTCCCCTCCGGCTTCGGCCAGGTCTTGCCGGTGCGGATCTTGGAGTTTTTCGGCAGGGTGAACTGGACCATGGGTCAACCTTTCCTGGTCTTGGACTGGGTAGGGAGCGCGGGCTTTGTCAGCTCGTACAGCGTTTCGCCGCGCATGAGGGCATAGGTGGATACGTCCGGTTCGACCGAGACAAATTCGTGCAGCGCGAACCCCGCCGCGCGCATGTGATCCTTCAGATCGCGCCCGAAATAGCGGCTGTGATCCTTCTGGCCGAAATGCAGCATGCGGTCCCGCGCCGTGGTCACGGCCGGGTTCACATAGGTCGTCTCCCAGGTCTCGATCACCGGGGTCGTCACCACCAGCCGCCCGCCGGGCCGCAGCACCCGGAAACACTCGGCCAGCGCCTGGTGGTGGTCGACATGCTCCAGGATCTGATGCGCGATGATCAGGTCGAAACTCGCGTCGTCCAGCTCCAGCGCCTCGATGTTCAGCTTGCGGTCGACCTTTGTCCGCATGAAATCGGCCGTGACATAGGTCCCCGCCATGCCGCGCAGCAAGGGCTCGAACATCGGCTCGGGTGCGAAATGCAAAACCGACATCCCTGGTCCGATCCCGCCGCGCCGGTCGATCCACAGCTTGAAGAGGCGATGCCGTTCCCGCGACCGGCACAGCGGACACAGCCCGTCCAGACGCGGGGGCTCGCCCACCGGGGCGAACTCGCCCACATAGCCGCAGACCGGGCAGGTCCGGGTGAACCCCGTCACCATCATCGCCTCGAACTCGCGCACCCGCCGCCGCCGGATGCGCTCCAGCGCGCCCTTGGCAAAGCGCACGGCCCTCGGGTCGGGCGTGGGGATCACATCCTTCGCCATCAGCGCCAGTCCGGTCGCAGGTAGAGCGGACGGCTCGGCGGCTGGCCCGCCTTCTGCATCACGCAGGCGTCGTAAACCGCCGAGGGGTCCTTGCCCAGCAGGAAGTCCGAACTCACGTTCAGCTCCAGTCCCGCCGACTTCCGCCCGTCCGACCCTACGCCGACCGAGACCTCGCCCCTTGGCTGCTTGGCCAGCCGCGCGCGCTCAAAGCACTGCCGTTCCGCCTGTTCCAGCGTCAGCGGCCCGCAACCGCCAAGCCCGACGAGCACCGCAACGACCAGCACACCCCGCATCACGCGCTCCTCGCCACAGGCGTCTCAGGCCGGATCGTCCCCGGCGGCACAAGCTGCTGCTTGCCCATCGGCCCCCGGCCCGGCGTGAAATCCTCCAGCACCTGCAACCCGTTCGACCGCACACGCGAGGCGCGCAGATGCACCGGCCTGACGCGGCTTGCGCCCAGCGCAAACTTCAGGAACCGCTCGGCATGAAGCCGCTTGCCCTTCGCGCAGTATTCCCCCATCCGCTCGGCCCGCCGCCCATAGGCCGCGATTTCCGCACCACCTTTCACCAGGGCGAAGCGGTCATTGTGGCCGAACCACTGCGACCAGTCCGGCACCAGCACGAAGGACCGGTGCGCGCGGGCGAGGAAGTCCAGATGCTCGGCCATGCTGTCATGGTACAGAAGATCAGGCCGCGCGAAGATCACGACATGCGGCGCAAAAGCCTCGGCCAGCAGCGTTGCCCGACGCAGCGAATGCAGCTGATGCACGAGGTTCCGGAACGACGCGAAATCGTCCCGCCAGATATCCCCCCGCGCCTGCATCTCGGCCATCGGATACAGGTCAAGACAGGCGCCGGGGGCCTCCGTCTCGACCGCGTCGAGGTCCAGAAGCCGGTATTCCTCGGGGTCCAGCTCCCCCACCTCCCCCGACCGCACATTGCTGATCGAGGTCTGGGTGAAGAAATGCCCGAACAGCCGGACCTCCTGCGCAACCTCCCGCGCCGGGCCTACCACATTTGCCGCAATCGCAGGCAGCGTCAGCCGCAGCGACCGGGTGATGCCGAAGAAGACGACCGCAACCCGCAGGTCCGGCTTGATGCGCCCCTTCGCTGCCCCGGCCACACCCATCCTGCGCTAGCCACCCACCAGCGGCGGCACGCCATTGGCCGCGAAACAAGCCTGCGCCGCCGGGCGCACCGCGATGCCCCTGATCGTCGCCTTTGTGGCCGTCCCGGCCTCGACCCCCACATCGCGGGCCAGAAGCTCCAGCTCATCCTGGCTCGCCGCATCCAGGATGCAGTTCGTGGCCGACCGCGCCGGTTCCGCCGGCATATCGATGTTCACGACCGGGAAGACCACCGAATAGGCCGTCCGCTTCAAGGCACTGCTGACCAGCTCGCCGGGGTCGCAGGCGGCAAGGCCGAATGCAATTAGCGGAACGACGACCCGTTTCATTTCTTCATTCCCAAGGCCCGTTCCACCGCAGGGCGGAGGTCGTTGTTGTCCTCGATCCGAAGCATCCTGATATCTCGAACAGACGGGGCGAACCAATCATAGTCGCTCGTCAATTGCTGCACCGCCAGAACGCAGGTGACCGCATCCACGGTTTCATTTCCAAAGTAGACCGATCCTTGAGTGCGGTCGAAGCCGTGCCCCCGCAAGGAACGTCCGATGTCGGTATAGGCATTCTGCCACGAGTCATTGTGATAGCTCGCCTTCAAGGTTGCTGTGTCGAGATCGAAGGCAATTGCGTACATGACTGGCTTTACTCCACTGTTATGGCCCACATTCGCTCTTAGGTTCATACCTGTGCCCTCCTGAACGCGACTGTATCAGAACTTCCTTTCTGCGGGCGCGATCTTCGACAAAGCGATCCCGCCCTGGGCTTCCGTGGTCAGAGGGTCCGTGTGCACCGCCCGGTAGTCAAGCGTGACCTTGTCGCCGTCGACCCAGGCCAGCGAATGCTTGCGCCAGTTGACGTCGTCGCGCTGCGGATAATCCTCATGCGCATGCGCCCCCCGGCTTTCGGTCCGGGCATGGGCGCCGTAGATCGTCGCCAGCGCATTGGGCATCAGGTTCGTCAGCTCCAGCGTCTCCATCAGGTCGCTGTTCCAGACCATGCTGCGGTCGGTGACATGCAGGTCATTCATCTTGCCCGCGATCACCGTCATTTTCTTCTCGCCCGCCGCCAGCGTCTCCTCGGCCCGGAACACCGCCGCATCGGCCTGCATGGTCTTCTGCATCTCCAGCCGCAGCTCCGCCGTCGGCACCGCGCCCTTGGCATGGCGCAGCCCGTCAAACCGGGCCAAGGCCTTGTCGACCTCCCCCTTGTTCGTCGCCGGAACGCTGGCGTCGCGATCCACCACCTGCCCCGCCCGGATCGCCGCCGCGCGCCCAAAGACCACGAGGTCGATGAGGGAATTAGACCCCAGCCGGTTCGCGCCGTGAACGCTAGCACAGCCCGCCTCGCCCACCGCCATCAGGCCCGGGAAGATCGCATCCGGGTTATCCTTCGTCGGGTTCAGCACCTCGCCCCAATAATTCGTCGGGATGCCGCCCATGTTGTAATGCACCGTCGGCAGAACCGGGATCGGCTCCTTGTGCAGGTCCACGCCCGCGAAAATGCGCGCCGATTCCGTGATCCCCGGCAGCCGCAGTTCCAGCGACTCGCGCGGCAAGTGCGACAGGTTCAGGTGGATGTGGTCGCCATTCGCCCCCACGCCCCGGCCTTCCCGGATCTCGATCGTCATGCAACGGCTGACATAGTCGCGCGGCGCCAGGTCCTTGTAGTGCGGCGCATAGCGTTCCATGAACCGCTCGCCCGCAGAGTTCGTCAGATACCCGCCCTCACCCCGCGCGCCCTCGGTGATCAGACAGCCCGAGCCATAGATGCCGGTCGGGTGGAACTGCACGAACTCCATGTCCTGCAACGGCAGACCCGCCCGCGCCACCATCCCGCCGCCATCGCCTGTGCAAGTATGCGCCGAAGTGGCCGAGAAGTACGCCCGCCCGTAACCGCCGGTCGCCAGCACCACCATCTTCGCGTTGAAGACATGGATCGTGCCGTCATCCAGCTTCCAGGCCACCACGCCCGTGCAGGCCCCGTCCGTGATGATCAGGTCCAGCGCGAAATATTCGATGTAGAACTCCGCGTTGTTCTTCAGGCTTTGCCCGTACAGCGTATGCAGGATCGCATGCCCCGTCCGGTCCGCCGCCGCGCAGGTCCGCTGCACCGGAGGGCCATTGCCGAACTCGGTCGTGTGCCCCCCAAACGGCCGCTGGTAGATCTTGCCCTCTTCGGTGCGCGAAAACGGCACCCCGTAATGCTCCAGCTCGTAAACGGCTTTCGGAGCCTCGCGCGCCAGGTATTCCATCGCATCGGTGTCGCCCAGCCAGTCCGACCCCTTCACGGTGTCGTACATGTGCCACTGCCAGTGGTCCGGCCCCATGTTGCCAAGGCTGGCCGCAATCCCCCCCTGCGCCGCCACGGTGTGGCTCCGCGTCGGGAACACCTTCGTCACGCAGGCCGTCCGCAGCCCCTGTTCGGCCATGCCCAGCGTCGCGCGCAAGCCAGCCCCGCCAGCCCCCACCACGACCACGTCATATTCATGCGTCTCATACGGATAGGCAGTCATCATCAGTCCCTTACAAGGCCATGCGGGCCAGGGCGAACAGCCCCGTCGCGGCGATCACCCAGGCTAGGCAGGTCACGAAGATGACCAGCATCTTCCGCGTCGTGCCCCGGGCGTAATCCTCGATCATCGTGGTCGCGCCCATCGCGAAATGGCGCATCCCGACCACCAACACCAGCGCGGTCAGGATCGCCGGGAACGGGTGCGAGAAGGTCTCCAGCACCGCATCGCGTGGCTGGCCCAACGCTCGCCCGAAGACATACAGCCAGACCGGCACCAGGAAGGCCAATCCCACTGCCGAAACCGTCATCGACCAGTGGTGTTCCGTCCCGTGATGGGCCGCACCCCGACCCTCGGCCCGCTTGCGGGGAGTGATATAGCGCATGGCGGCTTCCCTTACTGAACCAGAAGAATTGTGATCACAGTCAGCACGACCGACCCGATGACGCAGGCCCAGCCCAGTTTTTCCGCCGTCGGCACGTCCAGCCCGCGCCCGGCATCGAAGACCAGATGCCGCAGTCCCGCGAGGTAGTGATACCACACCGCCCAAAGTGAGCCCGTGAACACCAGATCGCCGAACCAGCTGGTCGCCACTGCATTCGCCGTCGCGAAATACGCATCCGAGGTCGCCGCCGCCAGCAGCCACCATACCCCCAGCACCACCCCCGCCACCAGTGCATGCCCGGTGATCCGCGTCAGGATCGAGCTGACGGACGTCATCTGGATGCGGTAGACCTGCAGATGTGGTGACAGGGGGCGGGATACGGGCGCGGCCCGCTTGACGTCTGCCATGATCGATCCTCACGTCTGGCGGCGCGGGTCCCTCGGGCCAGCACCAGGCTGTCGTTCGCTATCCTGAATAGCGCGGATTTCGCGCGTGTCACGCAAGGAATGCCGCAACTGCAACATGTTGACGCTATCAGGGGCAGATTTCTTCAATTCGTGATCACAGATTTTCAAGGCGTGATCACAGGCGCCCCCGCCGACTCACCGCGGCACCAGCGCCCAGTAATCGAGGTCCAGCAGCACCTCGGGCAGATACTTGCCCTCCGCCCCCCGCAACTCCCCCGCCTTGCCACGCGTCGCCACCAGCCGCAACCGCAGCGCGCCCACCGAGGGAACCGCAGTCTCCGCCCGGTCCAGCACCTCCGACCAGGCCCGCACCGTATCCCCGGCAAAGCACGGGTTCGCATGCGCCCCCGCGTTCAGCGCCACGATCATCTGCGCATTCGCCAGGCCATTGAACGACAGAGCCCGCGCCAGGCTGATCACATGCCCGCCATAGATCAGCCGCCGCCCATCCTCGCGCTGGCCCACGTCGAAATGCACTTTCGAGGTGTTCTGCCACAGCCGCGTCGCCAGCATGTGTTCGGCCTCCTCGACCGTCACCGCATCGACATGGTCGATCACCTCGCCGACCTCGTAATCCCCCCAGCGATGCGCCTCCCCCGCCAACCCGAAGTCATAGCGCGAAAAATCCAGCCCCTCCGGCACCACCAGTGCGCCCGGCTCCACCACCGAAGCCAGCTCCGGCACCGAAACCGGCACCACAACCTCCCGCCGCCGCTTCCGCACCATCACCCAGCGGACATAGTCCAGCACCACCTCGTCATGCTGGTTCAGCCCGCGGGTCCGCACCCACACGACCCCCGTCGCCCCCGACGAGGTCTCCTTCAGCCCGATCACCTCGGACTCCGACCGCAGCGTATCCCCCGGCCAGACGGGCCTTAGCCACCGCCCTTCGGCATAGCCAAGGTTCGCCACCGCGTTCAGGCTGATGTCCGGCACCGTCTTCCCGAACACCGTATGAAACGCCACCAGGTCGTCCAGCGGCGAGGCCGCCAACCCCACCGACCGCGCAAATTCGTCGGAAGAATACAAGGCCCCCCGCGCCGGATAGAGCGCATGATACAGCGCCCGCTCGCCATACCCCACGGTCCGGGGCACCGCATGGGCAATCACCTCGCCCAAGCTGTAATCCTCGAAGAACCGCCCGGGATTGGTCTTCATTGCTCGCCCAACTTCACATCCGGGTGGTACTCACCGTCCACCTCCTTCACCACCGCCTGCCCGCAGCGCATCACGCCATTGGCCGCGTCGAAGGCATAGGTCGGGCCGCCATGCAGCTCCCACCCCTTGTTCAGCGCCGCCGTCACCTTGTGACAGAAGGCCTGCGTGTCATCCGCGCTCAAGAACCGATAGAGCTTCACGCCCTCATCTCCCTGCTTTCATCTTTGCCAAAATATCCCGGGGGTACGGGGGCTGGCCCCCGGTCCGACCTCAGCCCCAGGGCGGCACCCCCAGCCAGGCGTGGATCAGCATCACCACCCCCATCACCACCACGGCCCCCACGACAGCCCCGATCTCCTTGCCCACAGGCGCAGGCTCCGGCAAAGGCCCCCGCGGCTCGGCCCGGTTGATCAGGATCACCGCCACAACTGCCCAGACCAGGATGCCACCAAACAGCACGATCGCCGCCAGGTCCCCGTTCACCAGCAGGTGAGCGACAGCCCAGGTCTTCACCGCCGTCAACTGCGGATGCCGGATGACGCGGGTGATCCGCGTCTTCATGCCTGAGGCCGCGTAGAGGTAAAACGCAAACAGCATCAACAGGTTGTTCACATGCACCAGGAAACGTGGCGGGTCCCAGACGGGGACAAATTCCGCGCCTTCGAGTCCCAGCCACGAACTTCCGCGCCACCCGACCACCATCAAGACCACGCCGGCCAGCACCAGCGCCGCCACGATCCCCTTCCCCGGCTCGCCGAATCCCGCCCGATGCGCAGGGGCCACCCGCTTCCACAGATGCGCTGCCCACCACAGCGCAAGTCCCAGAACGATCAGTGTCATCGAAGGCCTCCAGCCGGTTCACCGGGCGCAACCCTGCCTCTAAACCGCAAGCGCCGCAATCGCCTCGGCCTTGCCGATCAATGCTTCGGCCGTGGCCACATGCAGGTTCTCGACGATCTTCCCGTCCACCACCGCCACGCCTTCCCCCCGCGCCCGCGCCTCGGCATAGGCCGCGATCATCCGCCGCGCCAAAGCGACCTCCTCCTCCGACGGCGCAAAGACCTCGTTCGCCACTTCCAGCTGTGCGGGATGGATCAGCGTCTTGCCGTCGAACCCCATGTCGCGGCCCTGCTCGCATTCCGCCCGCAGCCCGGCCTCGTCCTTGAAGGCGTTGAACACCCCGTCGACGATCACGCGCCCTTCGGCCCGCGCCGCCAGTACGCAAGCGCCAAGCCCCGCCAGCAGCGGCAACCGGTCGCTGCGGAACCGCGCGCCCAGCTCCTTGGCCAGGTCATTCGTCCCCATGACCATCCCCTCCAGCCGGGGATGCGCCGCGATCGCCCCGGCATTCAGGCAGCCCTTCGCCGTCTCCAGCATCGCCCAAAGCGGCACCCTTGCCGCCACCGCATCCAGATCGGCAGGCGAATTCACCTTGGGCAACAGCACCGCATCCACTCCCGGATGCGCCCCGAACGCTTGCAAGTCCCCCTCGACCCACTCGGTCCCCAGCCCATTGACCCGCACGATCCGCACCCGCGCGCCAAAGTCCGCCGTCCGCAACACCCCGTCCAACAGGTCCCGCGCCCGCAGCTTCTCATCGGGCGCGACCGCATCCTCCAGATCGAAGATGATCGCATCGGCCGCCAGCTCCCGCGCCTTTTCCAGGGCCCGCTCACGCGACGCCGGGATATAGAGGACAGACCGATAGGGACGCGTCACGACTCACCTCTGCGCAATATTCTTGCGCTTGAAAGCACGGATCGGACACAAACGGCAAGTCCAATTTCGCCGCATTGCAGAAACTTCCGCGTCGACCCCGCCCCGGGCCGCCCCGTTAACCATCTGTCAGCCGTTCGCGGGCAGCCTTTCCGCATCTCATCCGCCAGAAAGGCACTCCCATGTCCCAGCAGATGTTCGCTCTCTCCTTCGGCCTTGCCGCCATGCTCGCCGCCGCCGACATCGCCCACGGCGCCCCGCAATGCGACAGCCGCGACGCCGTGACCGCGCTACTTGCCGACCGCTACGGCGAAACCCGCCGCTCGGTCGGCATCGCCGGTCAGGCCGCGGTGATGGAGCTGTTCGCCTCCGACGAAACCGGCACCTGGTCGATCACCATGACCATGCCCGACGGCATGATGTGCCTGATGGCCTCGGGCTCGAACTACGAGGTCGTGACCGAGGAACTTCCCGCCAAGGGCGACCCGGCCTGAGGGCGGCAGCGCAGGCAGGCCCGGAACCCCGCTGCCTGGCACTCTTCGACCGTGCCGCGGAACTCCACGTTCCGCCGCAGGGGCGTCCGCGCCGGGCAGGTCATCCGGCAGAAGATCCCCGTCGTCTTCACGCAGACGAAGGCCAGCCCCTCGAACCGCCCGTCCCGCGCGACGAGCGAAGCGTAAAGCGTCTCAGCATCCGGCAGCATCGGGAACTCCTCAGGGCAAAGGCAGTCCAAGGCGCTTCCCTCCCCCCTCCGTGGGGGAGGGAGAGGGTGGGGGGCACCCGGCCCGAACCCTCGCACGACCGCGCGAAAAGATCACCCACCCGGCCCCTGAACCCGCAACATCCGGGTCAGATCAGCCCCATCGCCCCATCCCAGATCAGCTTGATCGAGATCAGCAGCAAGGCCCAGGTCACCAGCCGGAAGAACAGCTTCTCCGGCATCCGTTTCACCAGCCCGACCCCCGCAAACACCGCCACCACCGCCGGCACCGCCAGCACTGCCGCCGCTTTCAGGTTGCCCGGGTTCAGCTGGCCCAGCGCGTAATAGGGCACCAGCTTCACCGCATTGATGATCGCGAAGGCAATCGTCGTCGTCCCCGCGAACACCGCCTTCGTCATCCCCAAGGGCAAAGTGTAGACCTGATAGGGCGGCGCGCCTGCGTGGCTGACAAAACTGGTGAACCCCGCCAGGCTGCCCCAGAACAGGCCCGGCGCCACATCGGCCCGCTTCGGCTCGGCCACCACGGGCTTCCGAAGCAGGATGTTCAGCGCAAAGGCCAGCCCGATCAGCCCGACGACCAGCGTCACCGCCGCTTCCGACACCAGCGAAGCCGTGGCCCAGCCGACCCCGATCCCGACCACCGCCCCCGGCACGACGATGGCCAGCACCCGCCGGTCATAGGCGTGACGGTAGGCATAAAGCCCAAAGACATCCGACACGACATAGACCGGCAACAGCAGCCCCGCCGCCACCACGGGGTTGATCACCAGCGCCAGCACCGGCACCCCCAGCATGCCCACCACCGGGACGCCCCCCTTCGACATCCCCACCAGCGCCGCCGCGACCACCGCCGCCACCCAGAATCCCAGATCTTCCATCGCGCCCTCCGCAGGCGTTACCGCTAACCCCTTCCCGTCCCGCCCGAAAGCCGCATTTTTTCGCATACAATGGTATACCAAACGCCCGCCAAGGCTGGACAGACGCCGCATAAGCCGCTACCCAAACCCCCGATTCACCCCAACTGGAGGCTCCCATGGCCAGACCCAAGATCGCCCTCATCGGCGCCGGTCAGATCGGCGGCACGCTTGCTCACCTGATCGCGCTGAAGGAACTGGGCGACGTCGTCCTGTTCGACATCGCCGAGGGCACGCCGCAGGGCAAGGCGCTCGACCTCGCGCAGTCCGGCCCCGTGGAAGGCTTCGACGCCTCGCTCCGCGGTACCAACACCTATGAGGACCTCAAGGGCGCCGATGTCTGCATCGTCACCGCTGGCGTCCCCCGCAAACCGGGGATGAGCCGCGACGACCTCCTCGGCATCAACCTCAAGGTGATGAAGTCCGTGGGCGAAGGCATCAAGGCCAACTGCCCGAACGCCTTTGTCATCTGCATCACCAACCCGCTTGACGCCATGGTCTGGGCGCTGCGCGAATTCTCGGGCCTGCCGCACAACAAGGTCATCGGCATGGCCGGGGTCCTCGACTCTGCCCGCTTCCGCCATTTCCTCAGCCTCGAATTCAACGTCTCGATGAAGGACGTCACCGCCTTCGTTCTTGGCGGCCACGGCGACACGATGGTCCCGTCCGTCCGCTACTCCACCGTTGGCGGCATTCCCCTGCCCGACCTCGTCGCCATGGGCTGGACCACGCAGGAAAAGCTTGACGCCATCGTCCAGCGCACCCGCGACGGCGGGGCGGAAATCGTGGGCCTCCTCAAGACCGGCTCGGCCTTCTACGCCCCCGCCGCTTCGGCCGTCGAGATGGCCGAAGCCTACCTCAAGGACCAGAAGCGCCTCCTCCCCTGCGCCGCCCACGTCAAGGGCGCCTATGGGCTTGACGGCCTCTATGTCGGCGTCCCGGTCATCATCGGCGCGGGCGGGGTAGAGCGTGTGGTCGAGGTCAAACTCGACGCCGCCGAGAAGGCCATGCTCGACAAGTCGATCGACGCCGTGAAGGGCCTTGTCGAGGCCTGCAAGGGCATCGACCCGTCGCTGGCGTAACAGCAAGAAGGGGCAGGCCCTGCAACGCCGGGGCTGCCCCAGAACTACCCTTCGGGCAGCCCCGCCGTCCGCAACCCGCCGCGCAGGCGGTCGGAATAGGCCTCGTCCGAGATCCGGATATAGGCCAGCCACTTGTCGATGGTGAACTTCGGGTCCAGCCCATAGACATCCGCGACCAATTTCGGCATCTCATCGGTCAGCCCAAGCTCGGCCGAGATCGCCACCAGCAAAACATGCGACGGCCGGTGCGTCGGCATCTGCGCCGCCGCCTGCTTGATCAGCGGCAGCGCCTCATCATACCGGCCCTGGAAGTAGTAGGCCTTCCCCAGCAGATAGCGGTATCGCGGCGGGTGCAGCGGATCGGTGACCATGATGCGCTTCATGCAGGCCTCGGCATCCTCGGCGCGCCCGCCATGCGACAAAAGCAGGCCATAGCGCCAGTCGACCAGGCCCGGGTTCAGCTGCAAGGCCTGATCGAAGAGGACCAGCCCTTCCGTCGGCCCGCTCTGCCAGTTCAGGATCCACCCCAGCGTCGCGCGCGCCGTGGCACTGGTATCGTCCAGCTCGACCGCCTTCCGCGCATAGTCCCCGGCCCATTTCAGCGCATTGGGCGCCTGGAACTCGGCGGCATGCGGGCCTTCGGGATGCGGCTCCAGCCAGGCCAGCAGGTAGGTGTTGGCGATCCCCTCGACCGCATCGGCATAGCGTGGGTCGATGGCAGCCGCCCGCTGATACAGGTCGCGCGCTTTGGCGATGTTCTCCCCCCGGTCCGCGGCCTCGGTGTTCCGCAGCAACGCATTGCCCTGCAACACCAGGTCGTAGGCCGTCATGTCCAGGGGCTGGCTCCGCGCAACACGGTCCAGTTCGGACTTGGTGATCTGCCGGTCAAGGACGCTGGCAATCTTGCCCACAAGCTCGGTCTTGGCGCCGAAGAACCCCGCCTCGCTTCCATCATACTGGCCCGACCAGACCTGAACCCCGTTCGGCGCGTCCAGAAGCTGCAGCGTCAGCACGATCTGATCCTCGCTGCGTCGAAGGCTGCCTGTCAGCAGAAAGCGCGCGTCCAGCTGGTCGCCGATCTCGGCGAAGGACATGTCGCTGCCCTTGAACTTCGCCGCCGAAGGCGTGGCCACCACGCTGATCGACCCAAAGCGCGACAGCGCAAGCGAGATGTCCTCGGTCAGACCATCGGCAAAATACTCCGCACCCGCCTCGGCATCCGATCCCGCCAGCGGCAGCATCGCCAGCATCGGCCTTCCCTCGCTCGCCTGCCGCCGCGTCGGCAACATCACGAAAACTGCCAGCAGGGCCAAAAGCGCCGCCGCCCCCGCCATCGTCGCCCAGCGAAAACTCCGCCGCGGCACAGCTGCAACGACCGGCCCGGGGACCGAGCGGACGGCTGCGGCAAAAAGATACGGCGCGACATGGTCTTCAGGATTTTCCGGTCCGCATCCGACAGCCGCCCGGATGTCGCTGATGCAACGCGTCAGCGACTCCTCGCCCACTGTCACATCGAGCCAGATCGCATCCATAAGCTCTTCCTTCGGCACCACCCGTCCGGCGGCATCCGCAAGGTAGATCAGCACGTTCAGGCTTGTCGGGCGCAGGTTGATATCGCCGTCCGGACCACGCAGCACACGCTGCGTCTGCAACAACTGGAACTCACCAAAGTACAGGCTGTCCGTCTCTGCCTCGCCCAACACAGCCTCCTGCGCCCGACCCCGCAAGGGCGACTCTTGGCACGGATATTCACAAGATTTCAGTCATTTTTCAGGACTCGCCCTGCCGATGGCCCGGAACCTGCCCATACCGCTTGCGCGTCCCGCCCTGCGGAAGACACGTTTTTTGACAGCAAGGATCCTCCCATGACCCTTCTTCGCAAATTGGCCGCACTGATCATCGCGGCGGTCCTCATCGCCCATACGACAACGGCGCGCGCCGACGACATGGCGGACGTCACCGCCGCAAGCGACGCCTTCTACGACAGCCTGTCGGTGCTTGACGACGGAACCGCGATGTCCACGGTCTTCGCACAGACCCCCTACATCACCTTCGTCGGACCGATGAGCAAGGACATCATCGTCGGCTGGCCCGCGCTCAACGGCTATTTCGGCAAGGCCAACCAGATGTTCAATCGGCGCGAGGCGCAGCTGGAAAACCGCACGCTTCACGTCAGTGGCACCCTTGCCTGGGAAGTCGGGCTTGAAACCGGCGAGTTCGAGACCAAGGACGGCAAGGTCCTGCCGGTCAACTGGGTGGCGACCAACGTCTATGAAAAGCAGCCCGACGGCAAATGGCTGATGGTGTCTCACCACGTCCAGCCCGGCGCGAAATAGGCGCCCGTCCGGATCAGGCTCCCCCGGAAAACGGTCTCCGCCCCGCCGTCCCCCAGGGTCGGCGGGGTTTTTCTGCGCCAGATTGCGGGGGTTAAGGTTTCCCTAACAGAAAATCTCAAACCATTGAAATCGTTCGCATCCCGGACTTTGTCCACCGTGGACACTCCCACACCCCCTTGCCCCGCCCCCCGAAATCCGGCATCCCCAAGGGCCACATCATCCCCCGGAGGGACCCCCATGGACTACTCGAAATCCGGCAATCCCAAGGGCGCCCGCAGCACCCTTCGCGGCCCCGACCACGCCCAGAAGGGCGCGCCCAAACCCGTGAAGCCCCCGCGCGAGACGCCGGAACAGCTCCTCGCCCGCATGAAGGCCGCCGCCGCCAAGAAGGACCCCAAGGCCTGACCCGGCTCAAATCCCCCTACCTCGCCCCCGGCTTCTACGACGAAGCCATCGCCAAAGGCCGCCACCGCGACATCGTCGGCGGCCGCTGGGATGAGACGGGCCGCCTCCAGATGGCCGCCCTCCTTGGCCAGGGGATGACCCCCGAGGACCACCTCCTCGACATCGGTTGCGGCTCCCTTAGGCTCGGCCACAAGGCCGTCCCCTACCTCGACCCTGGCCACTACTGGGGCACCGATGCCTCCCTCGCCCTGATGCAGCACGGGCGGCTCACCGAACTCCCCGACCCCGCGCGCCTGCCGCTCGACCACCTGGTCGAGGACGCCACCTTCGCCTTCCCCGGCATCCCCGACACCATCACGCTGGCCATCGCCTTCGGCGTCTTCACCCACCTGCCCCACGCCGACCTCGCCACCGCCCTGACCAACCTCCGCCGCTTCCCCAACCTCCGCACGACCCTCTTCACCGTCTTCCTCTCCGACGCCCCCACCTCCACCCGCCAACCCGACGGCGTCGTCACCCACCCCGACCGCCCGCCCTACCACCTCCCCGAAGCCACGGTCCGCGACACCATCGCAAAGGCAGGCTTCACCCCCACCCGCCTGCCCATACTCCTCCCCCGCGGCCAGGTCCTGTGGTCCGCCACCTGACGGCTTTCCCCACCTTGCGCCCTGGCCCCGGCACCCCCACACTCCTCTGAAAACGGAGCCCCCCATGCGCAGCCTTGCCCTCGCCCTCCTCCTCGCCACGCCCCTGTCAGCCGAGACGATCAGCGAAGAAATCGCCCGCACCGGCCTGCAAGCGACCGAAACCCGCCTCGCCGCCCTCCCCTCCCCCACCAACGAGGACCTCTTCGCCCTCGCCGGCCTGCGCTTCCTCGGCGGGGTCGAACAGGCCCTGCAACTCCGCTGGAAGACCGGGGTCAAAGCCGACTGGTCCGAGCTTCCCATCCTCCGCCTCCCCATCCCGGAAAACCCCAACGCCATCCCGTTCCAGGCCGCCGACTTCACCGCGCTGATCCGCAACCTCGACGCCGACATGGACGCCTCCCGCGAGGCCCTGACGCAACTCGGCGACAAGCCCTTCTCCCTCCCCATCCGCATCGCCGACCTCTGGTTCGACATCGACGCGAACGGCACCCGTGACGTAGGCGAAGACCTCGCGACAGTCACCGGCATGGCCCTCGGCGGCGGTCGCGGCATGGGCGTCGCGGTCGAAGATCCCGTCATCACTTTCGACACCGCCGACGCCGCCTGGCTCTCCGCCTACACCCACTTCCTGTCCGGCTTCGCCTCCACCGCGCTCGCCTACGACCCCGAGCCAGCGATCCAGCGGGTCATCGACAGCTCAAAGGAAATCTACGCCCTCTGGGGCACCACGCCCCCCAACAACGCGATGGACATGATGTTCGGCCGCCAGGTCGACCGCGCCGCGATGGTGCTGATCGCGCTGTCGAAAACCCCCGACAAGGCGCTGGCCCAGGACGCCTACAGCCACTTCCTGTCGATGATCGAGGAGAACCGCCGCTTCTGGTCCCTCGTCGCGATGGAGACCGACAACACCGGCGAATGGGTCCCGAACGACCAGCAGACCTCCGGCCTTGGCCTGATGATGCCCCCCGGCACGGGTGAGCGCTGGCAGGCCGTCCTCGCCGACGCCGAAAAGGCCCTCAAAGGGGAACTCCTGATCCCCCACTGGCGCTTCGGGGCCGAGGCCGGGATCAACCTGAAAAAGGCCTTCGAGAATCCGCCCCCCGTCGATCTTGTGACCTGGATCCAGGGCGAGGGCCTTCTCCCCTACGCCGAGAAAGGCCCGCAGATGGGCGGCCAGGCCTGGCGCGATTTCGAGGACATCGTGCAGGGCGACGCGATGCTGTTTGCGGTGTTCCTGAACTGATCCATTTTCTGTCCGCAAATATCCCCGCCGGAGGCACTCTCGAGGCTCTGTGCGTCCTTCACGCACAGAGC